>OGJI01002908.1_pt1 | contig 14366 bp, 11 predicted proteins | sample 1572031 | NCBI WGS metagenome assembly OGJI01 (sample SAMEA2582119, study PRJEB24529) | metagenome | biome: Human gut stool | place: China | collected 2011
AGCAATACCTTTATAGCCTTCGCCGGTTGTTCTTGGCTTATTGGTGTAGACACGAGGGATAATAATCAGACGGTCTTTGACATCTTCTGCAATTTTGGTCAGGCGGCTGACGTAGTCGCAGACAGGTTCTTCGCTGTCAGCGGAACAAGGTCCGATGATAACTAAGAAACGGTTATCTTCGCCGGTTAAGACTTTACGAATTGCAGCATCCCGTTCTTTTTTTATCTGTGCCAGTTTCTCCGGAAGCGGATACTCTTTTTTGATTTCTTCCGGACTTGGTAATTGGTTTAAAAAATTAAAACTCATATTTTTAGTCTCCTTTAGTAAAAAAAACTTGCTTTTTTTATATTATAAGATTCGTTTTTAACTGTCAATGATATGATTTAATAATAATTTTATACTTTTTTAATTGACCTATCTTAATCATGGTGCTATTATTGTTTTCACATGTTAATAGTTAACAATGTTAAATAAATAGAAAATATAAAATGTAAAGAAAGGGAGGTGAAAATGATGCAGGGTTGTGGAAATGAAATATTTTCCATATTTAATCGTTTTCATCGTTTGAAAATCTCATCAATTCTGCCGGGGGTCTCATCCGTGGAAATGGGAACCTTAAAGACCATCGAGCATTGCCGCAAAGAAAAAGAGATGGCTACCAAAGAGACAGATGCCAAAGAGCCGGATAGCAAATCGATAGATGCAAAGGTTACGGTATCGGAAGTGGTACGTTATATGCGTGTGGCAGCACCGGCGGTGTCCCGGACACTTCGTTCCCTGGAAGAGAAAAAATATGTTGAACGTATGGTGTGTGAGGGTGACCGGCGGAATGTTTATGTGAGAGTAACTGAGGAAGGAAAAGAGGTTTTAAATGAATGCAACCGGATTTTGAGTGAATTATTAAAGTCGGTTACGGAGAAAATGGGAGAAGAAGATATGAACCGGCTGATTGGCTATCTGAATAAATTAGAGCAGATAGCAGAGCTTGAGATTGAAAAGAGAAGACAGTTGAAACAGCAATTAAAATAGAAATATTTTATAAATAATATAGAAAAGGAAGGAACAGGAAAGATGCGGAAAATATTTAAAAATATGCTCCCGTACTGGCATATCATCGTGGTAATATTTCTCCTCCTTGGAGTGCAGGCTTATTGCGATTTGTCGTTGCCACAATATACATCCGATATCATCGATGTAGGAATCCAGAATAAGGGAATCAAACATATTTTGCCGGAAAAGATGCCGGAGGAAGAATATCAGCTGGCAGAACTTTTTATGACAGATGGTGAAAAGGATACTTTTGAAGCGGTCTATGAAAAAAAAGACGATACTTATGTATGTACTGCGGATAAAGAGACATTAGAAACATTGGATGATGAACTACTGACACCAATCGTACTGACTTACCGTATGGCAAATATGAGTGAAACGGATTTTAAGAATACGATTGCGGAAGCATTGGAGCAGAATCCGCAGAACCAGATTACCAAAGAAAGCCTGGATGAGATGTCCATTGAAGAAATCGGACAGATGATGCAGATGGAACTGACCACATATGAAGCGGAAAATGATGATGGCGAAATGGTAACTTATGTGGATATGCGTCCGATGATGAAGCAGCTGATTGCAAGCGGTGCAATGACGCAGGATGGTATAGCACAGTCCAGAGAATATATGGAAAATATGATAGATTCTGTGGGAAGCAGTACCTTACATGCCATGGGAACAGCATATGCAGCATCCTGTGACGAAAAGGCAGGACTTGATGTGGAGCATATCCAGAAGAATTATCTCTGGTCAGAGGGTGGAAAGATGGCAGCTATGTCATTGCTCATGCTGGCAGTTGCAGTGGTAGTCGGATATCTTGCATCCAGAGTCGGCGCAGGAGTCGGAAGAGACTTAAGAGAGAAAATTTTTGGTAAGGTAGTAGGCTTTTCTAATACTGAGATGGATAAATTCTCTACCGCTTCCTTAATTACAAGAAGCACCAATGATATTCAGCAGATTCAGTTTGTAACAGCAATTATGCTTCGAATGCTTTTATATGCACCAATCATCGGAATTGGTGGAATTTATAAAGTATTAAAGACCGGAGCACATATGGAATGGATTATCGTAATGGCAGTACTGGTAATTTCCGGACTGGTTATGGTGTTGATGTCCATTACACTTCCGAAGTTCAAAATAATGCAGAAGTTAGTGGATGCCCTGAACTTAGTATCCAGAGAGATTCTTACGGGACTTTCCGTAATCCGCGCTTTTGGAAGAGAAAAAAAGGAAGAAGAGCGGTTTGATGAAGCAAACCGGAATCTTACCAGAACACAGTTATTTACCAACCGTGTCATGACATTTATGATGCCGGGCATGATGTTTATTATGTATGGAGTAACCATACTGATTGTCTGGGTATCGGCACATCGTATTGATGCCGGACAGCTTCAGGTAGGAGCAATGACCGCATTTATTACTTATACCATGCAGATTGTTATGGCATTCCTGATGCTTACCATGATGTCTATTATGCTGCCGCGTGCCGGTGTTGCAGCAGACCGGATTGATGAAGTTATTACTACAAATTCTTCTATTATAGAAAAGGCAGAAAAAGAAACAATTGAAAAACATACCGGAAAAGTGGAATTCCATCATGTAAACTTCCGTTATCCGGGTGCAGATGAAGATGTATTGGAAGATATTGATTTTACAGCAGAACCGGGAAAGACAACAGCGATTATCGGAAGTACCGGCTGTGGAAAGTCAACGCTGGTTAATCTGATTCCGAGATTCTATGATGTAACAGCCGGTAAGATTACCTTAGATGGTGTGGATATCCGGAATTTAAGCTTAGCTGAATTAAGAGACGAAATCGGATTCGTACCACAGAAGGGAATTCTGTTTTCAGGAACCATTGCATCCAATCTGAAATTTGGCAGACCGGAAGCTACGGAAGCAGAAATGACAGAGGCTGCAGAGATTGCACAGGCAACAGAATTTATTAATGAAAAGCCGGAAAAATATGACAGCGGGATTGCACAGGGTGGAACGAATGTTTCCGGTGGACAGAAACAGAGATTATCCATCGCCAGAGCAATCGCAAAGAATCCGAATGTTTATATCTTTGATGACAGTTTCTCTGCACTTGATATGAAGACCGATGCGGCACTGCGTAAAGCATTGGAGTCAAAAACAAAAGAAAGCAGTGTAATTATCGTGGCACAGCGAATCAGTACCATTTTACATGCCGACCAGATTCTTGTATTGGATGAAGGTAAGATTGTCGGAAAAGGTACTCATGAAGAATTATTACGGGATTGTGAAGTATATCAGCAGATTGCACAGTCACAGTTATCCGCAAAGGAATTGGGATTAGAAGAGGGAAAGGAGGAAAAATAACATGAGTAATGAGCAAAGTTATCGTGCACCACGTCGTAGAGGTCCGGGAGGACCAATGGGCGGTGGAATGATGCCGGGTGAAAAAGCAAAAGATTTTAAGGGCTCTTTCCGGAAACTTCTTTCTTATATTGGAAAATATAAAATTGGAATTGTTGCAGTTATGATACTTGCAATCTGTTCTACCGTATTTTCTGTATTAGGACCAAAGGTAATGGGTAAAGCTACTACTGCATTGGCAGACGGTCTGATGAATAAAGTAGCAGGAACCGGCGGAATTGATTTTACACTGATTGGAAAGATATTATTATTTACTCTTGGCTTATATATTATCAGTGCGGTATTCAGCTTTTTTCAGGGGTTTATTATGACTGGAATCACACAGAAAATCTGCTATCGTATGCGTAAAGAGATTTCTGAAAAAATCAACCGTATGCCGATGAAATATTTTGAAAGCAGAACTTATGGAGAAGTTCTTTCCCGTATTACCAATGATGTGGATACTTTGGGACAGAGCTTAAACCAGAGTGTGACACAGATTATTACCAGCGTGGCAACCATTATCGGAGTGCTTGTGATGATGCTTTCCATTTCACCACTGATGACACTGATTGCATTAGTAATTCTTCCGATTTCAGCGTTGATGGTTTCGGCAATTGCAAAATTTTCACAGAAATATTTCCGTACCCAGCAGGAGTACTTGGGACATATTAATGGACAGGTGGAAGAGACTTATTCCGGACATTTAGTTATCCAGGCATTTAATAAAGAAAAGGAAACCATAAAGCGGTTTAATGATACAAACCATGTATTATATGAATCTGCATGGAAGTCCCAGTTTTTATCCGGAATGATGCAGCCGGTTATGGTATTTGTCGGTAACCTTGGCTATGCAGGGGTGGCAATTTCTGGTGGAATGCTTGCAATTAGAAACGTGTTTACAATCGGTGACATCCAGGCATTCATCCAGTATGTAAAAAACTTTACCCAGCCAATCCAGCAGATTGCACAGGTCATTAACCAGGTACAGTCCATGACCGCAGCTTCGGAACGTGTTTTTGAATTCTTAGGTGAAGAGGAAGAAGACCAGACCACAGAAAATGCAGTGGAATTAAAGGATGTTCGCGGAGAAGTAGAATTCTCCCATGTGCATTTCGGATACAATCCGGATCAGATTATCATTAATGATTTCTCAGCAAAGGTAGAACCGGGACAGAAGATTGCCATTGTAGGACCAACCGGAGCCGGTAAGACTACCATGGTGAAGCTGCTGATGCGTTTTTATGATGTCAACAGTGGAAGCATCAGATTAGATGGTAACGATATCAGAAACTATAACCGCCGGGAGCTAAGAGATGCCTTCGGCATGGTACTTCAGGATACCTGGTTATTTAAAGGTACTATTATGGAAAATATCCGTTACGGAAGACTGGATGCCACGGACGAAGAAGTTATTGCAGCAGCAAAAGCAGCCCATGCCCATCATTTCATCCAGACACTGCCGGGTGGTTATAATATGGAATTAAATGAGGACGCCAGCAATGTATCCCAGGGACAGAAACAGTTACTTACCATAGCCCGTGCCATTTTAGCAGACAACCGGGTATTGATTTTAGATGAAGCAACTTCTTCTGTTGATACCAGAACAGAGCACAGAATCCAGAAGGCTATGGATAACCTGATGAAAGGAAGAACAAGTTTTATTATTGCCCATCGTCTGTCTACCATTCGTGATGCTGATCTGATTCTTGTTATGAAAGATGGTGATATTATTGAACAGGGAAATCATGAAGAACTGTTACAGAAGAATGGTTTCTATGCACAGCTTTATAATTCCCAGTTTGAAGAAGCTTCTTAAATAAAACCTTTGATTTTTTTATATAGATGTGTTAGTATAAATAAGCTGCAACCGTAGTCTAATGGATAGAACGTCAGACTCCGACTCTGATAATGCGGGTTCGATTCCCGCCGGGTGCATTTTATAATTTATATTAACACATTTTTTTGCGGGATTTATGTCCCGCAAAACTTATAAGAAACGTTTTTCATTATTTACACGGGCAGCTCACAAAGCATGCTTTTTTTGGGGGGTCACGGGTAAGGTTAGGAGGACAGATATGAAAGCGTCAGAAATCAAAGAAAAAATGAGTAAGATATCAAAGAATGATATAAGTAGTTTCTTTCAGAAGAACTGGAAATATTTTACTGCAGTAATATTATTTGTTGTATTGGCAGTAGTAATGATAAAATTCAGCAGTGGAAATAAAGATAAAGATAATGGACTTTCTACGGAACAGAGTACCGAATCAGAGAGCTTTCAGGTAGATGCCGTTCCGGAAATCAATACCCTGATGCAGAATTATTACAATGCATATGCGGCAGGTGATCTGGCAACATTACAGACCTATGCAACACCTGTTTCCGAGAATGAACAGAGCCTGATTACCATGATGTCACAGTATGCAGAGAGTTATCAGAATATCAAATGTTATACCAAGTCAGGATTAGAAGCAGATTCTTATCTTGTCTGTGTAACGCTGGATTTGAAATTCGCAGGAGTAGATACTACAGCACCTGGTATGGAGTTCTTCTATGTAAAGAAGAATGAGCAGGGAGCACTTTATATTGATAACTTATACAGCAGCTTTAACCGTCATTATAAAGAACAGCCGACCGATAATAATGTGGAAAACTTAATCAGTAGTTTTGAAACACAGGAAGATGTCATTGCATTACAGGCAGAAGTACAGGCAAATTATGAAAAAGCAATTGCTTCAGATGAAAATCTTTCTAATATGGTAACGGTTACAATTGCTGATGCATATAATGCATGGGCAACAGCAATCGCACAGGCACAGCAGCAGCCGGCAACGGAAGAACCGGCAACAGAGGAGACACCGGCGGAACCAGAGGCACCGGTGGAACCAGAGGCACCGGTGGAACCAGATACACCAGCTGAGCCGGAAGTGACAACGGAGACGGTATATACACTGGATAAAGTAAATGTCAGACAGGAACCAAATGAGTCCGGAGCATTGCTTGGAACAGTTGAAAAGGGAACTGCACTGACAAGAACTGGTACGACAGAAGATGGATGGAGCAGCATTGATTACAATGGTACACCGGCATATGTAAAGAGTGACTATGTTTCAACAGAAGCACCGGCACAGGAGCCGTCGGCAGACACCAGCGGAATCGCAGCGGGCACTAAGATTACATTAACCAATACGGTTAATATCCGTTCCTCTATGAGTGAGACCGCATCCAAGGTTGGAGTTGCTTATGCAGGAGATTCTGTTACTGTTCAGATGAGCTATGCAGAAGGGTGGACAAAAGTTACCTGGAAAGATAAAGAAGGATATGTTAAGACAGAGTTCTTAAAATAATAAATAGATGGAGGTCTTAGGACCTCCGTTATTTTTACTTTGCAGGAAATTGCCTTCCTGTAAAGTAAAAAACGCTCCGCGAGGATGCACCAAGACACATTCTTTGTTCCGCGGGCAGCGAGAAAATTTACACAGGGTGAAAATATCGATGGAAGAAAACGGAGTCAGAATCAATAAATTTTTAAGTGAAGCAGGATATTGTTCCAGGAGAGAAGCGGACCGTCTGATTGAGCAGGGACGCATTACGGTAGATGGAAAAGTTCTTTCTGTTGGCTGTAAGGTGATGCCGGGACAGCGAGTGCGCGTAGATGGAAAAGAAATAAAAAAAGAAGAGGAAATGATTCTTCTTGCATTTAATAAGCCGGTGGGCATTGTCTGCACTGCTGCAAAAGACGAAAAAGACAATATTGTTGATTATATTCATTATCCGAAACGTATTTATCCGGTAGGAAGACTGGATAAAGATTCCCAGGGACTTATATTATTGACAAATAATGGGGATATTGTAAATAAGATGATGCGTGCCGGGAATATGCATGAAAAGGAATATGAAGTTACCGTAAATCATGACATAACGGAGGCATTTTTAAAGAAAATGTCCGGGGGAGTTCCGCTGGAAGAGCTTGGTGTGGTTACAAGACCATGCGCAGTAGAAAAACTGGATGTGCGTAAATTCCGAATCATATTAACCCAGGGGTATAACCGGCAGATCCGCCGGATGTGTGAGTATTGCGGATATAAAGTAGTAAAATTAAAGAGAGTACGCATTATGAATATAGAACTGGGCAGTCTCAAAAAAGGAAAGTACCGCAGAGTAACGGCGGAAGAGTGGACTGAGCTGAACCGGCGCATTTTAAATTCCAGCAATACAACAGTAATGCCAAAATAGATTGAGGGTAAGGAGCATATCCATGGATGAGAAGAAGAGAATCGAGGAACTGGTAAAAACGTTAAATGAGGCGTCCGAAGCATATTACAATGGACAGGATGAAATTATGTCAAACTATGAATGGGATGGCATGTTTGACGAACTGACCCGGTTAGAAGAAAAAACAGGATATATTCTGCCGGAAAGTCCGACACAGAATGCCGGATTTGAGGAAAGCAATGGTGACCGGGAAGCGCATGAATATCCGGCACTTTCCCTTGCCAAGACGAAACGGATTTCTGATTTACAGGTGTGGGCGGGAGAAAGACCAGTCTGGTTATCCTGGAAACTGGATGGATTAACATTGGTAGTAACTTATGATAACGGAAAACTTATTAAGATTTTAACAAGAGGAAATGGAACCGTCGGCAGCAATATCACATTTATGAAGGATGCCATTGAAGGGATTCCAAAGACTGTAAAATATAAGGGACATCTGGTAGTCCGTGGCGAAGCGGCTATTACCTATACAGATTTTGAATTAATCAATGATACCATTGAAGATGATGATGAAAAATATGCCAACCCGAGAAATCTTGCATCCGGAACTTTAGGTCTGGATAAGAGCAATCTTGATAAAGTAAAGGAGCGCCATATTCATTTTTATGCATTTACACTGGTGCATCTGGATGAAACAATGTCATCCTGGGGAGAACGGATGGATTATCTTGAGAAGCTTGGATTTACGACAGTAGCACATGAATTGACCGATGCGAAAGGGTTGGAGGAAGTTGTAGAACGCTGGACAAAGAAGGTAGAAGATGGTGAAATGGATATTCCGGTAGATGGACTGGTTATCTGTTATGAAGATAATGATTATGCCCAGACCGGTAATGTTACCGGACATCATGCGTCAAGAGCCGGTTATGCGTTTAAATGGCAGGATGTCTCTGCGGAGACCACATTAAAATATGTAGAGTGGTCCTGTGCGGCATCTACCATTTCTCCGGTAGCAGTATTTGAGCCGGTTGCACTGGAGGGAACCACCGTAAGCCGAGCCTCCCTTTGTAATATCAGTGAAATGGAACGTCTTGGAATCGGAGAAGATGGGAAGACCACACTTGATATTATTAAAGCAAATAAGATTATTCCAAAATGTATCGGCGTCAAGAAAAAGGAAGGAACTTTTACGATTCCGGAATTCTGTCCGGTATGCCATGCCAGAACGGAAATCAGAATCAGTGAACACAGCGGAACAAAGACTTTACATTGTACGAATCCGGACTGTACCGCAAAGCATGTAAAAAAATTCAGCCGCTTTGTCAGCAAGCCTGGCATGGACATTGACGGATTGTCCATACAGACCATGCTAAAGTTTATGAACTTAGGATATATCCATTATTTTGAAGATATTTATACTCTTAAAAATCATGCGGATGAAATCCGCTCTTTAGACGGATTTGGCGAGAAATCCTGTAACAATATGCTGCAGGCAATTGAAAAGAGCAAAAACGTTGATCCGGTACATTTTATTTATGCACTATGCATTCCGCAGATTGGCACCGATGCAGGAAAGAAAATGATTGCTGCCCTTGGCACAGGAGGTTTCTTTCAGAAACTGCATGCAGGGGAAGGATTTGAGGATATTGACGGAATCGGACCGGAGCGTTCGACTTCCATGCTGGACTGGTACAGACAGAATCAAAACCGTCATACGGTAGCTGCATTAGAAGAAATATTAAACATTGCGGAAGTAGAGCCGAAGGTGACAGAGGGAGGAACCTGTGAAGGACTTACCTTTGTCATTACCGGTGATGTCCATCAGTTTAAAAACCGTACCGAATTTAAAGAGTATGTGGAGAGCCAGAACGGCTCTGTTACCGGCAGTGTTTCTAAGAAAACAGATTATCTTGTGAATAATGATATTGAATCCACATCATCAAAGAATCAGAAAGCAAAGAGTCTTGGCATTCCGATTATTTCTGAAGATATGTTTGTGGAACGTTTCGGAAAGTGAATTGCATATTGAAGTATTCGTAAAATTAAGGTATTATGAAATGAGATATGTGTATATGATGAAAAGAGGTTAGATAATATGCCGATTAAGATAATGAGCGATTTACCGTCCAGAGAGATTCTGGAAAGGGAAAATGTGTTTGTTATGGATGAGGGAAGAGCAGAACATCAGGATATCCGCCCAATCCGGATTGGAATACTGAATCTGATGCCATTAAAAGAAGAAACGGAACTGCAGTTGCTGCGTTCACTTGCAAATACACCATTACAGGTTGATGTTACCTTTTTAACGGTATCATCCCATGAATCAAAGAATACATCCATGAGTCATCTGAATCATTTTTATCAGACAATGGATGAAATCTGGGATGAGAATCTGGACGGACTGATTATAACCGGTGCACCGGTAGAAACCATGGAATACGAAGAGGTGGATTACTGGAAGGAAGTCTGTGATATTATGGAGTGGTCTAAGACCCACGTAACATCAACCCTGCATTTATGCTGGGGTGCACAGGCTGCTCTCTATTATCACTATGGTATCCCAAAATATATGCTGGATGAGAAAATGTTTGGAATTTTCGAACATCAGGTAAAGAACCGCAAAGTACCACTGGTAAGGGGATTTGATGACCGCTTTATGGCACCGCATTCGAGACATTCCGGAATCCGTAAAGAGGATATTGAGAAGGTAAAGGATATTACCATTCTTGCAGAATCAGAAAAAGCAGGTGTATTTCTGGCAATTGCCAATGAGGGACGCAAAATTTTTGTGATGGGACATCCGGAATATGACCGTTATACATTGGATGAGGAATATAAGCGTGATCTGCAGAAAGGGATGGATATTGCCATGCCGGAGAATTATTATCCGGACAATGATATCAATGCAAAACCATTACTGCAGTGGCGTTCACACGGTAATATGTTATATGCAAACTGGCTGAATTATTATGTGTATCAGCAGACACCATATGATTATATCAATACCAGAAAAATTGTGGGAAAATAAGCAGATTTCTTTTTGGAAAAAGGCTTAAGAAAATACAGGGGGCACAATGAAAACGGAGAAAAAAGGTGTAGAGGGACAACTTGATATTTTCGAAGCAATGAATCGTGCAGCAGATGCCATAGACCGGATGGTGGAAGAAGACCAGAAGAAAAAGAAGGCATCCGGAAATAAAACGGAATCCGGAGAGAAGTCTGCAAAAGCTGTAACCGGGCAGAAGAAAAACAAAGAGGATAAAATCATCCGTGGCTGTGATATGCATGCATCCATGCAGAAGACATTTCTAAACCCCGAAGACGGCGATTTTGCCATGATTGCTTATATTGACTACAACAAGGTTTATATCAGGGAATGGAATTCCCCGGCAGCGTTATATACTTTCGAAGAGTCAAAGAAGGCTGTGGATTTTTATATCGACAAACTGACGAAGATAAAGGCGGCAGGAATGGCAGAAGAAACAACAGAGCAGGAACCGTTCAGTGATGTAAAATATCTTTCAGATAATATTTATGCAGAGTGTGAGGGATAAGAATGGAGCATTTAGTATACTACGATATTGCGGCTGCATTTGTTCTTCTGACTGCATTAGTTGCTTATCATTTAAGAAAATACAGTGACAATTTTCAAAGCAGGGTATACCGCGTAATGTTGTATGCTCTGCTTGTTGTATCTACCAGCGACTTTTTACTGTTCTGGGAGGGAATTACTTTTGGAAAAACAGGAACTACAGTCCTGCTCTATATCTGTATTTTAGGACAGGTTGTGGCAGCGGCAGCATATCTTTTGTATATTCTGTGCCTGACAGGAAGAGTGGAACGCTTTATCCGGAAGGAAAAGGGATGGTTGTTTGTACCGGCCTGGATTGTAATTGCATTGCTGGTAGTACAGTTATTTATACCATATCTTTTTAAAGTGGGAATGGATGGCAGCTATCAGAGACAGAATGGAATTATGTTATTCTACCTTTGTATGATTTGTTTTTATCTGATGGGGGAAGTGTTTCTGGTTCGTTTCCGGAAAAGGCTCAGCTTTGAATTATTATTCTCTACGACTGTATTTGCAGTTGTAAGTGTATTTACACTGGTGCTTCATATTGCATTTCCGGGTTTCCGGTTTCAGTTTTTTGGAATGGCAATGTGTGTACTTTTATATCTGATTTCTTCGGAAAGACCACAGGAATATACGGTGCCGGAGCTTGAAATTATGAACCGGAGGGCATTTTTAAAAGAGTCAGAGGAACGCCTGTTAGGAAGTGAGCGTTTTCCGATGCTTGTCATTAAAGTGCATAATTTAAAGGTGATGCGGCAGACATTGGGAAATGATTCCGTCAATGAATTCCTGAAGGAAATGGCGGCATTTTTTCGTAAGCTTATCGACAATTCACGTATTTACCAGTTTTCACAGAGCGTATATGTGCTGGCGTTAGACCGGAAGAAGAAGGATATTGATTCTTCCTTACTGATCCGGCAGATTCTGAACCGGTTTGAACAGCCATGGCATTCCGGCAGTGTAGAGACAAAATTCCGGATTCATATCAGCAGTATTGTGTGTCCGCGTGATACGAATAATCTGAATGGATTAATTGACTATATCCAGTATATGTGTTCAATATCATCTGAAAATGGAAATGTAGTATTAAAGACTGCTGAGATGGATATTGACCGGCCAAAGAGGGAACTTCGTATCCGGAAACTTTTGAATGATGCAGTAGACCATAAAGGTTTCGAAGTCTTTTACCAGCCGATTTATTCGGTGACAGAAAACAGAATCGTATCTGCGGAAGCACTGGTCCGGCTGAAAGATCAGAGTATGGGCTACATTTCTCCGGAAGAATTTATTCCAATTGCAGAAAAGAGCGGAATGATTATGCAGATTGGAGAATTTGTATTTGAGACAGTCTGTCGTTTTATCCGGGAAAAGCAGCTTACAGACTATGGCTTACAGTATATAGAAATAAATCTGTCTGTGGTGCAGTGTATGCAGGAAAATCTTGCCGAGAGGTTGACGGAAATAATGAAGAAGTATCATGTAGCACCAGCCCAGATCAATCTTGAGATTACTGAGACAGCGGCAGCCCATAGTGATATGTTGGAAAACAATATCAAGATACTGCATAAGCAGGGCATTGAGTTTTCTTTGGATGATTATGGCTCAGGATATTCCAATACGGATTATCTGTTCCGGTTTCCATTCCGTATCGTAAAAATTGATAAAACCATTCTGTGGGAAGCATTTAAAAATGAAAAGGCAATGATTGCATTGCGTAATACTATCCGCATGATTAAAGAACTTGGGCTTGAGATTGTGGTAGAAGGAGTAGAAAATCAGGAATATGTAGATTATCTGACAGAACAGCACTGTGATTATCTACAGGGATATTTTTATTCCAAGCCGATTCCGGACAGAGATTTCTTAGAACTTTTACGCAGGGAAAATGTACAATATTATGCGGAAAGGTTTTCAAAAAATGAATTATCTGATATAATAACCACATAATATTTTTGTAGGAGGCAAAACGATGGCAGATAATAGAAAAGTTGTTAAAATAAAAGAAGATAACCTTGGGGAAGTACATGTGGCAGATGAGGTCGTTGCTATTATTGCAGGACTTGCAGCAACAGAAGTAGAAGGAGTTGCATCCATGGCTGGCAATATTACCAATGAACTGGTGAGCAAACTTGGAATGAAGAATTTATCTAAGGGTGTTAAGGTAGAAGTGGCAGAGAAAACGGTCAGCGTAGAAGTAGCTTTAAATATTTCTTATGGTTATTCTATTCCGGAAGTATCTGAGAAGGTACAGGAGAAAGTAAAATCTGCAATTGAGACTATGACAGGATTATCCGTAGCAATTGTTAATGTCAGAATTGCAACGGTTGACATGAAAAATACGAAATAAAACTTTTGTGATAACCGCAGATGTAGTATAATAAAGAATGCTGTTAAAGCATTCTTTTTTATAGTTACATGGAAGACCAATAATGAAAGGATACAACATGAGCAGGAGAGAAATCAGAGAACAGATATTTAAAATGTTATTCCGTGTGGAATTTCATAGTGAGAAGGAATACGAAGAGCAGATGAATCTGTTTATCGAAGAGAATGAACCGATTGAGAAGCCGGATGAGAGTTATATTGAAGACAAATTTAATAAGATTATTGCTGTTTTAGAGGAAATCGATAAGATTATCAATGAATCATCCAAAGGCTGGAAAACAACCCGTATGGGCAAAGTTGATCTGACCCTGATTCGTCTTGCTGTATATGAGATGAAATATGAAGAGGATATTCCAACCGGAGTAGCCATCAATGAAGCAGTAGAACTGGCAAAAAAATATGGAACAGATGATTCACCGGCATTTATCAACGGAGTATTGGCAAAAATCGCATGATAAAGAAAGTATATGGGGTAACCCAGATTAACCGATACATCAGAAATATGTTTGCCCAGGATTTTGTCCTGCATCAGGTATGTGTGAAGGGTGAGGTATCGAATTGTAAATATCATTCCTCCGGTCATATTTATTTTACTTTAAAGGAAAATAACAGTGCCATCAGTGCAATTATGTTTGCCGGTAACCGGGGTGGTTTATCCTTTCGTATGAAGGATGGCGACAAAGTCGAGGTAACAGGTTCTATTGAAGTATTTGAACGTGATGGCAGATATCAGATATATGCAAAAGAAATTACACTTGCCGGTGCA
>OGJI01002959.1_pt1 | contig 14145 bp, 19 predicted proteins | sample 1572031 | NCBI WGS metagenome assembly OGJI01 (sample SAMEA2582119, study PRJEB24529) | metagenome | biome: Human gut stool | place: China | collected 2011
TCTGTGCTCCCTCGCTTCGCTTCGGTCGCACACCAAATTTCCGTTTACAAACAAACTAATCTTCATAAATTTACTTGCATTCTCTTTTCAATTAATATACTTTTTCTTTTATCTACCAATCGCAAATACTTGCAATTGATAGAGCCTTTATTCACTTTAGTTCCATCAAGTTTCCTAATATCAAAGAAACCACTATCTCTTCTTCCAAATATGTAATACAAATCCTTTTGATATTCAACCAAATCAAACAACCTAAAACCTTTTACCAAGAATGGTGCTTGATTGAGTTTCTTTCTGCCACCTTTCAAGAAATTAGATTTGTGTATTTGTCTGTTTTGACAACGCACCTTCTTCTGATAGAAATAATAACCTAAAGGTTTAGCCACAGGATTACCACTGATACACCTTGCATCAATATAATGATCTTTAGGAAGATTGTTAGTGATACGGGTATTCTTCGTGATATAACCAAAAGTCATACTTACATTAGGATAGATATTCTTTAGCCTATCATACAATTTCCATCGCATAATCCCCATAAAGGCGGAATCTCTAAAAGACTTTCCACGCTTTACATTTAATTCAAAATCACCTCTATGATATGCCTTATGGCAAGTTTCACAAAGGGTAATCAAGTTTTTCGGGCTATCACCTCCAGTCTTTCTGCTCTCTATGTGATGCACATTCAAGACTTTATCTTTACTCTTACCCTTACAATGTTGGCAAATATGATTATCTCTAAATAGCACATACTCACGCACATTGAAGAAATCAAGCTGTTCTCCTTGCTGGTATTCACTGCCGGATATACTTGGATTATTGATCTTCTGTATATCAAAGGAAGCTGTTTCAACTACGATATTAGTTATTGGCAGGAACTTATGTATCTTCTCAACAACAGTCAAATGAGTTTGGATTTTGTTTTCAACAGATGGTGCCAGCCAACCTTTACGCTTGGAAGATATCCTGTTATTGAAACGAGCCTTGCGATAACGAAGCCTACTCCTACGGGTTCTTCTTTGTTCCCTACGAGTAGATAACTTATCCACAATATCGTTTCTCAATTCCACATCTGCTGCATACATTTCCTTCTCACTTGTTGTTGCTGAAATGCCGATATGCTTGCTACCAGCATCTATACCCAAACTTACGGGCTGCGTATAATCTGTTGTGTCATAATCCAATTGAATTGTGAACGGAATACGGCACACAACATGGGCTAGACTGTTTTTTAACAGCCTTCTAACCTTACCAAACCTTTCGGTTGGCATAAGTGCTTGTCCTTGTTTGTTAATTACGTAAACCATTCGTTTTTTAATTTACTATAAGTCGGATTTCTCCGTTAAATGCTCATCGACAATGTTATGGAGAGGTTTTCCGTCAGTAACACTATTCCTACCCCACAGAATTGTTTAATCACTGACCTTAGAGCAAGGGGCTTGAGCAAGCACCCCTTGGTAACTATATATTCTCTCCTAACGTAGCACCCGAAGTGCTTAGTCTAATCAACACCTACAGGTATTTAGCCTGTGGGTAGTTAATGTTTATTGTTTTTTAAATATTTCGCAACACTATCCATTACACACTCAACACACCAACCTAAAAGGTATGCAAAGTGCTCATCCTGCCCATTTTCATATCCCATAGAAATATCACAATACCCAAATACATTACAAACATAATGAACAGATTCATGAGCAACAGTTCTCACCCCTATACCATCGTTGGATAACCAAATAAGTACACCTAAATGGTTTGTACTTTTTTCCCTTACAAAAATAGTCATGCCATTACAGCTCTTAATTTCATCTTTGGATGTATCTATCGGGTCATGATTAAGTTTGGTGAATTTTCTATATATTTTTCCCCATTGATCATCCCCCACTGCAACATACAGTTTAAGGGGATATATTTTAGGATCGTATTTTGTTATCATCGCAAAATGTCTTTTAGTAATATATCGGGATGCTCTTCTTTAGGTTTAGATTCTTTGAATCTATATATAAAGCCACTTGCATCCTTGTTAGCTTCCTTATATAAATCTTCTGTAAGAGAAGCCTTGTACAACTTAACTTTCTCTTCAAAATGATAATCAAGTTTAGGCTGGTCCATTATTACTGCCTGTATATAACTCCATGAATATTTCCATAGCAAAGCCCAGTCCTTGATTATCATCAATCCTCCGAATAGCCTTAAATCTCCTCTGAATTGGGGGAAATCTTTTTGGATAGATCCTCGTGAGCCGATTTTGCATCGAGAGATAATTTCATGGCATCCTTCTTGCTTAATGTCGCTGTCGTATCTATCAAGAACGCTAAACGGATTGTATTTGTAAAAAAATCACTTACATTAGCCCCCTCCACGATGGCTTCTATCAACGGAGTTAGTTCCTTATGGTCATAGTGCCTGCTTAACCACCAAGCGTATATACGTCTTGCAAAAGGAATTATCTCAAAAAACCAATAGTTATTCAATACTCCTGCCGCTGCAACTTTGTACGGAATAGATGCGTCATTTTTCATAATTGCAATCATTTCCTTTTTTGCTGTATCTGGATTGATAATATCACGTATCAGCAGCTTATCCACAATATAGTCATATGCACCCAGTCTAAGACCACGCACCTTGAATTTCTTATTGCCAACCATAACCTCTTTGTATTTATGAGTGGCAAACTTCTGCATCTTTATCTGATCATCTAAGTCAGGTTGTTTCCAGTTGAATATTCCCATTTTTCTTAAACTAACTTGAACGGTTTTATCATTAATTTTCCTTTCACATCTACCTTTGATATGTTCTTTGGAGTATTTGTATAAACGAATACCCTTGTATATTTAGACGATACAATATCAAGTTTGGCATCGTCAATCAAAGAAACGTGTACTATGCTGTTGTCAAGCGCAACAAGACTTACACGGCTGTTATCCTTGACATACATCTCTCCTATACCGAAATCGTTGAATGTGACAACACAATCACACGAACCGTTAAAAATAGACCATTTAGGATTGCTTATGAAAAGGTTGGTATCATCAACGAAGATATTAAACTTCTCCCTAACTCCTGTAAATTCCTTCTTGATTATTTCATTTGACGGGTATCTGTTAAATAGGCAGAAGTCAATGCCTCTGATATATTTCTCGCATAATTCATATTTATCCGGGTTTCCCCATTCATTTGTCCATTCCTTACACAGCCCAAGGCTTATAGCCTTTTGCTTTAATTTATCAGACAATTCTTTATCTGTCATGGTGTTATTTTTTACAGCAAAAATACAACAAAGGTTAACAAAAATCAAACACAAACAGTTAAAAAACAATAAAAGCCGGACAAAATGCCCGGCTAATAATCCATCACTCGTCTACATCAAGCACCCACTCCCGAATTGTCAAGTTCGAGAACCATCATGGTTTTCAGATACTGAGTATTAACTTCCAATGCTGTCACTGTAACGGAGAATCCAAGATATCCAGCGTTACTTGGAGCACCTGTGAAGCTGACAGCCCATGATGCCTTCGGGAAGAAGATCATACGGTCACCAGTACCGTTGATAATACCGATAGGACGTACAAATTGCTTGAATGCACTTGCACCAAACGCTTTCAACTTCTGAGTAGCACCTTTCCCAAAAGCGTCAATGGTATCAGTTAAACTATCCAGTTCCAACTCAGCCTTTGTTTCATTTCCTTGCGTAAAGAAAGCGAAAGCGGCTTTTGATGTAGACATACCTGTAAAGGTAAATGCCATAGTACCCGGTGTGATATTTTGGAATACGGTAGCACCCTGTTCGTTCTTTGTTTCAGAAGTGTCAGCGTCAGTACCAGCAGATTCCGTAGTACCAGATTCAATATTCGGAAGAATCTTCGGATTCCTAAAACTTGAATATTGAGTACTATCGGTGATTTCAATCGCATCAAATGTCAAAGCAGCCGACTGCCCGTTCAAGTAAGCAGGGCTGGTGTCTAAATTTACTCGTGCCATTCTATTTTCTGTATTTAAAAAGTTATTGTTAATTGATGAAAACGTATCTACCGATGCGCCTCCACTGTTTTTTCTCACGTTTCTCATGCGGCTAATCCTTTGAAATATCAACATTCAACAGGACGGACATATAATAGAACCCAACCCCGTCAAACATTGGTGGTAAAACATTAAATATCTTAAAATGAAGCTGTGCAATCTTTTGCGGAAACAATTTTACCATCTTCTCACTCAACGCATCCATGACAGACGGATATACGTTCCCGGGCAATGCCCTTACAAACAGAGTAACCGTAGCCATCGTTTCGCCTTTCCCGAAGTGACCGTAGGGGCCGCTCTCGGTATTGCTGACAATTCTTGTATTGTTGTTTACGACAATAAAACTAGTTACCTTGTCATCAACATTTGCAGGACGCTGTACCTTATATACATCGTCAGCAATCTTCTTGTCCAATACAATATTGTACAAGGTGGTGTTTATTGTTGAAGGATTAAAGTAGCCCATAACTTCACTTAAAATATTTGTTTAACATATTAGCTGCAATTTTCTTAAAAACCACAGTATATTTTCCTCCTTTTAAATCTGTCTTTGTTTTAAGCCAAGAATCTGAAAGAACATTCAGCAGATGATAGTTTTCCACATACTTGGCATAATACATTACAGCTGCGACAACCAGTTCATATTTTTCAGAACCATCGGATTTATAACTGTTGAAGAAATCTTCGGCAAGTTCACGCCCCCAATACTCGACATTGTTACGTTTCCTAGGCTCATTTGCAACTTTCGTTGCATTTGCCCATACAATCTTCTTTAGGACCCCATCTTTGTAAATGCCACATCCATAACTATCTTCAAGATTGAAAGTTTGGTTGGTAAAGCCCTCCAAGTCTTTTATATCATCCATGATATTCGTAGCAATATACTCCATGAACTGCATGATAGAAGCATCCAAGGCAAGCTGGACATTACTACCAAACTCTTTCAATACTTTATCGTTGTTATTTGCCTGCATTTTTTGTACTTGTTTTTCTTGTTACTGGTTTACTCAGTTTCTCAATCTGCTTTTTTAGCAAATCTCGATCATCTTTAGCGCATTTCAGTTCTGTTTTAATATCATTCAGTTCATTGTAAAGCTCCTGTATCTTCTGATAAGCATCGTGGAGAGATTGCTGATAACTCAAAATTTCCTCTTGCGCCTTCTTCAACTGAGCACCCTGAATAGCAAACCCCTTTTCAAGATTGTCCAAGGTAGAAGAATCAATTTCAGTTTCCATCTTTTCCTTCTTCTGCTTAAACATTAACATTGAAGTTAGAAGGGTTATGCCATTTGTACCCAACAAAGCAAGTATTATTTCCGTCCAATTGATTGTCATAGTATTCTAGTTTTCTATTTGGTTAAAGTATATCACCGTACCAAATTCCATATTGTTAAATGGAGGTTTCTTTATCTCACGCCAACTATTGCTGTTGTCCGAAAACGGATGGTTGAAATTCTGCCAATCCAACAGACACCCGGAAGGTATGGTTACATCGTTATCTTCTAGGTAGGCGGCATATTCGGATTTGTCAACATCATTCGTTTCCGAACCTGTGTCCTTTTCCTGTATGTTTGCCCTTCCTTCGTATATCATCTCCCAATATGGGGTAGTCTGATATTTATCCGAACTGTTCTTGTTCTGGTAAATTCTAACCATATCAGGAAACATATCCTCACCTAAAATACTCTTTCCCATACTACCATCTTAATCTAGTTATTTCAACATCTGTTCCAACATCCAAATTCAAACCCCATTTGGCGTATAAATCCTTTGCGCGTTGCTCCAATCTTTTCTTGTCATTGATAGAAATAGTCTTGCTTGTGTCAGTAATTGACCAATTACCTGCCTTTTTCGTCTTTCCCTGTATGGTTGAAGGAGCAGTACAAACAATGAGCAACAAATCGGCATAAGCCAAATCCTTCTTCATTTCAGACGTTTCACGGCTGTCATCAGACAAACGGAATCCCCATTTCTGGGCAACACTGATATACGATGTGTTTTTCAACTCATAGTCAATCTGTGCTTTCAGATATTCACGCATAGACATATAAAAATATGCTTCCACCTTCATGTTACCCTTTGCTGTTATCTGAGGGGTAACTTGAATAGTAAACGGATTATCCGAAACTTTCAGTCTATCTTCCGGCTTCAATGTTTCATTGTCGGCAATAAGCCAATATCCGAACTCTACACTTTCTTCGGGAATAGCTTGGAGCGTGAGAGTATCTCCAATGAAATACTCCCCTGCGCCCTTTGCTGTGCCTTCGCCATTTATATCAATAATGACCTTCATGGTTCAACTTTTTACAATCCCGTATTTGACTGTTCGTCAACCTTCATGATGATAAGGTTGTTCGGATTCTTCATCACAGGACACGCCCACAATTCACCTGAACTCTTCTCAGCATACGGTTCGGAAGAATACTGATGCAAGAACGCGATACGTCCGCCTTCCAAAGAAGAAATACGTACAGCCGGGTTGGTATCCTGCAAATACATTGACGGTGAGTTCTTGATACGGAAGAACTGACCGCTCTGAACAAGAACAACGGTGTTCTTTTCAAAAGACGGTTTGGCTTCCTCAATCACACCAAGTTTGTTCCATTTTGATTTTTCATCAACAGGAATAATCACAGGAATAGAGAACACCTTCATCAGCACATCAACAATCTCCTGATTGTTCATAGGATAGATTGTAGTAGATGCTGCGGCAGGAACAAGACGAGCCTGTACTGCTGCTGTCACTTTTGGGTGCATCAGGAAGTTGTCATACAAATCCTTGGACATTTCAAAGTGATCGTATGGAACACCATCATTGTCGGCAATCTTACACATTCTTTGAAGGTCTTTAATAGGATCAGCGTTCTCGTTCGGTGTCCAGTCTGTATCGCTAAACCATTTCTGTTTCAACGCTTTCAACTTGTGTTTTGCAGGAACACGATAGTCAATCTGAACAGGGATTGAGTTGGTACCACTAGCTGTATAGTTAAGCATACCTGTAGAAAGAGCCTGATAAGTCATGCAGTTCAACTCGGTATGGAAGCCTTGAATACACGCTTCCATCTTTGTGTACCACTTCTCACGGATCTTGTCAAGCAATGCACCTTGCGGAATGTCAAGTTCATAGAACTCCTGAATATCGGTTTCCATAAACTGAATGGCGTGACCCATCTTCGGAATACGTCCCGAATACCATTCAAATCCCGTAGTGTCCATGATAGGCTTTTCAGCCAAAGGAGCAAGCATCACAGGACGGGTAGCCTGTGTGTATTCGTCAACCATCACGTTCCATGATTTGCTCATCTGAGGAACATCCCAATCTCCGTAGCTTCTCCAGTTTTCGTTATCAAATTTCTGATTGGCATAATCCATAAGTTCCTGCATCTCCCCAGAGAAATGCCAATCATAGAAACTAAATGTCGATCTTTGCATAAAACGAAAAAATTTAATTAGTTATACAATGTGTAACGGAAAACGCAAGGATATGATTCATCATCCTTCATCGCCTTTTTGATTGCCGAAGCTACGGGCGGAATGCGTTTTTCCAAAATCTCACTTGTCACCATCCATGCACCGTTGAAAGGATAGAGAGTGGCACCGGGAATGGTGTCAACATCATAAGGCAGGATAGCATTAGGAATAACCTTGAATTTTGCGCTATCACCAACCTGTGTAACTTCAACCAAAATATCGGTCAATCCCAATTTACCTGCATCCCCGGACAATGTAAGGATGTCATATTCGTCATGAGACGAATCAATAGCGTTAATGGTAAAACCAGTTGTAGTACCTGCGGCAGTAGTAGGTGCTTTACCGACAACCATGCCAACCTTGGCAACTGTATTACCCATGATTTTTTCAACTTTTACCGTAGCACCAGAATCCGATTTCTCGTACATTCTGAATGAATAGTGAATGTCACCGCCATTCTGCTTTGAGGAATCACATTTAATCATAGTGCCAGCCGGAAGTTTGTTCCCAACTGTAGGCATACGTTCTACTGGAACGTTACATCCTACCAACAGTACGTGCAAAGACGTATCATTAGAAAAGATATGTCTTGCGCCACCAATCTTACTATAACTTGTTGCAAGAACTCCTGCTTTCATAATTAAAAAAACTATTTGTTAATTTTACTGTAATATCGGCTGACAATGTTGTTTTCCTTGTTAGCCTTATCTTCTTCTCTCTTTCTATCTATGAATGACTTTACATCGCTAGAACCACCCTTGTCAGAGATAAAAGGATTAATGCCATCCTTTGTGTATTTAGTACACGTTTCATTGTACTTTCCCTGTATTTTCAGAAGAATGCTTGTATCTTCCTCTTCGGGCGAAATCTGAATGTTCTCAAAAATGATGTTGCGCAACAACTCGTTAGGCATACCCGCTTCCGGGCGTTTAATCAAATCAGACAGCTTCTTGCGCTTTTCAGTTACAATCTGCTTCTGCTTTTCCTCCTGCTCTTTAGCTTCAAACTCTTTCTTGAACTTTTCAAACTCTTCAAGTTTAGCCTTGACATCATCGGGCAACTCAAACTGTTTCTGTTCGGATGATTGTTGTTGTTGTTGTTGTTGTGACGAATGTGATTTTTCCCATTCCTTTTTCAAGTTGGATATCTCCTGTTCCTTGATTGTATCCCACTCTTTGCGCTTATCAGACGCAAACGCTCTTACCTGACCTGCCACAGTGTTCTTTAAATGATTCACAACACTTTCATTCCAGAACTTTTCCGCATTTTCCTGCGGTGCGAACGCTGAGAACTCATTAATTGTCTGTTCGATTGTACGATCTGTAATAACGGAGCTACTTTCTCCCAACGCATTCTTGATACCTTCAAAAATGACTTTTACATTTTTATCCATATACTATTTATTTTTTATGTGATTCATGCACAAGACCTTTGCGCACAGTAAGTACCTCTTACCGATGCAAATGTAGTTAAAAAATGTGTATAAGCAAAAAAATATTTAAAAAAACATTATATTTGCGGGATACATAGAAAACGATGGAAGAAATTGACTTAAAATACCGAGGATTAAAGACTAAGGATGTTGTCAAATCGCTGAAACGATATGGCAAAAGGGGAATCATACCATATAAAAGCCTTGATTTCGTCCAAAGATATATAGAGGACAGAAGAAGCAAGGGGTACAAGGTAAATATGCTTGCCCCACAGAAAGGTTCACAGGAGGCATTTCTAAGGAACAGGGCAGGGATAAAGATACTTCACGGGAATCGTGGGGGAGGAAAATCCGTATGCCTTGGGATGGATATACTGAGTTCATGCAACCATCCGTCATTTTCCGCACTTGTTTTCCGTAAGGATAAGACATCCGCAGAAAAAGCGGACGGTATTCTTAAAGTGGTTTCAAAGATGGTTGAACCTTATGGTGAGTATATTGATTCAAAACGCCTTTCAAGACTTGACGCAGGAGGTGAAATACGATACGATTATTTCGGTGATGCCTGCCTGTCTGGAGAAAAAGGCGTAAGCGAATTTAAGGACAGACAACAGGGTGGTAACGTTGTCAAGGTGGCGATAGATGAGTGCTCACAGGCAACAGAACCTATCATAAACTACCTTCAAACGGTATTGCGTTCATCATCAGGACTAAGAACAAGTCTTATAGGCGCGTGCAACCCAAATCCGTATAGCGATTTCTGGAGAGCAATGGTATCATGGTGGGTAGACGATGATGGAATAGCAATTCCAGAAAGATCGGGGAAAGTAAGATATTTCTTTCAATATGGAGATACTATACATGAAACAGCATGGGGTGACAGCCCACAAGAAGTATTTGCTCAGGCAAAAGATTATATCATCGCAAGATTCGGTAAAAATACCAAAATTGACGAAACAAACTGTAAAAGATACATCAAGAGCATAACCTTTATAGCTTCCGGGCTGGAAGATAACAAGATACTTATGGCTTCCAATCCAGACTATCAGAAAAACCTTGGAGGAACAGCACAGGAAGTATCCATAAACGCATTAGGTTCATGGAAGCTGATAAAAGGGGGAAACGAGTGGATAACCCGTGACGAAATGGAGGAAATGTTCTCATCTCAGCCTGTGTTTGACGATTATTTTGAATGTGCTACACTTGATATAGCATACGGTCTTGGTGACGTTTGTGTAATGGGGCACTTCATAGGACACCACTTACAAGACCTAGAATGGTCAAACACATTAAAGCCTAGGGATTTGAACCGATGGGTAAGAAACAATCTACGGAAATGGGGAATCGGTGAAAACAGACTGGCATTTGACGGTCTTGGAGCACCGACATTCCGTGACGCATTTCCCGAAAGCCTGGCAATACTTAGAGGTGTTCCGAAAAGACTAGACAAAAGCAAGGATGATCAACCTGTAAGATTCTATTTCGATCTAAGGGCACAGCTTGCAGATGAAATGGTAACACGTATAAAAGGAACAAACCTAGGATATTGCGGATTCAGTATAAACCCGGAACTTCTTGACAAACCGTATGTGAACAAAACAATACGGGAAGCACTGATGGATCAGAGAAGAGCAATAAGACGTGACGTGGAAAGGGAAAACGGGAAACTAAGACTGCTGAAAAAACAGGAGGCAAAAAAGATTGTAGGATGCTCGCCCGACTTGATAGAAGGAACATTTTTATACAGGACATATTTTGATATATGCGATGTAATGATTGACATACCTAACGATATAATGGATGAATTAAAATATTTATAATTACCTATGGAAATTTTAAAATTAGACGTTTTATTACGAAAAGAACCGTTCAAAGTGGCACTTCCGTCAAGATGTGACGATGGAAGAGGTGGAGGAACAAAGAAAAAGCCAAGACGCTCCACTTTGATATACAAATATATGTCACAAGATGATTTCCTAGCGCAATGGGATACATCAGGGCATTATATACACAACAGACCCGACTGGAAAGACAGTATCCCGTCAGACGAGGATGCCACATCATCGGATGATGAAAGCGCGAATGTAGGTGCTCAGAAAAGAAAAAAGAAATTGGCATCAACTCCCTATGTACTGCAAAGACGAGCATTTCCTCTTCAAAGGATGATACACAAGAAAAGGGTATCACACCTGTGTACCAATCCTCTTAAATTTCAGATAAAGAAAAGCGCGTCAAACCAGCAGAACAGGGATAAGCTGACAACATACAAGGAATACTGGACTGATTCTCTCATGGAAACAGCCAAGTTTGAACTTATAAGCGAAGCCGGAAAGGTAGGGGATGCTGCCATATATATATATAAGGATAAGGACGAGATAAAATACAGGTCTTTCAGCTACTCAAAAGGAGATATACTGTATGAACATAAAAACAGAAGAGGAGAAAGAATAGCTTTCGCAAGGGAATATACAACCACATACATATCGGCTGACGGAGAAGAACATACAGACACACTTGTCGATGTATGGACTAAAGATGAGTTTTACACGCTTGATTCCAACGGAGATATAGCAACGGATATTGACGAAAACGGAAATATCATACAACTGCATCAATTCCATAACCTGGGATTTATACCTGTAGTATATCTACGGCTTGAACTTCCATTTTGGGGGGCAGTACAGGACTTGATAGACGATTTCGAGTTCTTAATGTCAATGATAGGAGAATACAACACACGACAGGCATTCCAAATGCTACTTATCAAGACTAACGGAAGAATAAACATTCAAAGAAACGGATTGGGAGGAACTTCCATTTTACGTGTAGGAGCAGAAGATGATGCACAGTTCATGGGTAAGATGGACGCTTCAAACTCACTGTTCACCGAAATAGATAACATATACAACGGGATACTTGACGGAAGCGGTGTTGTTCCGCCAATGCAATCATCATCAGGTGACAGACCTACTGGAACAACGGCAATGTATTACGAGCCGGAAATGGAATGGGCGAGAAGTGATGCACAAATGATGAATACAGCCATAAATGACATGGCCAATATATTCAAATACTATGTAGGAGTAATGGAAGGTGACGCAACAGGTTATAACGCTCTAAGAATAAACGCTACCATAGAGCCATACTCGTACATAGATTTCTCTGAATGGAACAACACAATCGTTCAGCTTGTAAACGCCCGAATAATATCATTGCAGACAGCAAGAGAGGAATGCGATTTCGCTGCAAATAATGAAGATGATAGAATGGACGAACAAGACAGAAGATTAAACGATATGGAAGCTAGGGTGATAGAGGAAAACAATGAAAACAATGAAAACAACGATAACAGCTAAACTATGGGAAAATTTACAAAATTACTAAGAAAAATGAGAAGGGCATTGGACTATATATGCCTTAACAATTTGAGAGTTGACGGAATGGAGCACCTCATTGCAGGAATACTTGTAGTAAGCATGGCGCAATGGTTTTTCTCCATATGGACAGCAATAGCACTAACCTTGTTCATTCTTGTGGGAAAAGAAATCGTCTACGATAAGTGGCTTAGACAAGGAGTGCCCGAATGGAGAGATGTATTCTGGGGAGCAGTAGGAATGGCGCTTGGATTAATGTGAAAAACAAGGGTGTTACGGAAGTAATACCCTTGCCTAATACCTACCCTTTTTAATTATGGCGAAATCGCCATAATTAAAAAGGGTATTAAGGAACAAGTGAACACCATTACAAATCGTTATGGTATTAATTGTATCAAAATTTATATCATTTAATTTGGAAAAACAGCTATGGAATACCACCAAAAATACAAAGGATTATCTATTGCAGACTATTTCGTAAAAAAGTGCATAGAGCAAAACATACCCGTGACAAATATGTCTATTCTGAACATGATTTACTTTGCTCATGGATTTTCTTATGCAATAAGGCATGAACCATTAATCAAAGATTCATTTTTGGCATGGCAATGGGGTCCAGTAGAAAAAAATACGTATGATTGTTTCAAAAAATATGGAGCAGGTCCTATAACATCCATTTCGGGAGAAACTAATGATGATATTGTAAAAATAGAAAAAGATAAAGAACTATGTGACTTCTTAGACAGATTTATCCCATTAGCGAAAGTGAACCCGTTTACCTTAAACAAAAGAACGCATATTGAAAATGGTCCGTGGGATGTAACCACAGTTTATCAATACATAGATGAAAAAGTAATACAGGTATATTTTTGCGCTAAGTATGGTAATGAAACGAAGTAATTGTATAATATTGAAAGCCTAAGTAAACTAGCCAAATAGGTTGCTCATAACAATGAGAGCATCAACCGCCTTATCTACATTAAATTCCCTCTGTTCCATTATAGAATCTCCTGATTCTTTCACGGCAACATACGAGAGGTCTTTGTTTCCGACACTCATTGCCGCAATCCCTCGTTCTTTGAACTCAAAGGAAATAGTGCCGTTAGGTGACGGAAAGACATTCCACAACCGAAGAATCGAATCGGGGGTATTCATGACTATTTTACGGGCATTTAAGTATGAATCTCGTTCTATGGGACAGGCATTGTAACCATCCCAACCCTCTTTGTTCAATTTACAGAAGAAATTAAAAATTTTCCCTAGTATCTTTTCTTTTTCAGAAGAAATTAACAACGGAAAAAAATAATCATAATAATCCTCAACTGCTCTTGTAATCACTCTAAGCGTATCTTTATCTTTCAAAAAACGTTCTTTTTCTGATACAGTTAGATCTTTTAGTACTCCATATGAATATCTCTTATAAGATATAGGAAAAACATATCCAAAAGGCAATGTTTTAGGAATATCATCATTAAATAATGGGGAATTATGACTAACCAAATATTGTTCATAGCACATGAATAAAATCTGTTGCATATGTATTTTATTCAAAATAACATTATGCTTATGATATGCAAGCCATGCTATCAACTTACAGTAATCTAAACTAGTTAATTCTTTCATATCTCTGTTTTTATAAGAACAAGGAGCGACAAAAACATCGCTCCTATATTTCCTTTAACGTATAATTGATCACTTTATCGTAACCCAAACCTGTTCGCCACGCTTTATCGCATCGTCAATCAACTTGTTCAATTTGTCAGAAGTATAGCGTGATTCGGTAAGTCTGCCTTTTGATGTATTTTTACCTACAAGGATACACCCGGCAGAATCCTTTGCTGTATTCCC
>OGJI01002969.1_pt1 | contig 14101 bp, 15 predicted proteins | sample 1572031 | NCBI WGS metagenome assembly OGJI01 (sample SAMEA2582119, study PRJEB24529) | metagenome | biome: Human gut stool | place: China | collected 2011
CTGACGCGATACGGCGGGCGAGTTCATCGGTCACCGCATGCCGAAGCTCACTCAGGCTTTAATCGAGAACCGCTCCGGGGGACCCGAAGTCCCCCAGCAGCCGTACGGCATCCTCAAGCCCCATGTCGGGTACCGTGGAAAAGGTGATCCAGGCGTGAATCTCTTCCTCTGTCATGACGCTCCCAGGCGATGTATCCCACGGGATTTCTCTCAGCCGCGCGGCGGCTTATGATGAAATACCGTTACGTTACAATTGCCACTTATCTTAAAGGTGCGATGCCGTGTGGCACACACCATCCAGCATTATTTATCAGGAGGCCTGTCTTGGCCAAACTCCCCATTGTTATTTATCCGAACCCTGTTCTGGCCGTGAAGTGCGATCCCGTCACGGTGTTTGATGACAAACTCGCGCAGCTTGCGGCCGACATGGCGGAAACGATGTACGCCGCCCCGGGGGTTGGGCTTGCCGCACCGCAGGTGGGACATCCCATCCGCCTGATCACGATTGACGTTTCCGAAGAGAAGGACCAGCTGCTGACGCTCGTCAATCCGGTTATCACGTCAAAGTCTGAAGAAGAAGTTGAGTATGAAGAAGGATGCCTGTCACTGCCCGGCATCTGGGACAAAGTGGTCCGCCCGTCAGAGGTGACCGTGCGCGCCCAGGATCTGAAGGGCAACTTCTTCGAGCGTCACTGTGAAGGGCTTCTCGCGGTCTGTGTGCAGCATGAAATCGATCATCTGGACGGCATCGTCTTTATTGATCATCTGAGCCGTCTGAAGAAAGAGCGCGACCAGAAGAAGCTGCATAAGCTGAAGCTCGCCGCGAAGAAGAAGGCTGAAGAGGACGCCGCGCGGTCCTGATCAGTGTTTCACGGACGAGGCCCGGGAAAAATTCTCGAGCATCAGATGTCCGTATTTCGCGCCAAGCGCGGGGGGCAGATCGTGCCCGAGCCGCGGAATCATCTCAAGGCGGGCCCCGGAAATGAGGTCCGCCGTTTCTTTGCCCGCGCGGGGCGGAAGGAGCTTATCGGAGAGACCGTGAAGGACAAGCGTCGGCACGCGGATTCCCGAGACCTGAGTGCGCCTGTCGCCGCTCTGTAGCAGCGCGAGAAGCTGCCGTCTGAATCCATCCGGGTCCCCAGGGTTCCGGGCCATAAGCCGAACAAGCCGCCGCTTCTCGGCATCAGTTCTCTCGTAACTCACGGATCCCATCGCCCGGATGAAGCGATCCAGCCGCTTCACGCCTTCCGACTCACTCGCCAGCCGCGACTGCGGTCTGATCGTGGCCCAGATCGCGGAAAACTTGCCGAGCCCTGTCCGGGGATTGCCGGTCGCGGAGGACATCGATGTAAGGCTCAGCACCGATTCCGGATACCGGACCGCAAGCACCTGGGCAATCATGCCGCCCATGGATATACCGGCCGCGTGGAAGGTCCGGATACCAAGCCCTGAAGCGAGTCCCACCACGTCAGACAAAGGCTTTGTAGAACAACTCGCAAGGGATAAAGGACATGGAGACACGGCCCGAACAGCGGGATGACCGCCCGCAGTCGCGGTTATCCATCACCACGACGCCCGCACCTCCTTTCACCAGAGTCTCAATCAGCGTATCGGGCCACATCCAGTGCTGCATCCCTAGCCCGGGGATCAGAAAAACCGTCCCCCCGTCCGAGAGTTTCCCGTACGCTTCATAGTAGAGAGTGACGCCATTGGTCGTTATTGCCGGCATTTTCTACAATAGAACCTAAGTTAACCATTCCATGAGCAGGTAAGCATCCTGGTCTGACATGAAAATTATTTTTGCTGGAACACCTGAATTTGCCGCAACAGCCCTTAAGGGACTGATTGAATCTGAACACGACGTCTGTCTGGTTCTCACACAGCCGGACCGTGCGTCGGGGCGCGGCATGAAGCTCACGCCGAGCGCCGTCAAAGCCCTTGCTTTAGCTCATGATATTCCTGTTGCCACTCCCGTTACGCTCAGCCTGAAAAAAGGCGGCGAAGAGGCACAGAAGGCACAGGATCTGATTGCGGCCCAGAAGGCTGACCTGCTGGTCGTCGCGGCCTACGGGCTTATCCTTCCGCAGTCGGTTCTCGATATGCCGGCGGGCATCGGTCCGGATCACGCCATCAAGGCGGTCAACCTGCACGCGAGCCTTCTCCCCCGCTGGAGAGGCGCGGCTCCGGTGACCCGCGCTATTGAGGCGGGCGATCCTCAGACCGGCGTCACGCTGATGAAAATGGAGGCCGGGCTCGATACGGGACCGATGATTGACACGGTCTACACTGACATCGAGGACACCGACACCACCACGACGCTCCCCGAGCGGCTCGCTTCTCTCGGCCCCGAACTGCTGCTGAAAGACCTGAAGACGCCCGACGCGCTCACCTTCACGCCTCAGCCGGAGGATGGCGCCAATTACGCCGAAAAAGTGATGAAGTCCGAGGCCCACATTGACTGGGAATCTAGTTCTGGACTCATCTGCCGCCGCATCCGGGCGTTCAATCCCTTCCCGACGTCCACCTCAGTCATTCACGACACGACGATCAAATTCTGGGAGGCCGAATCCGTGAAGCTTGAGACGGATGACGCCGCTCCGGGGTCCATCGTGTCGATTGACGACGGCATCGTTGTTGCCGCCGGCATCGGCGCGATCCGCGCCACGATGCTGCAGAAGCCGGGCAAGGGCCGCATGAACTGGCGACAGTTCCTGCAGAGTTTTCCTTTGAAAGTGGGGGAGACGTTTAAATGAGTTCTGCAAACTTAGCAACAGTTTTCCTGCATTCGCTCGATATCCAGCAGGCGATGATGGAGGGGCACAGCCTTGACCACGCGCTTGAGCGAGATCTGAAGAATGTGGAAGATCCCGTGCTGCGGGCTGCCATTCAGGCGGTCTCCTACGATACGGTCCGTCATCTGGCGGCCTCCTGGAAGGTAATCGAACACTTCGCGAACCGTCCTCCCGCGCAGCCCGTCACGGCGCTGCTCGAAACCGCGATTGCCCGCATGATCGAGCATCCGGATAAGGACTTCGTCACGGTGGATCAGGCGGTCAAAGCCGCCCGCGAGAATCCCTCGACCCGCCCGAGCGCAGGCTTCATCAACGCGATTCTCCGCCGCTTCGGCCGTGAGCGCGACTCCCTGATGGAGTGGCTCGGTGAGCAGGAATCCGTCCGGTTCAATATTCCGGACTGGTGGTACAGCCGCTACAAGAAGTCGATGGGGAAAGCCGCGAAGGATGTGCTTGAGCTGCAGCAGTCAAAGGCTCCCCTGACGCTCCGCGTGAATGCCCGAAAGACGAACGCGGACGCCTATATCGCCGAACTGAAGAAGGCCGGAATCGAAGCCTATCGCTCCGGCATGTACGCCGTCACGCTGAAGGAAGCGCTCCCGGTCCGCGAGATCCCGGGTTTCGCCGAAGGCGTGGTCTCGGTGCAGGATGCCGGCAGCCAGCTGGCGGTTCAGACGCTCGACCCGAAGGACGGGGAGATTGTGCTCGACGCCTGCGCGGCGCCTGGCGGCAAGTCGACCCACATGCTGGAACTCGCTGATATCGAACTCACGGCAGTGGAAATCAGCCCGTCCCGCACTGAAGCGATCCACGAGAACCTGAAGCGCCTCGGACTTGAAGCGACGGTCCGGAACGCCGACGCCGCGGATATCCACTCCTGGTGGGACCGCCGGAAGTTTGACGCGATTCTGCTCGACGCCCCCTGCACGGCGAGCGGTGTCGCGCGGCGTCACCCCGACATCCCCTGGCAGCATGTCGAGCACGATGTCTCCCGGATGTCGCGCACGCAGAAGCAGCTGCTCGAAACGCTCTGGCCCCTGGTGAAGAAGGATGGACGCCTGCTCTACTGCGTCTGCTCTGTCTTCCCGGAAGAAGGCAAGCTGCAGATCGAAAGCTTCCTGCGCCGCCACCCCGAGGCCTACTGCCCCGTGCCGCCCCGCCTCCTCATGCCGCACGAGGATCTGTCGGGCGATTGGACCGAAGAACCGCTGGTGCACGACGGTTATTTCATCGCGCTGATCAAGTACCGCAACAACTAAGCAGGCCCCAATGGCAAACATCGCATCGGTTCTGCAGAGATTCCTTTTCATCCTCGCGGCCGCGCTAACCGCAGCCGCGTGGCCGACCGCGTCCCGCGCGGTTGAAGCAGGTATTTTCTACACTTCAGGAAATCTCACGAAGGAGGCCCCGGGAGAAACTCCCGGGCTCTACCTCAATGCCAACTTTGCCCTGCATTTGCCGACTCAGGCCGAAGAGTCCCTGAAGCGCGGCGTGGCGCTCTACTTCGTCACCGAATTCGAGCTCACGAAAAAGCGCTGGTACTGGACGGATAAGGAAGTGGCCTCCGCCTCCACGACGAAGCGGCTCACCTACAGCCTTCTCACCCGCAAGTATCACCTGGGAGGAAACGGTCTCTCGCTCTCCTTCTCTTCGCTTCAGGATGCTCTGAGTACACTCGCCGCCATCCGGCACTGGAATGTCGCTGGGCCGAGAACGATTTCCGGAAGCTTCCAGGACTATTCAGCCCGTCTCAGGTTCCGGCTTGACCGGGGCCGGCTGCCGCGTCCGCTCCAGCTCGGCGCCGCCGACTGGGATCTCACCTCTGACTGGGTAAGCATTCCGATTTCGCCGTCAGTGGTGTCGCCATGAAGACGGATACTTCCAGAGTTTCCAAGGCCTACCGCCAGATCTTCTTTGCCGTCCCGCTCACTGTCATAGCGCTGGTGGCGCTGCTCGTGATCGCGAGTACCAATTCGAGTCTTCTGGACCGGTACTTCCTCGTGCTCATGGTGCTGAACCTCGTGGCGGCCTCTGTGCTCGTCATCCTGACCGCGTGGCTTTGCATCCGGCTCTTCCTGCAGTGGCGCCGTCATCAGTTCGGCTCTCAGATGACGCTCCGGCTGACGATCCAGATCACGCTGATCGCGGTTCTCCCCTGTCTGCTGCTCTATGCGGTGTCCTCGCGCTTCATCGGCCGCTCCATCGACTCCTGGTTCAATGTCCGGGTGGAACACGCGCTCGACTCGGGCGTCAATCTGTCACGCACGGCACTCGCGAATCTCAGAAAGCAGACCGCGGAACGCGTCAGGATCCTTGGCTACGCGCTTGCTGACCAGCCGCAGTTCGAGTGGAAAATCGATCTCCCCCGGCTCCGCGAACGCTACGGCCTCACGAACGTCATGATTGCGAACGGCAAGGGGGAAATTCTGACGACCGCGTTTACCGGTCCGACGCTGAAAATCCAGATGCCGGCTGCGGAATATCTGTCGGTCGCCCGGCTTCGCGGCTCTTACTCATCGCTGCTTGAAGAGCAGTCCGAGGACGCTTCCGTTTCTGACCCGACAATCCATATCCTCGCGATTGCGCCTATCGCGATCCAGGACTCCGCACTGGGCCTCAGCTGGGAACCCGAGGATCCCGATGCGCCGAAACGCCACACTCAGAAACCGGGGCTCACGCAGCTGAAGCCGAACTCCTACTACCTGGTCGCGCAGGAGCCGCTCCCCGCGGAACTTGAGAAAAATATCTCCTCTGTCACGAATGGCTACCGTGACTATCAGGAACTCGTGCTGAGCCGCGACAGCCTTCGCTCGCTCTTCAAGGCATCACTCACTGTCAGCATGCTGATGGCGGTCCTCGGGGCCTTCATTGCCGCAATCGCCTACGCCCAGATGATGGTGGATCCGCTGCGGCAGCTCGCCCGCGGCACAAGACGCGTTGCCGGAGGCAATCTGAGTCCGATTCATGAATTTTCAGGCAGCGATGAGATCAACATGCTCACGCAGTCCTTTAATGACATGATCGGACAGCTCGCTGAGGCTCAGAAGAAAGTTCAGACGAGAACCGAACAGCTGGAGCAGACGAGCCAGTATCTGGAAAGCGTTCTCTCGAACCTTTCCTCAGGCGTTGTCGTGATTGACCGCGACATGAATATCGTCACCGCGAATGAGGGTGCCGCCCGTATTCTGGGATCTGACATCGCGGCAAAAGATGCCTCGCTCAAGACCGTGGCGCCGCAGATCTGCTCAGTGATCGCGAACCTCCTCACCGAGCCCTCGCACCCGTCTGAGGAGACCAAGGATTTTCACCGTGAAATTGAACTCGCGCGGATCGGATCCCAGACCCCCATTACGCTTTTTGTCCGGGCCTCTCACCTGCATCTCTCGCAGCCCGTGCCGCTTGACGGACTGGTGCTCGTGATCGACGATATGACTCAGGTGATCTCGGGCCAGCGCGCCATGGCCTGGGGCGAAGTTGCGCGGCGCCTCGCTCACGAAATCAAGAACCCGCTCACGCCGATTCAGCTTGCGGCCGAGCGGCTCGAAATGAAGCTCTCCGGTAAACTGAATGAGGCTGATTCCAAGCTGCTGTCGAAGAGCATTTCGACCATCGTGACGCAGGTATCCGCCATGAAGCAGATGGTGGACGACTTCCGCAACTACGCGAAGCTGCCGCCCGCCGTGCTGCTGCCGACAGACCTTAATGCGCTGCTGGATGATGTCGGTGATCTCTACCGTCAGGCCGGGAAACCGGTCACTGTCCGGGTCGATCCATCGATTCCCCGGATCTACGCGGATGAGGCCCAGCTGCGGCAGGTTCTGCACAATCTGGTCAGCAATTCGCTTGATGCCATGTCCGGCCGGACAGATGGCAAAGTGGTGATCTCGACTGAAGCTATGAAGGACGGCGGCAGGATAACCGGCGTTCTTCTGCGGGTGGCCGACAACGGGACCGGGTTCTCGCCCACCATTCTTCACAAGTCCTTCGAGCCGTACATCACAACGAAGGCGACCGGTACAGGTCTCGGACTGCCGATGGTGAAGAAAATCGTGGATGAACACAAGGCGGATATCAAAATCGCCAATCGAACCGATCAGGAAGGCCGTGTCTGCGGTGCACTGGTCACTATCGCATTCAGGGTCAGTCAGGACAGCTGACGCACGGCTTTAAGGAGCAACAGATGGCAAAACTTCTGGTAGTGGACGACGAGGTCGGCATTCGGGAACTGCTCTCGGAGATCCTGGAGGATGAGGGGCACGATGTGCTTACCGCGGAGGATGCCGGTCAGGCAAGAAAGCTGATTGAAGAGAATCCGCTTGACCTGATTCTGCTCGACATCTGGATGCCGGATACGGATGGCGTCACGCTGCTGCGCGAACTTTCCTCCCAGCATCTGATCCACTGCCCGGTCATCATGATGTCCGGACACGCAACGATTGATACAGCCGTGGAAGCGACGAAGTTCGGCGCTTTCGATTTCCTCGAGAAACCGATTTCCATGCAGCGCCTGCTGTCCTCGGTATCGAACGCTCTCGCGCAGGAGACGCCGGCTGACACGGAATCCCGGCAGCAGGATGCTGAGACGCAGTCTGAGCCGTCAGAGGCCAAGGCCGTGATCTACGGCCACAACGGAAACGAGCTCGCCACGATTCCCTTTACGCTGGAGCTCCGGGACGCGCGTGACTCCTTTGAAAAGCTCTATCTGCAAAGCGTACTGGAGGAAGAGAGTTACTCCATGTCGAAGGTGGCTGCCCGGACGGGGCTCGAGAGGACACACCTCTACCGCAAGCTGAAGCAGCTGGAGATCACTCTCCCCGCGAAGGAAAAGACGGCCTAAGGCACGCCCCACATCACCATTTCATTTTCCTCTACCGCGGCTTTCAGAAGCTGAAGCAGAGGATAGGCACGCGCCCCAAGCGGGATATGGGAGCGCTGCACACGGTCCTCCTCCTCGAGTTTCTCCTCTTCATCAAAAAGCGACGCGGGATGCACAGCCTGCGTGCGGAAGGATTCCGCTACACGCTTCGCGCGGGCTTTCCGATCCTCCTCACGCTTCTTGTCGTCAGCCTTCTCGCGGCTGATGGCGCTCTCCAGAATGGCAATCCACTCCTTCGCTTCCTCAGGAGAGATGGCACCGCTTGCCGTGCAGGGACGGCCCAGCACCTTGAAGACCTGCTTCTGGGTGTCTGGCATGAAAAAGAAATCTCCACCCGCCTTGGAATGAAACCGAACTAATGCCATACACTAACCTCTAATTCAAAATACAAGACATCCAAAACTGCCGGAGCGCATCGATCTTATGAAAAAAAATACCGTACCTGCCCTGAGCGATGATGAGTTCGTCGAGCTGGAGGACCTGCTCGCAGGCCTGCCTGAGGACTGCGGGGCCATGTCATCCGATGAAGCGGACGGCTACCTCACAGGACTGCTTCTGAGCCCGGAAGAGATCTTACCCGAGCGCTGGATGCCCTGGATCGTCAGCGCGGCAGGAAAGGAGCCTCAGAATGTCGACGAGGACACTCTCTACCGGCTCGAATCGCTTCTCTTTACCCGCTATAAGGAGATTGACCATCGCCTCTCCACCCGGAATCCGATCGACCCGATCATCCTGATCGACGACGATGAGCCGGATGCGGGCGACAGCCTGGCGCCTTTCGCGGTCGGGTTCCTTCGCTCGATGGAACTCTTTCCGGCTCTCGGCGCTGTCCAGAACAAGGCGGTCGGCGGCGCGGTGCTCGGCGTCCTGCGCCACCTTCCCGCGGAACTTCAGGGTGACCTCGCGGAAACCATTCAGGGGCTCGACACCGACTCTCCGCTCAGCACGCCGGAAGAGTCTCTCGACGACCTCGTGGCGTGCGTCGCGGAAATCGCGGAAGTCACCCGCGGCTTCACGATCAAGGAGTAGGCGGCTTCCCGCTCTCCTCAGCGGAGAGCATGCCGGAGCGCTTCGCGAGCACCACGAGAACCGCGACCGGGATGCTGAGCGCCGCCGTGAACATGAAGAACCGGTTGTAGCCCATTCCCTCCACCATCAGGCCGGAGAAGCCCGCAATCGCCTTCGGAAGCAGCAGCATGACCGAGGAGAGAAGCGCGTACTGCGTGGCGGAAAATTCCTTGCTGGTGAGTCCGGAAAGGAACGCCACAAATGCGGCGCTCGCAAGCCCTCCCGCCAGATTGTCTGCGCTCACGGTCACGGTCAGAAAGGCGACACTGTGACCGATCAGGGCGAGCGCTGAAAAGAGGAGATTCGTCGCAGCGGACAGCACCACGCCAAGGAAAAGCGCGGTCATCACCCCCATCCGCAGGACAACAATGCCCCCGATAAAGGTGCCGGCCAGCGTCATGATGACACCGAACACTTTGATCACCACGGCGACTTCAGCCTTCGTGAACCCCATATCCGCGTAGAACGGGTTCGCCATGATTCCCATCACGACATCTGATACCCGGTAGGTCGCGACGAGCGCGAGCAACACAAAAGTCCAGACGCCGAAACGGCGATAGAAGTCATAAAGCGGAGCGAGGAAAAGCTCCTTCAGGAGTTCGGCCGGCGTCCGTCTCCGGCCCTTCGCGGCCGGGATTTCTCTCGGGGTCTGCGCGGGGCTTTCAGGCGACAGGAGCACTGTCACCATGCCGACGAGAACAGAGGCTGCCATCGCGAAATACGCCATCTCCCAGGCTCTCGCGCTGTAACCCACGGCATCGACCCCGGCCACCGCAGCGGCCACCCCGAGCGCTCCCGCGCCTGCCCAGATCATGGCGATGCGGTAGCCGAACTGATAGGACGCCGCGAGCACACCCTGGCTCCGCGCGTCGGCGCTTTCAATTCGATAGGCATCGAGCGCGATATCCTGCGTGGCGGAAGCAAAGGCTGTGAAGAGCGCTCCGGCGATGATCCCCGTGAGATTCCTCACCGGGTCAATCACAGCCATCAGGCAGAGGCCGATCAGGAGGCAGATCTGCGCGACGATGAGCCACGCCCGGCGCCGTCCGAGATGCTTCGTGAGAAACGGTATGGGACAGCGATCGACAAACGGCGCCCAGGCCCATTTCATCGCGTAGACGAGGCCGATCCAGGACATAAAGCCAATGGTGGCGAGTCCGACACCCGCCTCGCGCAGTCTGAAGGAGAGCGTTCCGAGCACGAGAAGCAGAGGCAGCCCCGAACTGAATCCGAGGAAAAACATCCGGATGCTGGGCCCTGTCAGATAGACCCGCAGATCCTCCACGAGCTTCGCGAAACGCCCGCCCGTCATGCCTTCTTCCCCGTGATTTCAGCGCGGCTGCTGATCCATTTCCACTCGCCCGGCTTCAGATCCACAGGAAGCGTGAGCGCCCCGAACTGGATACGGGTGAGTGTCTCAACGCGGTTTCCGGCCGCAGCCACCATCCGCTTCACCTGGTGATACTTGCCCTGCTCCAACGTGAGCTCAATCTCGTGCTCACCCGTGATCCGGCAGTCAGAGGCGGCGACCGGCGTCCTCTCATCCTTCAGGAGCACGCCGCCAAGCAGCTGCTTCACGAGAGACTCTTCCGCCGGATGCTTCAGCACCGCGCGGTAGATCTTCGCCACGTGGTGCTTCGGATGGATCAGATAGTGCTGAAACGCGCCGTCGTCCGTCAGAATAAGGAGCCCGGTGGTGTCTTCATCCAGCCTTCCGACCGGCTGAATGTTCCGGTTGCGGAGCGGTGCGGGGAGCAGCGTGAGAACGCTCGGATGGAAGGACGGCTTCATCGAGCACTCGTAGCCCTCAGGCTTATTCATCGCGATAATCGCCTTCTCAAAAAAAGGCCAGGTCTCACCCTTCACCACGAAGCTCTTCCCTTCAGGCTCCACCGTCTCATACGGATCCTCAACCACGGCGCCGTTCCAGGAAACGTCGCCTGAAAGAATCAGATCGCGGCAGTCACGTCGTGTGCCGAAACCTTGGGAAAAAAGCATCTGTTCAAAATTCATGGATATGTTTCCGTACGCTCGAGCGGTTGAAAAAACTGTTGGTTATATCGTAAAGCTTTTCAGGCCAGACTCCCCCTGAATCTCACCGAAAGGCCCGGCCCCGGCGCTCTTAATTTGGCACCGCGGCGGTTTGTTAAGATAGGCGGGAAATTTTTTCTACCCGCGGAGAAGACCCTCCGCGATTCGATCGGCAACTCCAAGATGACGACTCTCGAACACGACTTTATTGAATTTGCACTGAAGGCCCGCGTGCTTCGCTTTGGCGAATTTAAGACCAAGGCCGGCCGCCTTTCGCCCTACTTCTTCAACGCCGGACTCTTCAATACCGGCTCCCTCCTCGACCGCCTGGGCGCCTTCTACGCGAAAAAGATTCTTGAGAAGCGTGAATCCGGTGAGCTTCAGTTCGACATGCTTTTCGGACCGGCCTACAAGGGCATTCCTCTCGTTGCCTCTATCGCGATCAATCTTTCCCGTCTCGGTCTCGATCTCCCCTGGGCCTTCAACCGCAAGGAAAAGAAGGATCACGGCGAAGGCGGCACCATTATTGGTTCCCCGCTCATGGGCCGCGTGCTGATCGTGGATGACGTCATTTCGGCCGGCACCTCGATCCGCGAGTCGATCGCGATCATCCGCGACAACGGCGCGATCCCCGCCGGTGTCGCTATCGCGCTTGACCGCATGGAGAAGGGCGGCAACGCTGAGGAAGTCACTGAGACCTCCGCGGTTCAGGATGTGGAAAAGACCTTCTCGATTCCTGTCGTGTCGATCGCAAACCTCACGAACCTGCTCGAATTCCTGAAGAGCGGCTCTGACGCGGCGCAGGAGTTCACCTCCCACACGGAAGCGGTCACCGCGTACCGCAACCGCTACGGCGCCTGATTAGTTTTTCATCAGACCAAAAAAAACGGGGCAATGCCCCGTTTTTTTTCGGCTTCAGAAACCTGACGCTCAGCCGAGCTTCTTATGCAGGAGCTCGTTCACGAGAGCCGGAGAGGCCTTTCCGCGGGCGGCCTTCATGACCTGCCCCACGAGAGCGTTGAACGCCTTTTCCTTGCCGGAGCGGTACTGCTCCACCATGGCGGCATTCTTCGCGAGGACTTCGTCCACCATCGCTTCAATCGCGCCCGTATCGGAAATCTGCTTGAGACCCAGCTTGCCGATCAGAGCGTCGACATCGGGCTGCTCACCTTCCCAGATCGCGGTGAAGACTTTCTTCGCGCCCTTCAGGTTGATCGTACCGTCAGCCACACGGCCCATGATCGCGGCGAGCGTGTCAGGGGACACCGGAGCGTTTTCGATCGTAAGACCTTCCGTCTGATTAAGAGCGGCGCTCACTTCACCCATCACCCAGTTCGCGGCAGCCTTCTTATCCTTCACCTGATGCGCGAGGGAGTCGTAGTACTGCGCGACGCCGCGGCTCGACGTGAGAATGCCGGCATCGTATTCCGAAAGACCGTCTTCCTTCTGGAGACGCTCGAACATCTGCTGCGGCAGCTCGGGGAGATTCGCCTTGAGGCCGGAGATTTCTTCCGGGGACAGCACGCACGGCAGAAGATCCGGATCCGGGAAGTACCGGTAATCCATGGAGTCTTCCTTCGAACGCATCGGACGGGTTTCGTTCTTATCCGGGTCGTAGAGACGGGTCTGCTGAACCACGGTGCCGCCGTCCTCGATCAGCTCAATCTGACGCTCAACTTCGTAGTCGATAGCCGCCTGCAGGAACCGGAAGCTGTTCAGGTTCTTGATTTCGCAGCGGGTGCCGAGCTTCTCCTCACCCTTCGGGCGCACGGAGACGTTCGCGTCGCAGCGGAAGTTGCCGTTCTGCATGTTGCCTTCCGTGATGCCGAGCCACACGACGAGCGCGTGGAGCGCGCGGGCGTATGCCACCGCTTCATCAGAAGACCGCATCACCGGTTCCGTCACGATTTCGATCAGCGGCGTGCCGGCGCGGTTCAGGTCAACGCCGGTCTGCCCCGGACGGATGCCGTGATTGCTCTTGCCTGCGTCCTCTTCGAGGTGAGCGCGCGTCAGATCCACCACCTTCACGTAGGGATCCTTCTTCTTCGGCGTGACGAGGCACGAGATCTTGCCGCCGAGCACGATCGGCAGTTCGAACTGGCTGATCTGATAGCCCTTCGGCAGATCCGGGTAGAAATAATTCTTGCGGTCGAAAACCGAACGCTCAGCCACCTTCGCGCCGATCGCGAGACCGAACTGAGCCGCGCGGATCACCGCTTCGCGGTTCAGGACCGGAAGGGCGCCAGGCAGCGCCATATCGATCGCGCAGGCGTGCGAATTCGGTTCACCGCCGAAGCCGTTGTCAGCCGCGGAGAAAATCTTCGTATGGGTCGAGAGCTGAACGTGAGTCTCAAGACCAATGACCACTTCCCATTGCATGTTTGCTTACTCTCCATCCACTGTTAGTAACCCGCCGGAACCCGGAGGTGCCAGTCGGTTTCGCGCTGCCAGGCGTCCGCGAGCTGCAGCAGGCGGGCTTCCTGGAAGGGAGCCGCAGTGAGCTGCACGCCGATCGGACGGCCGTTCGATGCGAAGCCGCAGGGAACGCTCATGCAGGGGAGACCCGCGAGAGAAGCCGGAACCGTGTAAAGGTCGCCGAGGTAGGCGGACACCGGGTCGCTCTTCTCGCCGAAGTTATAGGCGACGCCCGGGGCCACCGGGGAGATGATCGCGTCAACCGACGCGAAAGCCGTACGGAATTCGTCAGCAATCAGGCGGCGGACCTTCTGGGCCTTCAGGTAATAAGCGTCGTAGTAGCCATGCGACAGCACATAGGTGCCGATCATGATGCGGCGCTTCGGCTCAGCGCCGAGACCTTCGTTGCGGCTGCGGCGGATGAGTTCATCCATCGTCTTGCAGTCCTTCGCGCGGTAGCCGTAGCGGATACCGTCGTAGCGCGAGAGGTTGGAGCTCGCTTCAGCGCAGGCCACCACGTAGTAAACCGGCACGCCGAGACGCGCGGTCGGAAGATCCATATCCACAATCACGGCGCCGTGGTCGCGGTAAAACGCGATCACCTTATCGATGCTCGCGCGGACTTCTTCATTCAGACGGTCAGAGAACCAGGAGCGCGGCACACCGATGCGGAGACCGGCAAGATCCTTGCCGAGACCGCGGGTGAAGTCTTCCGCCGGAAGATCGACGCTCGTCGAATCCTTCGGATCGAACCCGACCATCTTGGAGAGGACAGAAGCGATATCAGAGGCGGCCGGAGCCATGAGGCCCGCGGTATCCAGGCTCGACGCGAAAGCGATCATGCCGAGACGCGAGGGACGGCCGTAAGTCGGCTTCAGACCCGTAACGCCCGTGAAGGAAGCCGGCTCACGGATTGAGC
>OGJI01002985.1_pt1 | contig 14015 bp, 9 predicted proteins | sample 1572031 | NCBI WGS metagenome assembly OGJI01 (sample SAMEA2582119, study PRJEB24529) | metagenome | biome: Human gut stool | place: China | collected 2011
AGTCCACAAACACTTCCCCCTATCCCGATGAAGTCATTGACCGTCTGGCACGGGCGTTCTACCCGGCCATCCCTGCCTGCTGGAACAGCGAGGAAGGCCAACGAGAGTTTGCCGCGTGGCAGGCAGAACAGGCTCATATCTCTGGCAAAGAAAAACAGGAAGTTCCCGTTGGGGAACTCCCTGCCTTACTTATCGTATGTGGATTTTTGCGGGGTGCGTCCGGCAGGGCGCACCCTGTTTTTGTGTTCATTCCTCTAGACCGAGACTCGCAACCACATTCTTCAGATATTCCTTTGGTTAACCGTTCAGGATTAGTCCGGCATACACAAATGGGTCATTGCAGATGAGATGGTTCGTTCAGACCGCAACGCTATTGTGATATCCAGCGAACCCTCGACCCCAGTGCAGGCGATGGAGAGTTCCTCCCATCTTGGAGCGGCAGTGTTTTGCAACCCATTAGCATTTCACGCACATATATTATTTGGTCGAAGAACGGTTGATTTTCTCTTGTTTTTAAGGTATCATGTAAAAAACAATTACTCAAGTTCAAAAGGAGTTCTTTTATGACAAATTCAGATTATAAAGACCTCGCTCCAAATGACGCTATTGAAAATGGAGATGAATATCTTTATTCTTTAAATTGGGCTTTGCAAGATCCAAAGATTAAAAACATTGCGCTTACAGGGCCTTATGGATCAGGAAAAAGTAGCATTATTGATACCTTTTTAAAGCAAAATGATTCCAAATCTCTTTATGCTCAAATCAATGATAGGTTTCACGGTCGAAATGTTCCCTCTTCAAAAAACTCGTTAAAAATTTCTATGGCTACATTTTCAAGTGGTCTTAAAGATTCAAATTCTCTTTCAACTTCAAAGGTGAAGCTTGATATTGATGAAATTGAAACCGGGATTTTAAAGCAACTTTTTTATAAAGTTAAATATTCTCGCATTCCTCAGAGTCGGTATCGCAAGTTGCATACTATTGACAGTTGTAGAATATTCTTTCTCGAACTCATTTTTCTACTTTTTCTCTTTTTATTTTGCTTTGTTTTTGAATATGATTTTCTATTTAGCGTCTATCAAAATATTGTTAATGCAGGGAGCCGGATATATTTAAGTCCTGCATTATCTCTCGTTCTGTTTTTAATTGTTTTTGTTATTGCGTTATGGACTATATCTCTGATTTATCGTTTTGTCTTATCAAAATTCACCATAAAGCAATTTAAGATTAGCGACAACACGTCTATTGAGCCATCAGAATTATCGAAAGAATCCGTATTTAATAAAAACCTCGATGAGATTGTATATTTTTTTGAAGAAACGAATTTTCGATATGTGTTTTTTTGAGGATCTCGATCGGCTCGATAATCCTGAACTATTTGTGCATCTCAGGGAGCTAAACACGCTACTCAACAATGATGATGCTATAAATAAGCCCATAATTTTCATTTATGCTGTCAAAGATGACATCTTTGTTGGAAATGATCGTACGAAATTTTTTGATTTTATCATTCCTGTTGTTCCAATTATTAATTCAACGAATTCTAGCGAAATTCTTCTCCAGAAAATAAACCCAAACAGCGGATTCCCTCAATTCCAAGGTATCTTGCAAGAAACGGTTTTTGATGTGGCTCCATTTATTTCCGATATGAGAACGCTTCAAAATATATGCAACGAATTCATTGTGTACAAAAATACTCTAGCAAACGAACTTTCTTTATCGGAAGATAAAATGTTTGCAATAATGGCTTTCAAAAATCTCTATCCGAAGGATTTTTCGGACTTGCAGAATGAAAGCGGCGTTGTAAAAGAAGCATTTTCCGACAAGCAAAAATTCATTTATGCTCAATCAGAAGTCCTACAGCACAAGATCGAGCATGCCGAAGAATTGCTCAAAAAAGTTCATTCGGACGTATTGCAAAATAGCAATGAAGTGAAATTTTCTATGCTTATTTCCCTCGCTGGAAGCAATCAAATCGTCACCCGTATTTACTCATATTCATCTTCCTTTGATGTTGACTACAGCAGAATTATGACCGACTCATTTGATTTGCTTGCTCTCAAAAAAGTCAAACAATGCCGCATAGAATGTCGTCAGATTTTTTCACATTCTTATTATACCGATCGTTCCGAAAAAGAAATTGATGATTTGTCCTCGCTGGTGTCAAATTATGTTGATAGATGGCAAGCATTCCACGAAGCGGAAGCACAAGGTTACGAAAAGCTCAAATCTGATATTGAAACCTGCAAATTGCAACAAAAAAATCTTTCGAAACAGTCTTTAAAAAATTTGATAAACTACTACTCAGCAACCGATGTCCTGTCTTCTCAAGTTTGCGATAACAAGTTACTTGTGTTTTTGCTTCGCCGTGGTTATATTGATGAAGAATACACTAATTATATCAACTATTTTAAAGGAACAAGCATTACAAAGGATGACATGAATTTCATCCTCAGCGTCAAAACTCAGACCGCCTTGCCATTCGATTATACTCTAAATAAAACTGAAATGGTTATCAATAGATTGCAGCCATATGAGTTTGAACAAAAAGAGATTCTTAATTATGCACTTTTGGAGCGGCTTTTTGACCTTCCGCAAGAATCCGAAAAGTTTGGTATACTTTTTTCCCAATTTCACAACGGAAGTGACTTCTGTTGGAACTTCATTGATTCTTTCATCGATATCACAAAGCATTTAGATGTTTTTGTGCAGTCCCTGGCATCTTCATGGAAAGGTATTTGGCTATATATATTTAACAAGTCTGAGCTTTCCTATAAAAGAAAAATTAGATATCTTTCACTTTTAATCACTTATATTCCGTCTTCTGAGTTACAGTCACTCAATCAGAACAATTCAATGGCTGCGTTCATTGAATCTCATCCTGATATTTTACAGATGCTTCTGGCTGTTCCTGCAGAAGATGTCATTTCCTGTATCGAATCTCTAAACATAAAATTCTCAAACGTTCATATAGATCAAGTTCCAACCTCTATAATTTCATATATCTTTGATAACGACTGTTATATAATCAATCGGGTTATGACACGCCTCGCTATATTACATTATGACTGCTCTCTTAGTGATTATTTTATTTCACAAAAGCCATACACTGCAATTCTTTCATTAAAAAACACACCTGTTAACGAGTATGTACAAACGGATCTCGTTTCTTTTGTAGAAAACGTTCTTGCAGGCTCTACTGCATCCGATGATGTGTCCGCGATAATAGTAATGCTTGAATCATCTGTTGGCAATGCGGATTTGTGTGAAAAAATCATCACCTATGAATCATTTCGTCTTCCTGAATTTTGCTGTGAATCCAAAATAGATTCACAAACATCTGAAATTTTAAATCTGTGGAACTTAATTGTTTGTCAGAGAAAAATCATTTCCTCTTTTCATAACGTCACTGTATACTGGAGTCACTTCGGCTTAACTTCTGAACTTTTATCTTTTATTATCAGTGAAAAAGAATCTCTTTGTTCTCAATCAGACCTTTCTGCTGATAATAAATTGATTCAAGATATCATCAGTTCAGATATTGATGATAATTCGTTTTCTTATTTCATTCATCGATTCTCTATCGAAAGTCCTGATTTCCCATTTTGGGATTTGTCCGAAAGTAAACTTTCTATTATGATAGATTGCAACTACTTTCCATTTACAATTGACGGCTATTTGAAGTTGAAAGCAAAGTCTAAAGCTTTGTCACTTGAGTATATTTTGAAAAATCAGCATGAGTTCATAAAAGTCATTGATTCTATCGAAATAGATCAGCCCTTGTTTGAGGAATTGATTTGCTCTTCCAAAGCTAATCACGCTATAAAATCCGTATTGCTCAAACATTTTTCTAAGGAGTTCTTGACTACTTCTATTGCTCTTTCTCTCGTGAATTCTGATTTTCGGTTCACAAACGAAACATTTAATATCGTATGGCCTTTGCTGAATTCGGAAAGCAAGAAAATGTTTTTTCTTCAGCATCTCGACATTTTGAATGCGGATGATTTTGAACGCATTTTTACCGAACTGTCTTTCCTGTACCCTGATTTCAGTAATCGAGATTCAAGACATATTGTAAAACTTACGAAATCGCCAAATGATAGACAGCTTGCTTCACGACTTAAGGAAACAGGATATATTTCCAATATTGAGGAAACAGAGAAGGACGATTACCTTCGTTTGAGAATTCGTTCCATCAAAAGACGATGAATACAATGCTTAACGTCAGCTTTTTCGTCTTTTAGTTTAGTCTTTCTGTGCTAATGGGTCACTGCGGAAACCGTAATTTGACCTCTGCCATTGCACTAGGATGGCATAGTGTATCCTTCGATACGAATATCCTGATGATGCAATCGAACGTTCACTCTGTTTGGTGATTTTTGTGTGAAAAGCATAGGGAGATTCCATCATGGTAGATGGAACAAGCTTATCTTTTTGACAAAAGTGGTTTTCTCTACCCAATTCAAATGCAAAGGCAGGGTACCACCTCCATGGTGATACCCTGCCTTTACTTGTTCTTGCTTACTGTTCCGAGTAGTGCCTTCTCAGAACTTCCTGTAAACAAAAAACGTACCCGAACCCTTTCTCATAGAGAATCGGGTTCGAGTACGAACTGTATGGTGGACGGTACAGGACTCGAACCTGTGACCTCCTGCACGTCAAGCAGATGCTCTACCAGCTGAGCTAACCGTCCAGATTGGCTGTGCCGCAATCGGCTTGATTATGTTATCATATTCTTCGCAAAAAAGCAAGTCTTTTTTGAAATTTTCTGCAAACTTTTTTGCAGCAGGGCGGGAGATGCCGAAATTTCTGCGGCCTGGCGTGGAACTTGGCCGACGCAGGGCGGCAGGGGGAGCCGTTTTGCCAAACGCGCTGCGGGCTGCGCAAAAAAGCCCGGCCGGAGGCTGTACGGGCAGCGCTCCGGCCGGGCGGAAAACGGAAATGAGAGATCAGGCGGGGAGAGGCTTACAGGGCAAAGTAACGCTTTGCGTTGTCGAAGCAGATGCCCTTGACGATCTTCTCCAGAGCCTTCTCGTCGTTGGGATACTCGCCATCCTCGACCCACTGGCCGATGATGTTGCACAGGATGCGGCGGAAGTAGTCGTGGCGGGTGTAGCTCAGGAAGCTGCGGCTGTCGGTCAGCATACCGACGAAGTTGCCCAGCAGGCCCAGGCTGGCCAGACGGGTCATCTGCTCTTCCATGCCGATCTTGTGGTCATTGAACCACCAGGCGGAACCGTGCTGGATCTTGCCCGGAACCTCGCTGTTCTGGAAGCAGCCCAGGATGGTGCCGATCTGGGCGTCATCGCCGGGGTTCAGGCTGTAGATGATGGTCTTGGGGCACTCGTCGGTGTCGTTCAGAGCGCTCAGCAGGCTTGCGATCTCGCCGCCGCAGGTGGCAGTGTTGATCATGTCGAAGCCGGTGTCGGGGCCCAGCAGGCTGTTCATCTTGCGGTTGACGCCGCGCAGGCAGTTGTAGTGGATCTGCATGGCAACGTTCAGGCGGTGATACTGCTTGCCCAGGTGGATCAGGATGTAGGTCTGATACTTCTCAGTCTCTTCCACAGTCACAGCCTCGCCGGCCATGGCCTTCTGGTAGATGGCGTTGACCTCTTCCTTGGTGGCCTCACGATAAGGCACGTAGTCCAGGCCGTGGTCGGTGGCGCGGCAGCCCATCTCGACAAAGAACTCGATGCGCTTGGTCAGAGCATCGCAGACGCAGTCGATGCAGGCCAGCTTTTCCTTGCCGACGACCTCAGCCAGCTTGCCCATGTACTCGACGAAGCCGGGCTTCTGGATGTTGAGGGCCTTGTCGGGGCGGAAGGAAGGGGCCACGGTGAACTTGATGGTGGGGTCTTCCTTGATCTTCTTGTGCCACTCCAGATCGTCGATGGGGTCATCGGTGGTGCCGATGAAAGCGACGTTGGACTGCTCGATCAGGCCGCGGACGGTCAGCTTGGGGTCGTGCTGCAGCTTGTCGTTGCACAGATTCCAGACTTCCTCAGCGGTGTCGCCGTTCAGGACGCCCTCATAGCCGAAGAAGCGGTGCAGCTCCAGATTGGTCCAGTGGTACATCGGGTTGCCGATGGCCATGGGCAGAGACTCAGCGAACTTCTGGAAGCGCTCGCGGTCAGGCTTGTCGCCGGTGATGTACTCCTCAGGCACGCCGTTGGAGCGCATGACGCGCCACTTGTAGTGGTCGCCGAAGTAGCTGCCGTCCGGGTTGCGGCCGCCCAGCCAGACCTGAGCGATGTTGTCGAAGCGGCGGTTCTCGTAGATCTCGCGGGGCGGGATGTGGCAGTGATAGTCGCAGATGGGCATATCCTCTGCATAGTCGTGATACAGATGCTGAGCCGTGGCAGACTGGAGCATGAATTCCTTATCCATAAATGCTTTCATGGGTCGAACTCCTTTTCTGATTCGTTCATCGGATAGATAAAACAGTCGGGTTTGCGCCTGCCTGTGCGGGCAAGCTGCGCCTGCCTTTAGTATACCGAAAAATGCCGATGTATACAACTGAAAAACTGCCAAATTTTCAGACTTTTCCTTGTGAAAACCGCTGGAAATTATAAAAATGACCTGTTTTTGGGCAAAAATCTAGCAAAAAGTACTTGACTTATTTGTATACAACAGCATAAAATAGAGAAGAGAAGGGGAGGGCACACGGCCCTCTCAGGCGAAGCAAAGCAACCGCAAAGCAACCGCAAAGCAAACTTAAAAGGAGAACACAGACATGGAAACTTTGAATTACAAGGTTCTTGAGCAGACGGGCTATCACGGCTACATCCTGAAGGATGCACCGGTCAAGGTCATGCAGTTCGGCGAGGGCAACTTCCTGCGCGCATTCGTGGATTACTTCTATGATATCGCGAACGAAAAAGCAGGCTACAACGGCAAAGTTAAGCTGGTGCAGCCCATCGGCAACTTCCCCCAGATGGCCGATTGGATCAACGAGCAGGAGGGTCTGTACACCCTGTATCTGCGCGGCAGTGAGAAGGGCCAGAAGGTCGATGCCAAGCGTGTGATCTCCTGCGTGTCCGACTGCGTCTGCCCCTATGTGGACGACAAGTGGGACGAAGTTCTGGCCCTGGCCCGCTCGGAAGAGCTGGAGACTGTTGTATCCAACACCACCGAGGCTGGCATCGCCTACACCCAGGGCGACAGCGCATTCGACCAGGTGCCCCCCAACAGCTTCCCCGCAAAGCTGACCCGTGTGCTGTATGAGCGCTACAAGGCGTTCCAGGGCGCTGCCGACAAGGGCCTGGTCATCCTGAGCTGTGAGCTGATCGACAACAACGGCAAAGAGCTGAAGAAGTGCTGCAACAACTACGCCAAGGACTGGAATCTGGAAGCGGAGTTCATCGACTGGATGAACGAGGCCAACACCTTCTGCTCCACTCTGGTGGACCGCATCGTTCCGGGCCGCATCCGTGACCAGAAGGAGCTGGCTGCTCTGGAAGAGGCCAACGGCTACCACGATGCCGTTCTGGACGTCGGCGAAGTCTTCGGCGTCTGGGTCATCGAGGGCCCCGCAGGTCTGGAGGACAAGCTCCCGTTCAAGAAGGCCGGCGTCAACGTCATGGTCGTGCCCGATGTCACCCCGTACAAGAAGCGCAAGGTCCGCATCCTGAACGGTGCCCACACCGGCTTCGTTCTGGGCGCATACCTGGCGGGCTTCGACATCGTGCGTGACTGCATGCACAACGACACCATCCGCGGCTTCATGAACAAGATGCTGCACGAGGAAGTCATCCCCACCCTGCCTCTGGACAAGAAGGACCTCGAGGAGTTCGCTTCTGCTGTGCAGGACCGCTTCAACAACCCGTTCATCAACCACGAGCTGATGAGCATCTCCCTGAACTCCACCTCCAAGTGGAAGGCCCGCAACATGCCGTCCTTCCTGAGCTATATCGAAGAGCAGAAGCAGCTGCCCAAGTGCCTGACCATGAGCCTGGCCGCTTACATCGCCTTCTACTCCAACGACATCCAGGAGCGCACCGCAGACGGCCTGATCTGCAAGCGCCCGGCCGGCAACACCTATAAGATCCAGGATGACGCATGGGCGCTGGACTTCTACTTCGCACACAAGGACGATACCGCTGCTGAGCTGGTGCATGCAGTCCTGACCAACACCCAGATGTGGGATCAGGACCTGACCAAGATCGAGGGTCTGGAGGCCGCTGTTCTGGCAGATCTGGAGCTGATCCGCACCCAGGGTGCCGAGGCTGCTTACAAGAGCTGCCTGTAAGCTGAAGGAAACCTTCCCCCAAGGGGGAAGGCCTATAAGGAGAGTTATTATGCCGCAGGCAATTCATATCAGCCCCATCGACAATGTTGTGGTCGCGCTGCACCCCATCGCCAAGGGCACGCTGGTGGAGGTGGACGGCCTGTCCGTCACCGCGCTGGAAGACATCCCGCAGGGCCACAAGATGGCCGTGAAGCCCATCCGGAACGGCGAGAACGTCATCAAGTACGGCTTCCCCATCGGCCATGCCACCGCAGATGCCGAGCCGGGCACCTGGATGCACACCCACAACGTCCACACCAACCTGTCCGGTGAGGTGGAGTACAGCTACAACCCCGCGCCGGATCTGGCTCCGCTGCCCAAGACGGCCCCGGAGACCTTTATGGGCTTCCGCCGCAAGGACGGCCGCGCTGCCATCCGCAACGAGATCTGGATCATCCCCACCGTCGGCTGTGTCAACGACATCGCCAAGAAGATGGTCGCCGATAACCAGGACCTCGTCACCGGCAGCATCGAGGGCCTGTACACTTTCACCCATCCGTTTGGCTGCAGCCAGACCGGCCACGACCATGCCCAGACCCGCAAGCTGCTGGCTGCGCTGGTCCGCCACCCGAACGCCGCTGCGGTCCTCGTGCTCCATCTGGGCTGCGAGAACCTGCAGCACGACCAGTTCGTCGAAGAGCTGGGCGAGTATGACCACGACCGCGTCAAGTTCCTGACCTGCCAGGACGTGGACGACGAGTTCGCCGCTGCCCGCAACATCCTGAAGGAGCTGGCGGCTTACGCCGGTCAGTTCCAGCGCGAGCCCATCCCGGTGAGCGAGCTGGTCGTGGGCATGAAGTGCGGCGGTTCGGACGGCCTGTCCGGCATCACCGCCAACCCTACCATCGGCCGCTTCTCCGATATGCTGGGCCAGCGCGGCGGTTCCACCGTCCTGACCGAGGTGCCGGAAATGTTCGGCGCCGAGGGCTTCCTGATGGACCGCTGCATCAACCACGACGTCTTCGTCAAGGCGGAGAAGATGATCAACGGCTTCAAGGAGTACTTCATCAGCCACAATGAGGTCGTCTACGACAACCCCTCTCCGGGCAACAAGCAGGGCGGCATCACTACGCTGGAAGACAAGAGCTGCGGCTGCGTCCAGAAGGGCGGCACGGCCCCCATCATGGACGTGATCGGCTACGGCGACCCGGTGGTCACCAAGGGCCTGAACATGCTCTACGGCCCCGGCAACGATCTGGTGTCTGCCACGGCCATGACGGCCGCAGGTGCCCACCTGATCCTGTTCTCCACCGGCCGCGGCACACCGTTCTCGGCTCCGGCTCCCACCCTGAAGATCTCCACCAACACCCCGCTGGCAGAGAAGAAGTCGGGCTGGATCGACTACAACACCGGTGTCATCGCAGATGGCGAAAAGACCATCGACGAGACCGCACAGGGCCTGCTGGATCTGGTCATCCGCGTTGCAAGCGGCGAGCAGACCAAGGCCGAGAAGCACGGCTTCCGCGAGATCTCCATCTTTAAGGACGGCGTCGTGTTATAAATACAAAAGGCTGCTGTGCGTTTGTTTTGCGCACGGCGGCCTTTTTGTAAAATACAGGAAGGATGTGTTGTTATGGCAGTAAATACAACCGGAATGCTCTTGATCACACTGCTGGTTTATGCAGCGATCATCTACGGCGCAGTTTGGCTTGTAAAATACTTCATCCGGTATGGCGTTGATTACTATTTCAAAAAACTGGCAGAAAGCCAGAAAAATAGGGAGGACTTAAAATGAATCAGATCACGACTCAGTATGTTACCGAAGGCGGTGCCTGCTACGAGCAGTACGTCATCACCGACCCCGCTGCCAAGACGGCCCTGACCATCACCCCGGAGCGCGGCGGCATGATCACCGGCTTCACGCTGGACGGCGACGAGTACATCTGGACCCGCCGCCCCAATTTCAGCGAGTGCAACCGCCCCCGGTTCGGTGTGCCGGTGCTCTTCCCCAGCTGCGGCAACCCGGACGGCGGCGTCCATCTGTTCGACGGCAAGGCCTACCCCATGGAGTGCCACGGCTTCGCCGACCTGTGCGCCTGGGAGGTGGAGAGCGTCGGCCCCGATGGTGTGACGCTGATCCTGGAGTCCACCCCGCTGACCAAGTTCCTCTACCCGTTTGATTTCACCCTGCTGGTGAACTACGACCTGAACGGCACCACCGCTTCCATCAGCATGACCGTCATCAACGAGGGCGATGTCCCGATGCCCTTCAGCTTCGGCTATCACCCCTATTTCACGGCCTCCGCTCTGGAGAATGTGGACTTTGACATCCGGTGCAAGACCTGCTCCGAGAACGCCAAGGGCGAGCAGCCCGCCGCTCCGGAGAAGATCACCCTGACCCGCAAGGAAGGCGCCGACAACACCATCCGCCTGATGACGGGCGTGGAGTTCCCGATGAGCTTCACCGACAAGGGCAACGGCCACAAGGTCACGGTGGACGCCGACGACAGCTTCAACAACGGTGTGCTCTGGCAGCAGGACGCGGAGAGCTTCGTCTGCATGGAGCCTTGGAACGGCTGGGCCAACAGCGTCAACGAAGAAGGAAAGCACGAGGTCCTGGAGCCGGATGAGGCCCTGACCAGCGAGTGGACCATTACCATTGAGAAAGTCTAAGCCCCCGCTTCGGAACTTCTGATACGCAAAAACTCCCCTGCATCCCGGTAAAACGGAGTGCAGGGGAGTTTTTATGTTACAGGCTCAGGCCCGTGGTTTTTACTTCTCCGGAGCGGTGAAGCTGATGGGGGTAGCACCTGCTGCGGCGTCAGCGCTCAGCAGGGAGATGGGAGCGACCTCGTAGCTCAGAGTGTCGAAGCTCTGGGTGGTGCCGTCCTCGGTGGTGAACTCCAGGACGTACTTTGCGGACTGGTCAGCATCCTCCGGCAGGGTCAGAACGACGTTCTCGCCGTCGGCCAGGCCCTCACCGGCCAGGTTCTCGCCCTTGTCCTCAGAGCCGGCAACATACAGGTACAGCTCGGAAACGGTGGAACCGGTGGTGTTGTACACGGTGTACTCAGCGGGCTCGACAGCAGCCTCAGAGCTTGCAGCCTCGGAAGAAGCAGCAACAGAGGAAGCCACGGAAGAGGCGGTGGAAGAAGCAGCGGAAGAGGAAGAGGAAGAACCGCAGGCGGTCATGCCGACGGCCAGTGCCAGAGCAGCAGCGACGACAGCAGCATTTTTCAGTTTCATAGTGATAGATTCTCCTTGTTCAATGTGAAAAGTTCCTTCATGGGACAACTTCGTGTGAAAGTTGCTCACGAGTAACTATTATACCGAAAATGACGAAAAATGCAAGGAAAAATCCTTTACAAAAATGTGAAATCTCAGGGTTTCTCGAAACAAACTGGGCATCACGACAAGAGACGCTGACAAAAATTTGAAAAAACTATTGACATTGTTGATATCAAAATGATATTATAATGGCGAAAGATGGAATAGGAGGTGTTTCCATGAAGCGGACAAAACTTTTCGTGTGGGTGCTTGCGGCGGCATTGCTGCTGTGTGCCTGTACGGGCAGGCCGAACCAGAATCTTCCGCACAGCCGCAGCGACCTGACGAAATGGGTCGTGAGTGAGCGGCAGGTCGAGATCCCATCCCAAACGGTCGAGCACGGCGAAGATTATGTCATCCAGTGGGAAGACCCCGCCATGGAAGCCCACATCCGCTTCGTGCTCAATCAGCCGGAAGGGGACATCCTGCACAGCGATGTGTGGGAGATTCAGGTGCTGCGGATCAGCGCAAACGGCGTGGATGCCGCATGGACAGAGCCGACCGAGGGTGCCGTTTTCAATACGGCTGACAGCGCAAAGAATGCGTCATATCTGGCTGAGGGCGGAAATCTTGAGAACCTGACCAGCCTGAACGATCTGCGGCATTTTGACAGCCTGCAAGTGTTCTATTATACGGCAAAAGTGCCTTACGACAGTCTGACAGACCTGTGCGGACTGGAAGCCTGCACCGGACTGAAAGTGCTCTCGCTCTATGGTGCCAAACCCGTAACGCTAGCCCCTCTGGCGGCGCTGACGAAGCTGGAAAGCCTGACCCTTTCCAACTGTGGAACGCTTGATCTAAGCCCCTTGGAGGGGTTGCAGAAGTTGGAGGTACTGGGCCTGAGTTCGTCGAATGAACTGGTTTCGCTGGAGCCGCTGACGACACTGCCTAAACTGCGGTATCTGAGCATCGGAACCGGCACCACGTACCCCAGCCTGGACCCCTTGACCCGCACACACATTGAGTTCCTGGACATGGGCCTTGGCGTGGGCGACGAGAAGACCTGCAAGGGTCTGGATTACGAGCCGTTGACCCGGATGCCGGACCTGAAGTATCTGGACCTGATGAACCATCTGGACCTCACCGCCGACCTGTGCAAGCGCATCGCCGCCGGTTCGCCCAACCTGCGCGGGCTGGATATCTCCTACACTCCTGCTGCGGACCACAGCAAGGAACTGCAGGCCCTCGGCATTGAATGGCTGCAGGACCCCACCAACCGAAGCATCAACGAGTTCTGGCGTCGGCTGATCTATAAGCTGGGATGATCGCCCGGCATGGCCAGACAAAATACAGGCAATCATAAAACAATCCCCCTGCGTGACCAAATGATCTGGCCACGCAGGGGGATTTGCAGTGTTCGCGGAACTTACTTAGGCTGCTTGCCGATGTAGGCGAGGATGCCGCCGTCGGCGTAGAGGATCTGGCCGTTCACGAAATCGGATGCGTGAGAAGCCAGGAAGACGCAGGGGCCGACCATGTCTTCGGGATTACCCCAGCGGCCTGCGGGGGTTTTGGCGCAGATGAAGGTGTCGAAGGGATGGCGGCTGCCGTCCGGCTGGATCTCGCGCAGGGGAGCGGTCTGGGCGGTGGCAATGTAGCCGGGGCCCATGCCGTTGCACTGGATGTTGTACTCACCGTACTCAGAGGCGATGTTCTTGGTCAGCATCTTCAGGCCACCCTTGGCGGCAGCGTAGGCGGAGACGGTCTCGCGGCCCAGCTCGCTCATCATGGAGCAGATGTTGATGATCTTGCCCTCGCGCTTGGCGATCATGTCGGGCAGGACGGCCTTGGAGCAGTTGAACGCACCGCCGACGTGCACGTCGATGACGCGCAGGAAATCGGTGTGGCTCATCTCGATCATGGGCACACGCTTCATCAGACCGGCGTTGTTGACCAGAATGTCCACGGGGCCGACCTCTTCCTTGATCTTGGCCACCATGGCGTTGACGGCGGCCTCGTCGGTGACATCGGCCACATAGCCGTGTGCCTCAACACCGGCCTCCTTGTAGGCGGCAATGCCCTTTTCCAGGCTGCCCTCGTTGGAGCAGTTGAAGCAGACGGTAGCGCCGCACTGTGCCATGCCAACGGCAATGGAGAAGCCGATGCCGTGTGCGCCGCCGGTGATGAGGGCGACCTTGCCCTTCAGATCAAATGCAGACAGATCCATTGATATATTACCTCCGTTTTTTGCAAAAAGCCCCGTGCCGGTTGAGCGGTACGGGGCTTGCTGGTGTTTTTTAGCGCAGATCGGTGGTGGCGATGTTGTCCATGTCGTCAAACTCCATGTTCTCGCCGCCCATCGCCCAGATGAACGTATAATTCGAGGTGCCGACACCGCTGTGGATGCTCCAGGAGGGGCTGATGACAGCATCCTCGTTGTGCATCACGATGTGGCGGGTCTGGGTAGGCTCGCCGCACATGTGGAACACCACCTGCCCCTCGGGCAGTTCAAAGTAGGTGT
>OGJI01002998.1_pt1 | contig 13965 bp, 8 predicted proteins | sample 1572031 | NCBI WGS metagenome assembly OGJI01 (sample SAMEA2582119, study PRJEB24529) | metagenome | biome: Human gut stool | place: China | collected 2011
CCTGCGCTCTGGACCGCCAGAACGCAAAGCTGGAGCCCTTCTTCAACCCGCACCACCCCGCTGTGCTCCGGGCCATCAAGATGACCATCGACGCGGGCCACCGCCACGGCATCTGGGTGGGCATCTGCGGCGAGCTGGGCGCAGACACCGCCCTCACCGAGACGTTCCTGCGGATGGGCGTGGACGAGCTGTCCATGAACGCCAAGAGCGTGCTGCCCGTGCGCAAGATCATCCGCAGCATCGATTTGAGCAAGCCTTCCGATAAGTAAGGCCCTTTGCGCTGAAAACGCCGCCCCCGGCAGGGAACTTCCCCGCCGGGGGCTTTGCATACCCGAAAAATTTTACTGAAATACTTCAAAACCATAAAGTGCAGTGCTATACTGGTAGCATCGAAATACCTGCTGAGAGGGAATTTTATGACACAACTGCTCATTCACCTGTTCGTCCGGCACCCGGACGATACCAAGGACGCCGCCGTCCGCACGGCCTACGGCAATCTGGCCAGCCTCGTGGGCATGGCCTGCAATCTCCTGCTCTGTCTGGGCAAGCTGGCGGCGGGGACGCTGTTCGGCTCCATCGCCATCATGGCTGACGCCCTGAACAACCTCTCGGACGCCTCGTCCAACGTGGTGAGCCTCGTGGGCTTCCGTCTGGCGGCCAAAGGCCCGGACGAAAAGCACCCCTACGGCCACGCCCGGTATGAGTATCTGGCGGGCCTCGTGGTCTGCGTCACCATCCTCGCCATCGGGCTTTCGCTGCTGAAAGAATCTGTGCTCAAAGTGCTGCATCCGACGGCAGTGGTGTTCAGCTGGCTCAGTGTGGGGGTGCTGGCGGCGTCCATCGGCGTCAAGCTCTGGATGAGCCGCTTCAACAAGACCATCGGCCAGTGCATCAACTCCGAGACTCTGATGGCCACCGCCGCCGACAGCCGGAACGATGTGCTGACCACCAGCGCCGTGCTCCTGTCCACCGTCCTCTCCCACCTGACGGGCTGGGACGTGCTGGACGGCCTCATGGGCGTGGCAGTGGCGGCGTTCATCCTCTGGTCGGGTTGGGGGCTTATGATGGACACCCTCAGCCCCCTGCTGGGCGAAAGCCCCTCGCCAGAGCTGGTGGAGCACATCGAGCACACCGTCATGAGCTACCCGGAGGTGCTGGGCGTCCACGATCTGATGGTCCACGACTACGGCCCGGGGCATCAGTTCGCCTCGCTCCACATCGAGTTCCCCGCCGAGGCCGACCCGCTGGAAGCCCACGACATCATCGACAACATCGAGCGGGATTTTCTGAAAAAAGACCACTTACAGGTCACCATCCACTACGACCCCATCGTGACGTCGGACGCCGCCGTAGGCGTCCTGCGGAGCCGTTTGATGGAAAAAGCCCGCCAGATGGACCCTCGTCTGTCCATCCATGACCTGCGCATCGTGCCGGGGGACAGCCACACCAACGTGCTGTTCGACCTCGTGTTCCCGGCGGGCTACACCGGCGACAAGGACGCGCGGCTGGCCGAGATGTGCAATTTCGTCAAGGAGCAGGATCCGGGATACTGCTGTATGGTGAAGGTGGAGCAGAGCTATGCCTCCGCTCTGCCGGAAGAGGATCAATAAAAAAAGAGGGAAAGTATTATGCTGAACGAGACTTACCGCGCCATGCTGGGCCACAAGAGCGTCATCCGCGAGACTTTCATGTACGGCAAACAGCGCGCCGCCGAGATAGGCTATGAGAACGTGTTCGACTACTCGCTGGGCAACCCCAGCGTCCCCTGCCCGGACAAGTTCACCAAAGCCATGCGGACCCTGCTGGCCGAGGAAGAGCCTGTCGCCCTCCACGGCTACTGCCCCAGTCAGGGCGACCCGGGCTTCCGCACCGCCGTTGCGGCCCATCTGGCAAAGACCTTCGGCCTGCCTTATGAGCAGAAGGATATTTTCCCCACCACCGGTGCGGCGGGCGCTATCGCCCACGCCATCCGCGCTGTGACAAAGCCCGGCGACGAGGTGCTGACCTTCGCCCCCTACTTCCCCGAGTACGGCCCTTATGTGGAGGGGACCGGCGCTGTGCTCAAGGTCGTGCCGCCTCAGGCACCGGCGTTCCAGCCGAATCTCGACGCCTTTGAAGAGATGCTGACCGAGAACGTCACCTGCGTCCTCATCAACACCCCGAACAACCCCACCGGCGTCGTCTACTCCGCCGAGACCCTGAGCCGTCTGGCCGACATCCTGACCGAAAAGAGCAAAGTTTTCGGCCACAACATCTTCCTCGTCAGCGACGAGCCCTACCGTGACATCGCCTTCGACGGCAAAAAGGTGCCTTACCCGGCAGCGTTCTACCCCCACACCCTGACCTGCTTCTCCTTCTCCAAGAGCCTGAGCCTGCCCGGCGAACGTCTGGGCTATGTGGCCGTCCGGCCCGGCTGCGAGGGCGAAGACGTGCTGGTGGACATGATGGCTCAGATCTCCCGCTTCACCGGCCACAACTGCCCGCCCAGCATCATCCAGAAAGCCACTGCCGAGTGCCTCGACGTCACCAGCGATCTGTCCGTCTACGAGACGAACATGAACCTGCTGTACGATAAGCTCACCGAGCTGGGCTTTGAGGTGGAGCGCCCCGGCGGTACATTTTATATCTTCCCGAAGGCGCTGGAAGAGGACGCCAACGCCTTCTGCCTCAAGGCCCGGGAGTTCGATCTGCTGCTGGTCCCCAGCGACACCTTCGGCGTCAAGGGCTATGTCCGCTTTGCCTACTGCATCGACACCGAGAAGGTGAAGCGCAGCCTGCCCGCACTGGAAAAGCTGGCCGCAGCCTATAAAACCTCTCAGTCTCGCTGACGCTCGCCGGCTCTTCTAAAAGGAGAGCCAAATCGGACTAGCTTATGAAAAAGAGGTACTAAAATGCATCCGCTCCCCGAATATCCCCGCCCGAGTATGCGCCGGGACAGCTACGTCAACCTGAACGGCCCGTGGGACTACGCCATCACCCAGAGCTCGGAGTTCCCGGCAAAGTGGGACGGCGCTATCCTCGTGCCCTATTCGCCCGAGGCGAAAGCCTCCGGCGTGGGCCGGACGTTGCAGCCCGGCCAGTGGCTCCATTACCACCGCACCTTCACGCCCCCGGCAGGCGAGGGCGGGCGCGTCCTGCTCCACTTCGGGGCTGTGGACTACGCCTGCGCGGTGGAGGTCAATGGCCGTCTGGCCGGGGGACACCGGGGCGGCTACTGGCCCTTTACGCTGGACATCACCGACCTGCTCCGCCCGCAGGGCCGCAACACCCTCTGGGTGGCGGTGCAGGACCCCACCGGCACCGGCACGCAGGCGAGAGGCAAGCAGACCCTCCGGCCCGGCGGGATGTTCTACCCGGCCCAGAGCGGCATCTGGCAAACGGTTTGGCTGGAACGGGTGCCGGAAAATTACATTGATACGTTGACCGTTACCCCGGACTACGACGCCCGGACCGTGACCGTGAAAGTCCATACCTCGAAGCCCGGCGGCGCGGCGAACCTCTGGGCCGTGGTGCGGGCCGGCGGCGTGACCATCGCCGAGGACTGGGGCGGCGACGAGGCCGACCGGGACGGCGAAGTGACCCTGAACATCGCCGAAGAGCATTTCTTCCCGTGGAGCCCCGACAGCCCCTTCCTCTATGATCTGACGGTCGGCACGACCCAGGGCGAAGAAGAGGGCTTCGACACCGTCCACAGCTATTTCGCCCTCCGCAAGTGGGAGTGCAAAGAGGATGCAAAGGGCATCCGGCGGTTTTTCCTGAACGGCAGGCCCATCCTGCTCAACGGCCTGCTGGATCAGGGCTATTGGCCCGACGGCCTCTACACCCCGCCCTCCGACGCCGCCGTGGAGCACGAACTGCATACCGTGCGGGAGCTGGGCTTCAACCTGCTGCGCAAGCACGCCAAGATCGAGCCGGAGCACTGGTACTACCACTGCGATAAACTGGGCATCATCGTCTGGCAGGATATGGTCAACGGCGGCGGGGCCTACCCGATGTGGTACGTCACCTACCTGACCAACGCCTTACAGCCCTTGATGCGCCATGCCCCGGACGGGAAGCTGCTGTGGGGCTTTCTGGGCCGGGGCAGCGCCCACAGCCGGGAGGAGTACGCCCGGGAGCTGGCCGACACGGTAGCCGCGCTGGGTCGGCACCCCTGCATCGGGTGCTGGGTGCCGTTCAACGAGGGGTGGGGGCAGTTCGATGCGCGGAAAGCCACCGAGACCCTCCGCGCCCTCGACCCGTCCCGTCCGGTGGACGAGGCCAGCGGCTGGTTCGACCGGGGCGGGGGAGATGTGCATTCCATCCACAACTACTTCTATCCGCTCCGCATCCGCCCGAATATGCGCACGGTGGCCCTCAGCGAGTACGGCGGCATTGCATGGCCCATGCCCGGCCATGAGCCGCCCCGGAAGACCTACGGCTACGGCACGGCCAGAAGCCGGGCAGAGCTGACGGAGCGCTACTGCGATCTGCAGCGCAAGACGGTGCTCCCGCAGCTGAAAAAGGGCCTGTCGGCGCTGGTGTACACCCAGCTGACCGATGTGGAGGACGAGGTGAACGGCCTGTTCACCTACGACCGCACGGCCATCAAACCCGATGCCGCCGCCGTCCGCGCCGTCAACGAGGCGCTGGAAGCGGAGTTTGAAAAGGCAGTAAAAGCATGAACGGGATCTCGGCCATTTTCCCCTGTGCAGGTAGAGCTTTTGCCCTTGTTATAAAGGTAAAGCAAAGGGCAGCTTTTGGGGATCTTTGGCACAAATTTTAGCACGAATGCACATTTAACGGGCAGTTTGCTATTTTTCACGGCTCCCGATTGGACAAAATGCCGAAAACAATACCGTATCTTGACAATCCTGTGAAAATGCACTATACTGAACCCATCGAGACAGACCACGAAGTTCTTGTAGTGGTTTGCCGAAATAAAAAATATTTTTTATTGGAGGAATATCACTATGAAAATGTTCAAGAAACTCATGGCTATTGCTCTCGTTGGCGTCATGGCTCTGTCCATGCTGACTGGCTGCGCTGTCACCGACTCCATCAAGGAGAAGGCTCTGCGTAATGCTCTGGGTACCGCTGCTTCCATTGGTCTGGGCAGTGGCAAGACCGTTACGTTCAAGGGCGACGACGATCTGGATAAGGTTGCCAAGAAGGCTGCCGAGAACCTGACCTATGCTGATCCTATCGTGCTCAATAAGGTCGATGCAAAGTATGCTGTTGCTTGTGTTGAGATCAAGAAGAGCACCAACACCGCTGAAGAGTTCGCGAATGGCTATGCTAAGGAACTGCTGCAGGAGCTCGGTGTTAAGGGCTTCATGCCCAAGGAGGGTACCAACAAGGTCGGCGTCAAGTTCTTCAATCTGGACGAGAAGGCTGCCAACAAGACCACTACTCACTACTACGTTGTTGTTGTTGCTGAGAAGAATGTTACTATTTCCTAATCGGTCTTTCTGAAACAAAAGTAATTACAGGCACACGGCCTGTAATGATAAACATTATATGTTCGCGCATGTAGTGATTTATCTCACATAGTCTGGGGGCGAGGTTCCGCAAGGAGCCTCGCCCTTAGGCTTTTTATAGGTGCGGGGCTATTGACATTGGAGAACGATTCCTCTATAATTAGGGTGTAGACCAGTTAAAGATGCATAGGCTGGAAAATACTGGGAACTAAAAATGCAAAAACTGCCCGTTTTGAGATGCCGCAGAAGGCGAAAATGACGCCGAAATATAAGAAAAATGATGCATCTGCATTGTTTTTGAGAGAACGGATAAAAACGTCGGATTGCATCAGAATGCGTTAGAAAGCGTTGGACTGCCCGCCCCAGCCTGAAAAGGCCGAAGCGGGCAGTCCGTTTTTATCTTTTGTATTCTGGAAGTTCTGGCGCTTGACAATCCGCGTACGACTGCCTATAATAAAGATAAGGAAAGGCGCTGGCTGCACAGTGGTCAGCTCCCGTTCTGGATGTCAGATTTTATAAGAAAAAATGACCGCTCAGGTTGGGAAGTCTGGGGCGGTCATTTCTTTTTGTGCTTTTTCCTTTGTATTCTTGTGCTTGACAATCTGCGTACGACTGCCTATAATAAAGATAAGGAAAGGCGCTGACCGTGCAAACGGCTAGCTCCTCACCAGTCAAGCATTACAAAAGTAATGACCGCCACCGGTTGGAAGCGTTGGGCGGTCATTTCTTTTTGTGCTTTTTCCTTTTGCTGCCATAAGAATCATCCTTTTTCCGGTCGTCCATCAGATGTACAACACTTACGAGAAGTGCCAACAGTGCGATGATCGTCTGGAAAAGCAATAGAATTTCCGATGTAGTCATAAGGCATCCCTCCCTTCGCTGTGAGCGTCGGGAGCGGAACTCCAAAAAGTTGCCCTCCCGCGCTTGCTTTGCTCCGAAGAGCAAGACAGCGAGACCGGTGAGGAGCAATAGCCGCCTGCGTTTGGTTGGACAGCGCCTTTCTGCTAAGAGGATACCATAAAAACCGACAAAAAGCAACGCCGCACGATGCATATCCGCGCGGCGCTGGAAGCAGAATTTGAGAAGCTAGGATAGCTATATTCTTGTGCTTGACAATCCGCGTACGACTGCCTATAATAAAGATAAGGAAAGGCGCTGACCGTGCAAACGGCTAGCTCCTCACCAGTCAAGCATTACAAAAGTAATGACCGCCACCGGTTGGAAGCGTTGGGCGGTCATTTCTTTTTGTGCTTTTTCCTTTTGCTGCCATAAGAATCATCCTTTTTCCGGTCGTCCATCAGATGTACAACACTTACGAGAAGTGCCAACAGTGCGATGATCGTCTGGAAAAGCAATAGAATTTCCGATGTAGTCATAAGGCATCCCTCCCTTCGCTGTGAGCGTCGGGAGCGGAACTCCAAAAAGTTGCCCTCCCGCGCTTGCTTTGCTCCGAAGAGCAAGACAGCGAGACCGGTGAGGAGCAATAGCCGCCTGCGTTTGATTGGACAGCGCCTTTCTGCTAAGAGGATACCATAAAAACTGACAAAAAGCAACGCCGCACGAACGATGCCCACGCGGCGCTGGAAGCGGAATTTGAAAAGCAGTATGATAACAGAAAAGCTCCGGGGACCAACAGTTTCCCGGAGCTTTTGTATTATTTTTAAGGAAAATTACTTCTCGTTCTTGATTTTGGAAGCCGGCATCTTCTTAATGGCGGCGGAGTCCAGAGCGTGGGGCAGCTGGGCGCCATAGGACTGGATGCTGTCCTGCAGCTCGCCGCTCTTCATGTCGGAGAGGGCCTGTGCGCGGAGGCTGTCCAGCGTGTCAGCGTCCAGCGGGTCGAGACGGACGAGCATCATCAGCGCATAGCTGGAATACCGCACGGCGGCGGCCTCGCCGGGCTTGAGGGCGCGGACAGCGTCGGCGGTGCCTTCCTCGGAGAAGGTGGCGTCGATGTTGTCAGAACCCAGCAGAGCAGTGGAGAGAGAAGAAGCGTCGGAAGAGGGCTCGCCATCCAGCACCGCGTAGATGTCGGGCAGGGCAGCGGCGACGGCGGCGCTGAAAGCGGAGGTCTGGGCGCTGGCTCCATCGGGGGTGGCAGCGTTGCAGCTCTCGGCGGCGGTCTGGGCCAGCTCGAGCATCTGGGCGCTCTGGGCGTCATCAGCAAAAGCGAAGGTGCTGGTGTTGTAGAGTGGAACGACCACATAGCGGATGTAGACCATTTCGTCCTCGAGGTGGCTGGTCAGCTCTGCGTCGGAGACGGGGGTCTCGCCGTCGGTGCCGTAGCACATCTCGAGCAGGTCGTTGCTCTTGATGAGGATGCGCTCGAACCGCTTGAGGGTGTCGAGGCCGATGCCGTTGGCCTTGTAGAGGTCGCCGTTCTGCTCCATCAGCTGGGAGGCGTAGCTGTCGGCCTGCGTCTCCTCGTCGGGGGTCAGCACGCCGCCCAGCTCATCGAAACGGGTCTCGATGGCGGCGTAGGACTCGAGATTCTCGAGGGTCTTCTGGGCCACATAGTCGCTGACCACGGCGGTCTCGCCGGTGGCGTCATCGACGGTGATGGTGGCCTTGAGGAAGCTGGACACCTTGGTGGCGTCCTGGTCGTCGGAAGCGAGGTCGGCGGCGGTCTGGTAGGCATCGAACTGGGCCAGCAGATAGAGGCCGGAAGGGATGTCCACCTCACCGATGGTGCCTACGGAATCCGGGGTGGAGAGGCTGCAGCCCACGAGGCCGACGGCCAGAGCGAGGGCGCAGACGAGCGCGATGAGTTTCTTTTTCATAAGTGTACTCCTAGTGAATTTATTTTTTGCCGGTGTTTTCCTCCGGCGGGGCGGCAAGGATGTCTGCCATCGCCTTGAGGATGCTTTGCAGCAGTTCCAGCGGCTTTTCGTCGGGTTGGAGAGTCACCGAGAGGTAGGGCTTGGTGCCGGCTCCTGCCGTCACCCGGCCATTGAAAGCGATGAGCAGGCCGCGAATCATGGCCACATCCAGCGTCTCCACCTGTAACAGCAGGGTGTCCTTTTTCTGGGTGACTTCGTAGACGCCCACAGCGGTGGCCTGTACGCGCACCAGCGAGACGTTCACGAGGTCGCTGACAGAGGGCGGCGGGTCGCCGTAGCGGTCGATGAGTTCGTCCAGCACGTCGGCGGCGTCTTCGGGGGTCTGGATGGCGGCGATGCGCTTGTAGGCCTCGATGCGGCCCGGGCCGTCGGCAATATACTTTTCCGGGATGAAGGCGTCCACCCGCAGGTCCACGAGGCATTCGCTCTTGTCGCGCTGGATGGGCTCACCCTTGGCCCGGGCGATGGCCTGACCCAGCATCTTGACATAGAGGTCATAGCCGACAGCCTCCATGTGGCCGTGCTGGCTGTGGCCCAGCAGACTGCCTGCGCCGCGAATTTGTAAGTCGCGCATGGCGATGCGGAAGCCGGAGCCGAAGGCCGTGAACTCCCGGATGGCCGAAAGCCGCTTCTGGGCGATGTCGGTGAGGGTCTTGTCCCGCCGGAAGGTGAAGTAGGCGTAGGCTTTCCGGCCCGAGCGGCCTACGCGGCCCCGGATCTGGTACAGCTGGGCCAGACCCATCCGGTCGGCGTCCTCGATGATGAGGGTGTTGCAGTTGCGCACGTCAATGCCCGTCTCGATGAGGGTGGTGCAGACGAGGATGTCGATCTCGCCGTTCAGCAGATGCTGCCAGACAGGGTTCAGCTCTTCCTCGGTCATCTTGCCGTGGGCGATGCCCACCCGCGCCCCGGGTACCATCTGGCTGACATGGGCGGCACAGGACTCGATGTTGTCCACCCGGTTGTGCAGGTAGTAGACCTGACCGCCCCGGGCCAGCTCCTTCTTCATGGCTTCGGCGAGGATGACGTCATTGTATTCCAACACGAACGTCTCCACCGGCTGGCGCTCGATGGGCGGCTGCTCGATGGTGGAGAGGTCGCGGATGCCGCTCATGGCCATGTTCAGGGTGCGGGGGATGGGGGTGGCCGAGAGGGTCAGCATGTCCACGCCGATAAAGTTCTCTTTCAGCTTCTCCTTGTGCTTGACGCCGAAACGCTGCTCCTCGTCGATGATGACAAGGCCCAGGTCGTGGAACCGGACGTCCTTGGAGAGCAGGCGGTGGGTGCCGATGACGATGTCCACGCTGCCGGCCTGCAGGCCCCGCAGGGTCTCTTTCTGCTGTTTGGCGGTGCGGAAGCGGGAGAGCAGCCCGACTTTCACCGGGAACGCCTCCATGCGGGAGATGATGCTGTTGTAGTGCTGCCACGCCAGCAGGGTGGTGGGGGCCAGAATAGCGCACTGCTTGCCGCCCATGACGCACTTGAAGGCCGCGCGGAAGGCGACCTCTGTTTTGCCGACGCCCACGTCGCCGCAGAGCAGGCGGTCCATAGGCCAGCCCTTTTCCATGTCCTTCTTGATCTCGGCGGTGGCGGTGAGCTGGTCGTCCGTCTCGTCGTACTCGAAGCGGGACTCGAAATCGCTCTGCCAATCACCGTCGGCGGGGAAGGCGTAGCCCGTGGCCTGACGGCGGCGGGCGTAGAGCTCGATAAGCTCCTGCGCCATCTCTTCGGTGGCCTTTTTGACCTTGGCGCGGGTGCGCTGCCACTCGGTGCCGCCCAGCTTTGCAAGCTTCACCTTTTCCTCGTCGCCGGGGGCGGTGTAGCGGCTCAGCAGATCGAGCTGAGTGACCGGCACATACAGCACGTCGGAGCCGGAGTACTGGATCTTCAGGTAATCTTTTATCGCGCCCTGCACCTCGAGACGCTGGATGCCCGCATACATACCGATGCCGTGGCTCTGGTGAACCACATAGTCGCCGGGCTTGATGTCCGAGAGGCTGGACAGGGCGTTTTTGTTCTTCTTGCGCTTTTTGTTTTCGGCGGCCTCGTCGTCCAGACCGTGACGCCGGGACGAGACGACCGCCACGCGGGCGAACGGGAAGGTGCAGCCCGCCGTGAGGTGGCCGGGCAGTACCTGAACCAGACCTTTCGCGGGCCGGACGTCCCGGCTCATGCTGACGGCATAGCCCTTGTCAGCCAAATCGCGGGTGAGGGCCGCTGCACCCTTGGGCGTGCCGGCGAAAAGGGTCACGGCGTACCCCTGCTGGACCAGCGGGTCGAGGTCTTCCCGCAGGGAAGCGAGGCCGCCGCCCCAGTTGGGGGCCGCGAACGCCTCGGCGTTGATGAGGTCTTTCAGCTTGAACTCATTCATGCCGCGTAGGAAGTTCTCGCAGAGCAGAGTGCTCTGGTCCTGCGCCGCAATGGCGAGGTCGTCCATCGTCTGGTAGAGCACATCGAGGCCGGGGCAGATGACGCCCTCCTCGAGCAGGCCGGTCAGCTCTTCGCTGCGGCGGAACTCGGTGGCCTTTTGGGCGTCCCGGATGCCGCCCACCTCGTCGAGGATGAAGATGGGGCTGCTCAGGTGGTCGAGCAGGGTGGCGGGCGTTTCGTACCGCAGACCGTAGTATTTGTCCATAGCCTCGGGCATGACGCCGCTGTCCAGCTGGGCGAGGTCGGACTCCATGGCCTTTTCGAGGGCGGTGCGGCGCTTGCCGCGGGCTTTCTTCTGGGCGGCGCGGAGGGCCTCCGCCGTGTCGGCGGTGCTGCCGAACAGCACCTCACGGGCGGGGGAAAGATAGATTTTTTCCAGCGCACCGTCCCGCCGCTGGGTGAGCAGGTCGAAGGAGGCGAGAGAGTCTATCTCGTCGTCCCAGTACTCCACACGGGCGGGCTGGCGCATATCGGGGGCGTAGATGTCCACGATGTCGCCCCGGACGCTGAACTGTCCCGGGCCGTCCACCTGACTTCGCCGCACGTATCCGGCGGCGAAGAGCCGCTCCACCAGCGCTTCGCGGTTGTAGACCATGCCGGGCTTGAGGGTGAGGGTGTTCTTCTGGAACTCATCCTGCGGCACAGTGTATTGGAGCAGGGCTTCGGCGGGGACGCAGACGGCGTTCAGCCGTCCGCCCGCCAGTGCGCCCAGTACCGACAGACGCCGGTACTCGTACTCGCGGCCCGCGCCCTCGACGGGGCGGAGCATGAAGTCCCGGGGCGGGAACACCGCCGCCGAGAGCCCCAGCGTCTTGAGGTCGTCGGCAAAATGGGTGGCCTCGGCCTCGCCGGGGGTGACGACGCAGAGGATGCGGCCCGTGTCCTTCTGGAGCGCGGCGTAGAGCAGTGCCCGGCCTGCCGGAGGCAGGCCGAACAGCGCCGCCGGGCCGGGGGAGGCGAGGCTGGCCGCTATCTTCTGATATTCAGGGGTGTTTTTCAGGAGCGCTTCGTACATGGTGGACCTCCTTTCTGGTGGGGTTAAACCTCTCCGTCACGGCTGACGCCGTGCCACCTCCCCTATTGAGGGGAGGCTTTGGCATACCGGAAAACTTTACCTCTTCGCCAGAGGCTCCCCTCGGTAGGGGGAGCTGTCGAGCGAAGCGAGACTGAGAGGTTGCGTCAAGCGGAGCCTTACCCGTTATACTTGCTCTGCGCCAGACCCAGCTTGCCGTCCATGATGAGTTTTGCGGCGGCTGCGATGTCGGGGCAGCGGTCGGCGAGGGCCTTGGCGTCGTCGGGCGGGAACTTGCCCAGCACCCAGTCGGCCAAATCGTAGTCCGGGCGGGGCTTTGCGCCCACGCCGATGCGGATGCGGAGGAAGTTCTCGCCGCCGAGGCGGGCGATGATGCTCTTGAGGCCGTTGTGGCCGCCCGCAGAGCCGGAGGGCCGGATGCGCAGTTTGCCGGGGTTCTGGGTGATGTCGTCGCACAGGACGATGACGTGGTCGGCAGGGATCTTGAAGAAGCCCGCCAGCGGGCCGATGGAGTCGCCCGAGAGGTTCATATAAGTCAGGGGCTTCAGGAGCACGACCTTGTGGCCGTCCACCTCGCCCTGCCCCCACAGGCCCTGAAACTTGGTCTTGGAGACGGAGATACCCCACTTGCCGGCCAGATAGTCCAGCGCGGCAAAGCCTGCGTTGTGACGGGTGCCGTCGTATTTCGGCTCCGGATTGCCGAGGCCGGCAATGAGCCAGATGTCATTGGTATTCATACTGTATTCTGCCTTTTTGTGTCTGAGCTGTTTTTCGAACAGTATATTATTATAACATACGCGCGCGCAAAAAGATACACAAAAAGAGCAAAAAAGCCGCCGTGCGGGCGGCACGGCGGCGTGGGGAGCGGGGGTCAGCCCTGCTCTTTTTCGAGTTTCTGCTTCTTTATAATGTACGCCTCCATCTTCGGCTCAGCCCAGCCGTCGAGGTTGGTCTGACGCTCCCGGGCGATGCCAAGAGCCTGCGGGGGGACGTCCTTGGTGATGGTGCTGCCGGCGGCGGTGTAGGCCCCGTCGCCGATGGTGACGGGGGCGACAAGGTTGGTGTTGCAGCCGATGAAGCAGTAGTCGCCGATCTGAGTGCGGAACTTGTCCTTGCCGTCGTAGTTGCAGGTGACGGTGCCGCAGCCGAAATTACAGTACTTGCCTACATCGCTGTCGCCGATGTAGGTCAGGTGGCTGACGGTGTTGCCCCGGGCAAAGTTGGAGTTCTTCGTCTCGACATAAGCGCCCAGATGCACACCGTAGCCGGTGACGGTGTTGATGCGCACATGGGTGAAGGGGCCGATGTTGTTGTGGGGGCCGAGGTGGCTGCTGTAGACCTGGCTGGCGTTGACGGTGGTGTCTTCGTCCACGGTGCTGTCCTCGATAAGGGTGTTGGGGCCGATGACGCAGCCTGCGCCGATGGTGGTCTTGCCGCGCAGGATGGTGCCTGCGAGGATGACGGCTCCCGGGGCAATGACCACTTCAGAGCCGATCTCCACATTGCGGCTGCGGATGTCCACGCCGTTTGCGATGTGGCGCAGCAGCACCTCTTCGCGCTGGGCCTCGGCAGCGTCGAGCTTTGCCTTTGCGGCAGCCAGTGCGGATGTGTCAATGTTTTGCATAAATAAAAAAACCTCCTCCCAAAACGGCCCCCGCAGCGGCGGCGGAGCCCCTGCGGAGAAGGGTTTTGTTGTATCCAAGAAAGAACAAACTCGGGAGCAATCACCCCGGAAAAACAGGGCGAAGGGTTTGATGGATGGAAAGTTGTATCCATCACCCTAAAAATGGCTTAAAACCTTAAAAAACCTCTCGAAATCTTTCCCATTTTATATTACCGAAAAAGTAAGTAAAATGCAAGAGTTTGCACAAAAAATATCAAACAAATTCGGTGATTTGCCCGATGGAATAGACGTGAAATTCTGGTATAATGGTTTAGCATTCACAGAGAAATGTTTATCGTATGACAAGACAGAGCATCGATAAGACCGCCGGAGCATCGCGCCGGGGGCCATCATTTGGGAGGTAAACACGCATGAGCAAAAAGTATCTGTACTACTTCAGCGAAGGCAACGATGCCTTTGGCGGCGACAAGGTCACCATGAAGAACATTCTGGGCGGCAAGGGCGCTGGTCTGGCTGAGATGACTGCAGCCGGTATGCCGGTGCCGCAGGGCTTCACCATCACCACCGAGGCCTGCACCC
>OGJI01003004.1_pt1 | contig 13925 bp, 15 predicted proteins | sample 1572031 | NCBI WGS metagenome assembly OGJI01 (sample SAMEA2582119, study PRJEB24529) | metagenome | biome: Human gut stool | place: China | collected 2011
TCCAGCGGCAATTACAGTACGGCTGGGGATCACCCCCGCGTGTGCGGGGAAAAGTCTTCAAGCGCCGTTTCGTAAGAATCCAGTACGGGATCACCCCCGCGTGTGCGGGGAAAAGAGGTGCCGCGCGGCTGCTGCGTGACCGTGGCGGGGATCACCCCCGCGTGTGCGGGGAAAAGCGATCCTGAGAAGCAGCCCGGCGCAGCTCGTTGGGATCACCCCCGCGTGTGCGGGGAAAAGTGCACAGCATGTGGGGTGTCCCCCATCACCGTGGGATCACCCCCGCGTGTGCGGGGAAAAGACGGCGTGTATGTACTGGGCTGCTCCGGCCACGGGATCACCCCCGCGTGTGCGGGGAAAAGTCTCACGTGGGACAGGGTCGCAAAAGATATGAAGGATCACCCCCGCGTGTGCGGGGAAAAGTTCGTCCGTTGCCCTTATCCGCAAAGATACCGGGGATCACCCCCGCGTGTGCGGGGAAAAGCTGAAGTATTTGATTCTCCCGATCTGCTCGAAGGGATCACCCCCGCGTGTGCGGGGAAAAGCATTATCGCCCAGCGTAGACACGCGGCCATTCAGGATCACCCCCGCGTGTGCGGGGAAAAGCCATCACTCTTTTTGATGGGTTGCATCGAGTTGGGATCACCCCCGCGTGTGCGGGGAAAAGATGGCGTAGCTCTCGGAGGTTGCGGTGCTGTAGGGATCACCCCCGCGTGTGCGGGGAAAAGTTTCTTCAAACGCTTCATGCGCCTGTTCTGCGGGGATCACCCCCGCGTGTGCGGGGAAAAGTACCACAGCCGGGCGTGGAAGGATGCCGTCTCGGGATCACCCCCGCGTGTGCGGGGAAAAGTCGTGACGCTCCACGGCCTCGAACTCGGGGCCGGGATCACCCCCGCGTGTGCGGGGAAAAGCTGTTGTACTCAATGCGCAGATCTGCGTACCAGGGATCACCCCCGCGTGTGCGGGGAAAAGCGCGGCACCTCGATGAACGCGGCCACGAAAACGGGATCACCCCCGCGTGTGCGGGGAAAAGGCCCGGAAGCGGTCATGCGCCGTGCGGTGCTTAGGATCACCCCCGCGTGTGCGGGGAAAAGTCGTAGTCCTCGATCTGCATCAGCTCTGCGGTGGGATCACCCCCGCGTGTGCGGGGAAAAGCGGCGATCAGCCAGCAGCGGCGCAGAAACTCGGGGGATCACCCCCGCGTGTGCGGGGAAAAGTCAGCCGCAGCATATCCAGCCGAATGGTGGAGGGGATCACCCCCGCGTGTGCGGGGAAAAGAGTGCGTGGCGCATGTGATATCCGGCGTAACCGGGATCACCCCCGCGTGTGCGGGGAAAAGCTTGGCATTTTCCTCCTTTTCTGCTTGCAGATAGGATCACCCCCGCGTGTGCGGGGAAAAGTTACCCAAGTAACTGCTATAATAGCGTTGTCAGGGATCACCCCCGCGTGTGCGGGGAAAAGTAAGGAGCAATATGGCAAGAAAATTTTCCAAAAGGATCACCCCCGCGTGTGCGGGGAAAAGCCCACTTCGTACTGCTTGCCACGGCACATCATGGGATCACCCCCGCGTGTGCGGGGAAAAGTGCTCGGGCTGCCATGCTTGGCAATAAGGTTTAGGATCACCCCCGCGTGTGCGGGGAAAAGGACCGTCCCTGAGCTGTGCGCCTACACGCACAAGGATCACCCCCGCGTGTGCGGGGAAAAGGTCTTGAGGGTCAAACCGCCGGTGGACAGTGCGGGATCACCCCCGCGTGTGCGGGGAAAAGATGGTGAGTTGGTGGTCGGTGCTGCGTCCACCGGGATCACCCCCGCGTGTGCGGGGAAAAGATGGCTTTACCCAGACCCCCGCAAACAACGACGGGATCACCCCCGCGTGTGCGGGGAAAAGAAAATGCCACGTCATGCATTGTAAAAACCTCCTGGATCACCCCCGCGTGTGCGGGGAAAAGATCCTAAACCCTCAGCGTAATGTCCGCTGGTCGGGATCACCCCCGCGTGTGCGGGGAAAAGCTCAACGGGTAGTAGTGCAGCACATCCAGCGGGGGATCACCCCCGCGTGTGCGGGGAAAAGTTAGGTAGATTCCGGTAGGGCTGTTAAGGCGTGGGATCACCCCCGCGTGTGCGGGGAAAAGTCAGGCAGATAAGATCTTCTGCAGCAATGGGGGGGATCACCCCCGCGTGTGCGGGGAAAAGGGCGGGTTCCAGCGGCAATTACAGTACGGCTGGGGATCACCCCCGCGTGTGCGGGGAAAAGTTTTGAAAAGCGTGCAGCAATGCCGACGGTGGGGGATCACCCCCGCGTGTGCGGGGAAAAGGGTGTGATATGGGATTCAGGTATAGAAAAAGCAGGATCACCCCCGCGTGTGCGGGGAAAAGTCCCCTTCCTCTTTGCCGTCACGGTAGCCCTTGGGATCACCCCCGCGTGTGCGGGGAAAAGCGGGTTCTGTGTTATATTGAAAAAGCAAAAGAAGGATCACCCCCGCGTGTGCGGGGAAAAGTGCACAAGGTCTCCCGTTTCGATGCTATCAAGGGGATCACCCCCGCGTGTGCGGGGAAAAGGGCCTGACCTTCCACCAGATGTTGCGGCCCACGGGATCACCCCCGCGTGTGCGGGGAAAAGACTAAAAAGATCCCATAGCATCGGCCATTTCAGTTGCATCCTGTGCCTGTTTCATTCAGTTTTGCATAGAGTCTCTGCGTCAGGCGGCAGTCGGGCAGGGCCCTGTGCTCCACCCTGTCTGCCAGCCCAAAATACCATACCAGTGTGAGCAGCTTAAAGTTGGCAACGCCTATCACCTTCCGCCGCGCAAGCGGCAAAAGGTCGATTTTCCGGTTGGTCAGTATCGGCTTCTGGTTTCGCGTACAGGCCGCGCGCAGGAATTCCAGATCAAATTGCAGGTTGTACCCCACCAGAGCATCTTTGCCCACAAATTCCAGAAATGTTTCCAGCGCAGCGGCCGCGTCCATCCCGCCTTCCAGTTCCGACTGTGTGATTCCCGTCAATTGCGTGATCTCCGCAGGCAGCGGAGTTTGCAGGTGCACCAGGGCCGAAAATTCTTCCGTCGGCTGCCCGTCCCGCACCCGGACGGCCCCATACTCCACGATCGAGTCCGTTGCCGCATGCAGGCCGGTCGTTTCCAGGTCGATCACTGTGTAATCGTTTTTTCCGGGCTTTCGGGCAGTCCGCTGTGCCATTTTTTGTGCCATCTGGTACTTTGCCGCCTTGCTGAACCCCGGTTTCAGGTCCATCGCCTCGGTCTGCGTCTGGGGCAGCGGGCGGCGCATCAGCTTGATGCCGTCAAAATCCACAGCTTCCCAGCTGGTGTTGTGGGTGCGGAACTCCATCCGCTGCTCCCCTGCCGCCGTGTAGACCAGTGTCGCCTGCCCGTTTTTCAGGTTCTGGCAGACACGGTCCCACACTGCATCCCGGACGCGGCTGCTCACATTGCCCACATAAACGCCGGTGTTGATCTCACACAGCCACTTGGACAGGTCGCCGCGCAGGCGGGGCGGGCAGTTGGTCATGGTCAGAACTACGATGGCTCCTCACCCGCTTCCCGGTCAAAGTAATTGATGCCGTTTGACACCGCACCGACCTTATTATCCCAGAGATAAACCACATCCGGCTCTTCCGTCTGTTCCTCTTCGGTCAGCAGCAGCCAGCGGATGTCGTGGACCATCCGTTCCAGAATATGATGCTCCACCATAGCATCCCGGACACGGCGGCGCACGACGGCAGGCAGATCCTCCGGGGCCTGCGCCGCCACCTCAAATGGTCACATCCGCCTTGTACAGGTCGGCAATGTCGTACACGAAAGAGCACTCATGCCCGACGTGCACGAATCCCAGCCCCGGCGCACACCCCAGCGCCACAATGACCGCATGGGCCAGCCCGTACAGGCAGGCATGCGCAGCAGACAGCGCCTGATTGACCGGATCCCCGGATGCAAAATCCTCCGGGCGGTACAGCCGCCCGCTCCACGGCACGCCAGTTTCTTTGGACGCCTTGCGGTAGACGTTCCGCACACGGCTGCCCTCCCGGCCGCGCAGCTGCTGCATCGTCAGATGGGAGACATCCTCCTCCGGAAAGCGCAGCTGGTACATTTTGCGCACCACATCCAGATGCTTCCGGTGGTTGCTCACCAGTTCCGCCTGACGGATGAGCATCCGGGAATGGGTGGTCAGCGGGCGGCCGTGGGCATAATAGCGCACGCCGTGCTCCCCGACCCAGACCGCACCCACGCCGGTGTCTCCCATCAGCTCCATGGCACGGTGGGTCACACGGGTGCCGGGGCCGAGCAGCAGCACCGAAATGCCCGCCGCCGGGATCTGAACGATACCCTTTTCATCCGTCACCGTGATGGCACCGTCCTGACGGCCCAGCGTGCAGTGTTCCAGGTACAGAAAGGTCATCCGGTCCCGGACCTGCGGCAGCGCCTGCAGATCAGGGCGGATCATGCCCGGCACATCATCCATGGCTGCTTCCTCCGTGCAGGATGGTCATCAGACCAAGGCCGTAGGACTTGCCGCGGCCAATGCCCTGACACAGCATCTCCCGGAACGCTTCCGGGTCGGTCACCTGCAGGATGCCCTCATAGGTCACCGCCAGCAACGTGACCGGCCGCTTTCCGTTCTTCCGGAAGTGACAGGTCTGTTTCCGGGTCACCTGAAAAGCGCCCTCCGTCAGGGCAAAGCCGTGCTTCCCGGCCTGCTCCAGCAGCCACTGTTCCTGCTCCGCTTCCAGATAGCAGGGCTTCAGGGCACCCCGCGCCAGCGGATCCGCCGGGTCTTTCCGGGTGCGGGTCGGGTTTGCCGTCAGACGGAACTGCCAGCAGCTGCCCGGGGTCACCCGTTCCAGCAGCGGCTCGTAGCGGCGCGTTTCCGGCGCGGCTCCCGTCCCGAACTGCGCACACAGTCCGGTCAGATCGGGGAGCTCCTCGCTGAGCAGCAGCAGATACAATTTTCCGTTCAGGCTGTCCAGCCGCCACAGCCTGCGGCGTCGTTCGCCGGAGAACGAGTTTTCCACCGCGCCGTGGAACTTCTGTGGAGAAGTCAGCGCGATCATGGTACTGCGGCGGGCGGGGTCAAGTTCTGCGCGGGACAAATACATTGCATCTCACCTCAATTCTGCAATTCCGTCATGGGGTCGTGCTCCGTCGGTTCCGGCATTTCCGGCCGGTCCAGCCGCCATTCCCGCACCGGGCGGAACCCGTACTGCCGGTGCACCGGGCTGAAGGACACCGGCAGATCCTGCCGGGGCACTGCTGCAGGGTCTGCCGGGTCGGCGTCGGCCACGATGCGCAGCTTCCCTGTTTCCGGTTTTCGTCCCTGCATGGGTTCCGTCCGGAGGACGTCCAGCAGGCTCCCCTGCCGGATGCCCAGACAGAGCGGCAGGGTGGGCGGGCAGGAGCGCCGCCCCAGATACAGCGGGTAGACCGGGTGCCGCAGAGCCGCTTCCAGCTCCCGCAGCAGAGCTTCGTCCTCGCTTTCCAGCCCTGCCAGAAAAACGGCGTCCTGCAGATAGTGGCGGTAGGTCACATAGGAGGTGTCCCGGCTTTTAGCGGTGTGAAAATCCACCAGCAGGCTGCCCTCCTGGTCCGCCCGCACGGCAAAGCGCAGGCCGTTCAGCCGGGCAAGGCCCTCCGTGTCGTCCCGGCGCAGCCCCAGCGCCGCCGCCAACAGGCCGACCACGCCGCTTTTGGTGGGTTCCCGGTCGGTCTTGCGGGTCTCAAACTTGGAGTCCGAACCCCAGGACTGCAGGGGTGCAGCCAGCCGAAGCAATAAGGTCGCCATGGTCACACCTCATTCCCGGACAGCTTCTCCTCTACGGCCTTTTCCAGTGCCGCCAGCATGGTGTTCAGCGGCATGGGCTGTGCCAGTTCTTCCAGCCCGGTACCCACCGTAAAGCTCTGCTCCGGTGCCTCTGCAAAGGTATTGTAGAGTTCCTTTGCATACTGTTTCAGCGCCATCTTGGACGGTTCTGCATAGCCTTCTTCGCTCTTGCGCACCGGCTTTTCAAAGGCACCGCAGAGGTTCACCGGCTGGTCCTGCCGCAGGGTGACGTAAACGGCATCCGGCAGGGTGCGGTTGGCAAAGCTGTTCTGCTTGCCGGTGGGCATGGAGCGGATGAACGCCTCACCGAACGCCCGGACCGTCTGTGCCGCCTGCTCTGCGCCCAGCGTGCGCACCAGCTCCAGAACATTGACCGTCGCATAGCGGTACAGGGTGGCGGAATTGTATTCCACCGTGCCCAGATGCCCGGCACCGGCGTTGTCCTCCGGGGCACAGTCGTCCACGGCGGTGAAATAGTCGAACTCGTTCTGCACGGTGTGGGTGGAGATGCTGTGGGCCACCTGTGCGGCAGCGTCGTAGTTCAGCGACGGGTCATCTGCCACCATGCGGCCAAACAGCGCCATGTCCACAGAGGGAGCCTCTTTCAAAGCCTCCTTATACCGATTCTTGTCCTTGCAGCCTTCCACCGCCAGCTTTGCCAGCGCCTTTGCCTGTGCATCGCTCATGAAGAACAATGCTTTGGTGCCATCCTCGTCAGCCTTGATCTTCAGCATCTTAAAGATTTCCTGTGTCAGCTTGAAGGCATCCGCATCCGGAGCAAGGGCTTTGATCTGCTTTGCCACCAGATCCGTGCCCTTCTTGGTGCGGTAACCGGTCTCAACTGCATCGCTCATTTCCCCGGTGAACATCACGCGCATGGCGTGCTTCCACGCCTGCGAGGACACCCGGGCACGGACGGCCCCGCCATAGACAGTGGTCTTGGGGCTGCCGGTGTCGTCGCGGTTGACGCAGCTGGGCGGCACGGTCTGCAGAACATGAAAATCAACATACAGGCGTTTGGTATCCATCTCAATTCTCCTTTTCGTTCTCTTTGGTTTTCTCCGTGGGGCTCGCATAAAGGTCCCGGCCCCACCGCAAACGGACATTCGGCGCACCGTCCACAAACTGGTATTGATACAGATCCTCGGCCAGCTGCGGATAATCCAGCGGGATCCCTTCCCGCCGCAGCAGCTGGATCATCCCGCGCAGGTGGTGCGAGACTTCCGGCATGGAATCCGCCGTTGCCAGTGCGTTGAACCGCCGGAGCACGCTGCTCTCGGTCCAGTCCTGCCCGGCAGCCGTTTTTTCGGCCAGCTGCCGCACTGCACCGCCCAGTGTTCTGCCCGGCTGATTCATGGAAACACCGGCTTCCCCCTGCTGGTGCAGGGCAAACAGGGTCAACGCCGTATAGACGGCCCATTCCGCCTTTGACGGGCCATTGCTGCCCTGCAGCTGCTCCGGCATATCGGCCAGCAGAGCGCCCCACAACGCAGGCAGGTCTCCGGGCTGACGCCCCACGCCCCGGCGCAGCTCGGCAAGCTCGGCCCGTCTCTGCGGCTCCGGCAGAACTTGCAGCCGACGCAGCTGCCGGGTCACGCAGGCTTTCACCTCATTGGTTTTCATTCTGTCCCTCCTTCATCCTGTTTCGGGTACAGCTTCCGCAAATCATACAGAAAGCTGTTGTAGGCCTTGGGCGCTGTATACAGATAACTCTTTTCCGGATTCTTTTTATCCGGAACGCGATGCCCGATGAATGCAGCGGTCCCCGCCTGCTCCACCATCTGTCTGCCCAATTCTGCCGCAAGCCGGTATGCCTGCTCCTGCCACTCGGCCGCCTTCTCGACCGGTTCATCCGTCTCCGGGTCCATGCCTTGCAGCCACCGCCGGAACGGCTGATCGACCGCAAAATAGAACTGCGCGCGGGCGGCTTCGGCACCGGTGTCGTTCTTGTCCCCTGCCGCAAGGGCCAGGTTCTGTGCCAGACGACCCACGATCCGTGCAGCCTGCTCACAGTTGTTCACTTCATCGTCAACATAGATCTGCCATGTACGGCCCAATTCATTTAGCAGTTCAAGATTCATCGAAAGCGCATCCGTGTAACAATCTTTCATGGAGGCACTTTGCGCTCCGTATTCCACCCCAACTGCACAAACCTGTAGAATTTCTTTTCTGCTCAGCAATTTCCGGCCCTGCAAATAGGTATTCCACCAGATCACGCCGGGTTTATGGCCGCCCCTATCACTGATAGCGGAAAACTCCCGCCAGAGCTGTTTTCCCATCTCATGTTTCTGCGGATCGTAATACACCAGCCCTGTCTTTTTGTCCTCTTTTTTATTCCAGAGCGTCATCGGTTCTGCAAATGCATTCGTGGAATCAAAGAAGTCTCCTCCCAAGACCGTATAGCCCACAACTTTGTTTTCCTTCCGCTCCAAAAGGGCCCTTCGGAACTGCATCGTCATCAGCTCCGCAAAGTTATCCGGGCATGCCACCTCCGTTCGTTCGCCGCTTCTTGCATCCTCAAGCTCCCAACACGGAACATCCGGTTCCCAGAGCTCTCCGCCATCTTGCAGGAACATCAGGTTCCGCATCAGCGTTTCAAACAGATTGCTGCCTTTTACATAGATCACACCGATCCGGCCGAGCCACCCCGGCCCCATCGACGGCAGCGGCCGGTCTTTTGCCTTTTTCTTAGCCGCCGCATCGTCATAATTGTTCAAAGACACAAGCCATCGTGCAGCCTGCGGGTAGTCCATGCTTTCCTTTCCTGTTCCCGCACAGGCAGAAAACAGGCTGCTTTTATTCTCGCTTTCAAACACTTCTCCGTTCAGCTTTTTCGCTCCGAATGGACTGCCGATCTTCGCTTCCGGCACCTGCCAGAAGGGGCGCTCCGGGTGGAACAGCCAGAAGCGGTCCTGCCATTTGTCCAGGTAATCCCGGATCGGCTGTTCCGGGAAGTGCCCCAACTGCCACAATTCGCCCCAGCGCTGCAGAGCATCCCGGGGTTCTTCAAACGGTGCCAGTACACCGTTCCCATCCACGCGGGAGAACACCGTGTGCAGCACCGCCAGCAGCAGCCGCAGCATGGCGGCGTCCTGTGTGGGCATCTCGCCCGCAAGGTCCACATACGCGTGTGCATGGAGCAGGGCGTCGGTCAGCGAAACCGTCCGTATGGTACCATCCTGTGTCCGCACCCGGACCCACGGTTCCCGCAGCAGGTTAAACTCCATTGTCTCCATTCCCATCCTCCTTCTGATAGGTCAGGCCGTTCTCACGGTCGTAGTGCAGCACCTGCCCGGCAAGGTGTGCCGTGCGGTGCTCGTCCAGCAGCAGGACCAGTTCCCCGCGCAGCAGCGGGGAGAGTTGCCATGCCGCAAAATGCTTCCGGGTCTCGGCTTCCAGCGCGTCAATGGTTTGCTGCACGCTCCATCGCTTGCTGAAATACCCCGGCAGACGCAGTCTCTGCCGCGCGATCCGCAAGGCTTCTTCCGGCTGCGGGGGCTGGTCCACCGCTACACAGGGCCCGGCTGCTTCTCCCTCTCCGGGCAGGAAGCGGACATTGCCGCTGCTGTCCTGCATCATGACCAGCACCTCAATGGACGGGTCGCCGTCGCGCACAGCGGCACGGGCACCGGCGTCGCTAGTCGCCCCGACCTCATTCATCCAGTCGTCCAGCGCATCACCGCATGCTCTCGGCGACGAAATGGCAAAAGCCTTGGCGCTGCGCTGCTTCTTGGCCTGTTCCAGCTCATATGTTCCCCGTGCCGCCGTGCTCTGCAGGTCTGCAGGCAGACAGTCCGGCTCCCAGCCGTAGGTGTCCTGTACCAGCCGGGCGATATCCGCAGGCAGCTGCACTTCCTGCGGCAGGAGCTTCCGGGTACGTCCGAGCAGCCATTCGCCATAGATGGCTGCACTGCCCTCGTCAAATTCCTCGGTCCCGGTGTCCAGCACTGCACAGCGGGCTTCCTGCACCGGCTGCGGACGCGCCCGGCCCGGATGCCGGTGCAGCCGTCCGATGCGCTGCAGCAGCAGGTCCATCGGGCACAGTTCCGTAATCATGTAATCGAAATCGATATCCAGTGACTGCTCGAGCACCTGCGTACCCACCACGATCAGCCGGTCGCGCTGCGCCGGGGTCGAGCGCTTGCCGATGCGCTCCATCAGGCGTTGTTCCTTTTCGGCGCGGTCAGGCATCAGGAACTGTGCGTGGAACACAAGCACTTCAAATTCCGGCAGCTCTTCTCGCAGGCGGGCCGCAAGGTCCTGCGCTTTCCGCACCGTGTTGACGATCACGCCTGCACAGCCGCCCTCCCGCAGGGCATTCTGCAGCATTTCCGGCAGATGTTCCTCCGTCAGGGATTCCATCGTCACCCGGCGCGGCGGTGTGTGCAGCGGAATGCCGGTTTGCTGCACCTGTTTTCCATCGGTCCAGGTCAGCAGCGGGTAGCCGCGGCAGGTTTTCCAGGGTGCATCCGGCAGCGTTTTCCGGTTGAGATATGCGGTCACAAGTTCGGTGCGCCGCTTGGCGGGCAGTGTGGCCGAAAGCAGGATCACCGGCACCCGGTACTCTCCCAGCCAGTTCAGTGCCCGGTCCAGATAACAGTTCATGTAGGCGTCGTAAGCATGACACTCATCGATCACCACCACCTTGCCCGCCAGACCGAGATGCCGCAGCATCACATGTTTTTGCTGCAAGGCCGCCATCAGCAGCTGATCCACCGTGCCAATGACAAAGTTGGCCAAAAGCGCCTGTTTGCTGCCCTGAAACCACTGGTGCACCATCACCCGGTCCTCCGGGTCGTCGGCGTCATCCTCCACCGGCACCGGCTCCTGCTGCAATTTCAAATAGTCTGTATTCAGCTGCGCCATGCCGTGCGCCAGCCGGATGGAGTGTTCCAGCCCATCCGACTGTTTCTGCGCCCAGTCCAGCAGCCGCCCAAAAATACCGTTGGCGGTGGCCTGGGTCGGCAGACCAAAGAAGATGCCGCCCTCCCCGCAGCGCTGTGCCAGAACCTCCGCCGCTGCCAGCGCGGCCTCGGTCTTGCCCACGCCCATCTGGGCTTCCAGAATAAAAATGCCCGGTTCCTGTGCGTTGTTCACAGCCTCCAGCATAGCCTGCTGCACTTCGTTCGGAAGAAAGCCGAACCGCTCCCGGAACTCCGCCGGGTCCGCCGCGGCCTCCTGCACTTCCCAGGGAAGGGTCGGTGCGAATTTCTGCCATGCCCGTTCCACGCGGGCCGGATAAAGGCTCTCGTCGCCCAGTTCCTCTACCGGGATCAGCGGGAAATACCGGGGATTGCTGGCGATCCAGTCCGCCATGATGAGCAGGCCGGTCAGAAGGAGTTCCGTCGGGACCGACAGCTCTGGCAGCTCTTTCACGTCAGAAAATCCGCTTTCCTGCAGGGCGTGATCGAACAGTTCCTGCCAGCAGCTCCACCAGAATGTTTTCCGTCCTTTGGGCCAGTAATTTGTTTCATACACTCCGTCTTCCAGCTGGTCCAGAACATTATTTGCCTCCTGCGGCTTGCCGTGGTGTGCCCCCACGACCGAGGCCAGTCCTTCCGGGCAGCCCAGTTTCCGCAGGATCACCTCCCCGGCCAGCGCATGGTGGGAAAATTTCTTTTCCTGCTCGTTCCAGCGGAGCTCGGTATCCTCTTCCAACCGCTGTTTTGCCTCCGGCAGCAGGCTCATGATCGGGCCGGCAAAGACCAGCGTGATTTTCCCGATATCGTGGACCCACCCCAGAAAAACGACAGTCCGGGTCAGCAGTTCCTCGTCCAGGTCCAGATTCCGCCGCACACTTTCCGGCAGCCACTGCTGCACCAGAAACCGCATAATGCCCGCTGTGTCCCGCAGATGCATCCAGAGCGGCAGCCACAAACTGCTGTTGTCCGGGTCTGTTTTGCCTGCAAAACGCCGCACCTTGCAGGATCGTTCCGGTCGTTTCATCGTTCCACCTCCAAAGCATCGTTCCCATTGGCAGCCGGTGATTTTCTGATAAGCAAAGAATAACAGACATGTCATCCCATAAACAGGACTTTCACGTTTTTTCAGCGATTTTTACTCTGTTTTTCTTCTGTTACCCCCGCAAATGCGGGGAAAATCCCTCATTGTGCTAAATCATTGGAGCAATCCCGCAAATGCAGGAAGCGGATTATTATGCTATATCATGTTCTCTTTTTATCCGCATCGTCATTATAGCAACTATTTCAGTCATTTTCAACATTTTATTGTATTTTTTGGATATTACGAGGCATGTTTTTATTGATCCGCTCCATTGGCCGGGTCGCGGCAGTTTTCTTCCGACGCAAAAATCCCACCGACTTCCTGCTGCGGAAATCAATGGGATTTTATCAGCATCTCTTCAGTTGAAGGCACCGTTCTGGGCGGCATACACTGCAATGGTGCTCAGCAGGTCCAGTTCCGCTTTCTGGTAGGTCGTGCGGCCGATGTGCAGCTGTTCCAGCACGTCGGCCTCCTTGCGGTGCTGCAGATAGCGCAACTGCAGCAGATCGGCCCGGATGGGATCCGCTTCCTTGTAATAGGCCATGCTGTCCTCAATGGCCTTTTCCCACCGGCGGTTCACCGGCGACCGCGCCCACTGCCGTCGGCCATAGGCCAGCAGGGCGCTGCGGGTGGCATCACGCTGTTGTTTTGTCATTTCGGCTTTCTCCTTTCTGCAGCGGCCAGGCTGCGCTCATAGCGGTTCTGGGTGTCAAAAAAGCAGGCATCCCGCTCCGACATCGTCATTCCCAGCATCGCCGACAGATTTTCGGCTTCGTTCAGTTTGAACTGGGTCTGCCCCTGCAGTTTGCTGTGCAGCGCGCTCTCGCTGATATTCAGCGCGCGGGCCACATGCCGCAGCTTGTAGCCGCTGTCGCGGATGTATTCTTCGATCAGTCTGGTATTGGCCATGTTCTCCGCTCCCTTTTTGTCGGTTTCACGTTGTTCAACAATCTTTGGTTGTAGTATAGTCACAAGTTGATTGTCTGTCAACTGATTTTCAAAAATCGCGCGAAAAAAGTTGATTTTCGCCCACTTTTCTGGTATACTGCCTCCAGAAGCACCCATTTCACCGCACAACCATTCGTTTTTGAACGGAGGCGTCTATGTCCGAACTTTCCACCCGCGTCCGGCTGCGGCGCGAAGAACTGGGCCTCTCGCAGGAGCAGCTGGCCCAGCGCATGGGATACCGCTCCAAATCCTCCATCACCAAGCTGGAAAAAGGGGTCAACGACATCCCGCAGGCAAAGCTGGAAGAGCTGGCCGCAGCGCTGGAGACCACCCCGGCCTATCTGCTGGGGCTGGACGTGCCTTGCCCGCCGCCGGGCTTTGAGCCGCTGCCCGCCATGGCCATGGTGCCGCTGGTGGGCTCCATCGCCTGCGGCACCCCCATCACCGCCGAGCAGAACATCGAGCAGTACATCGGCGTTCCGGCGGCGTGGCACGCTGACTTTGCACTGACCTGCCACGGCGACAGCATGGCTCCCACCATCTGCGACGGCGACATCGTCTGCATCCGCTGCCAGCCGGAGGTGGAGCAGGGCGAGATCGCCGCGGTGCGCATCGGCGAGGAAGCCACCCTCAAACATTTTCACCGGCAGGGCGACACTGTGATGCTGCTGGCCGACAACGCCGCCGTCTGCCCGCCCATGGTCTACACCGGTCCCCAGCTGAACGAGATCCGCATTGAGGGCCGGGCCGTGGGCTTCTGCCGCGGTTTATAACTTATCATATAAGGAGGGTCTGCCATGTTCTTTTCCAAAAAGAAACCGTCTGCCGCCTACGACCCGGCCGTGCAGCGGCCCGCTTTGCGGTGCAGCATCTGCACCGGGGAGCAGGTGGCCGGTTTTGTGCACCCGGACGGCCATTTTGAGGACGTCCAGCTCATCCGCACCCCGCAGGAACTGGCGGCCTTCCGCACCCGGTACGGCATCCCGCCGGAGACCGTCATCGAAAAAATCTACTGAACAAGGAGCGTCCTATGCCCACAGCACCCGAAGAGATGACCCTGAAGGTCATTGCCCACATCCACACTGCCTTTCCCACCAAGTTCGGCATCCCGCGGCAGAGCGGGCTGGTGGACAGCCTGCGGGGCG
>OGJI01003062.1_pt1 | contig 13689 bp, 9 predicted proteins | sample 1572031 | NCBI WGS metagenome assembly OGJI01 (sample SAMEA2582119, study PRJEB24529) | metagenome | biome: Human gut stool | place: China | collected 2011
TGTAATTGGTGATGTTCAGTCAGGAAAAACATCTACATATCTTGCGTTGATGAACAAGGCGGCTGATGCGGGATATCACATTATTATTTTGCTTACTGGCACGATTGAGAAGCTGAGACGTCAGACGCAGGGAAGAACTGATGAAGGTTTTGTTGGCCTTGACAGTACTGCGTTTAACAAAAATAAGGATAGTGTTTTTGTTGGAGTTGGAAATATTGACCGTAGTATTTCTGGTTGGGCAGTTACTTCTACAACAAGTGATTTCAATACATCTACAGCAAATAAGCTTAGTGGAAAGCTGTCTAGCATAAACAGCCCCGTTGTATTTGTATTAAAAAAGAACAAAAGCGTACTCGAAAAACTGGAAGGATGGATGAGATTATTTAACAGAAATCCGGCAACAGGAACCATTGATTCTCCATTGCTTATGATTGATGATGAGGCAGACAATGCTTCAGTTTCGACTAAACCGGGCGAGGATCCTACGACAATAAATAAAAATATCAGAAAAATTCTGAAACTCTTCTCAAAAGCAAGTTATGTAGGATTTACGGCAACACCATTTGCGAATATCTTTATTGATCCGGATTCCTCGCAGGAAATGTTGGGGGATGATTTGTTTCCCAGGGATTTTATATATGCTCTGGAAGCACCAACAAACTACATTGGTGCAGCATCTATTTTCCCGAAAGAGGGAAAGTATCATTTTATGATTAATGATAATGGCGACTGTGAACGTTATGTCCCGGTTAAACATAAAAAAGATCATGTACCAGGGGAAATACCGTTAAGCCTCAGAAAAGCAGTTGCCGGATTCGTTATTACTAATGCAATCAGAGATCTCAGGGGGCAGATAACAAAGCACCGTTCGATGATGGTAAATGTCAGCGTATATGTCGATGTCCAAAAGAAGATTGCAGATCAACTGGATTCATATGTACGTGAGATGCAGCGCGAAATTAGAAACTATTACATGATGAAAGAGGTTGCTCTTCAGTACTCATCCTTTGCTTTTTTGAAAGATGTGTATGATCAGTATTACTCAAAATGTGAATTCGAATGGGATACGGTACAGACTGCGTTGTGGAGTGCTATTGCACCCATTGTAGTTCGCTATGTTAATGGTGGAAATGCTGCCAAGAACCTTAATTACGATGAAAATGAAGAACTTGGCTTAAGAATAATTGCAGTCGGAGGATACAGTCTGTCCAGAGGACTTACACTTGAAGGACTGTCAACAAGTTATTTCTATCGTAATACAAAAATGTATGACACGCTTATGCAGATGGGACGATGGTTTGGTTATCGCCCTCATTACGAAGATTTATGCCAGGTGTGGATTAATCAGGATGCAGTAGACTGGTACAGCTATATTTCGGAAGCATCTGATGAGTTAAAGCGAGAAGTAAGGAGGATGCAGGCGGAGCAGAAAACACCGGCAGACTTTGGTTTGTGCGTCCGGTCAGATGATGCAACATTACTCGTTACAGCTCGTAATAAAATGCGAACGGCTAAGGACTATACAATGACAGTTAGTCTGAGTGGGAATATTATAGAAACTCCGTTTATTCATATGAATGAGAAGGTTCAGGCAGATAATCTTCATGTGACTAGACAGTTACTTGAAAGTATTATTGCTGATGGAATTGATCCGGTATGCGGCGATAAACAGTATGCACTTGCAGACAAGCTGCAGTTCCTGGGAGTTCCACAGCAGTATGTTCGCGATTTCCTGGGCAATTATCAGAGTCATACGGCAAATTCCAACTTCCACACTATAGAACTTGTGAAACAGATTACTTCTTCTACGGATGGGTCACTTGATAAATGGGATATTGTTGTGGCAAGCGGTACCGGCGAAAAGAAACTGAACGTGGGAGGATATAGTATTCCCTGTGTACAGCGTAGCTTCGGTATTAGACCTGATATAGGAGCTTTTCAGATGTCAGGATCTAAGTCCCGACTTGGAAACAGAAGTTATGCAAAGGGTGGACTTAAAAAAGTACAGGCTGACAAAATTGAGGCTGGCGAACATGCGGAACAGATAAAACGTTTTGGAGAGATTAGGCCTCTTAATCAGAATGTTTTTTTCAAACCGGATTTTTTCGATGAGACGAGAAGACCCTTGCTTGTAATCTACCCGGTTGAGTTGAAAGCGCCTATTGAGATTAAAACAAATGAAGATCTTCAGGAACAGAATGCCGTGGTAAATACTAAAAATGTTCTGATAGGTGTAAGTGTAGGCATACCTGCAATTAAAGGACGAGAGTCAAAGCAGTATCAGTACAAGATTAATCTTGTTAAGTATCGTGAAATTATGGGCTTGGACGAAACGGAACCTGATGAAATCGATGATACGATTGAGGATTGATTATGAAAGATTTGAAAAGCAGATTTATAGAGCTTAAAGATACGGATAAATATCAGCGGGTAGCCAGTTCTCATCCAATTGCGTGGTATGTAGGTCTGGATGGACGTAACAGGTATTCCTTATTTGCAATTACTAAGACACAACCCAAAAATATCAGCGAGACAAAACTTATGAGTGTTTTTGTAGGTGAGAGGAGAGATGGTAATTATGGAATTACATTTTCACTCCTGGAAAAACGTAATCTTGATTTGTTCGCACATTTTTGTGAGGACATGATTACCTATACGAAACACATTACAAAAGCAGAAGTTGCAGCAGATGGGATCTGTGACAGATATATTCAATGGCAGAAAGCATTCATTAAAACGGAGGGAAAACTGCTCTCCTATGAACAAATCAAGGGGCTGATTGGCGAGCTTTGCTTTCTGAAAATGAAAATGATGCCTGTATATGGTCCCGAAAAGGCTGTCGAGAGTTGGAGCGGAATTGAGGCTACCGATCAGGACTTTGCCTGTGATGGGACATGGTATGAAGTAAAGTCAACGGTCAGTGGATCATCTGCTGTAAAGATCAGTTCGGTTGAACAGTTGGATGTTTCGACTGATGGCCATTTAATCGTTGTTAAACTGGATAAAACAAGTGAAGCCGATACCAGTAAGATTACTTTGAACAGTATGGTTGAATTGGTGACAGAGTCAATTTCCTCAAAGATATGTCAGGATAACCTTAGAAATCGTCTTTTGGCGTATGGGTATTATTTTGATAGAGCATACGACAAATTTGGTTTTAAGTTTAACGGAATGGCAGCATATAAAGTAGATTCGGAATTTCCTTGTTTGAGGAAGAAGAATATGCCTGCCTCTGTTCAGAATGCCAAATATGAGCTTTCACTTGCAGCAATAGACACATTCAAGGAGGAGTAGCATGGACACGGAAACATACCAGACATCGTTAAGTGAATTCAGAACGCATCTCTGGGATGAGATACAACTGAATGTTGCAACCAATCTCTCTGTGGACCGGGAAGAATTTCTTGAGTACGTTGCAGAACAGCTGACAGAGGCAGAGGAAATTGATGATTTTTCTTATGTTCCATATGAAGGATTTGGCAGACGGAATCGCCGAATTCAGATTGATGGATATTCATATTCAGAGCTTGATGAATGTCTGAATGTGTTTATTGCGACACCGATGACGTATGATGAAGACGAGACTCTGATTGCTACAGATGCAAATAGATATATCGGAATGGCAGCAGCCTTTTTGGATAACGCAGAGTATATTGTTGAAAACGCAGAAGAAAGTGCTCCGGGTTATGGCTTTGCAACCGATGTTATTGGAATGTACAGTGATGTTCGTAAATATAAGATTTATCTCATTTCCGACAAGATTAAGAGCAAAACTCTGACGCAACTTGATAATATTCAGGCTCGTGGTAAGGATGTTGAATGCCATGTATGGGATATCAGCCGAATTTTTGAATTAACAACTTCTTCCATGGGTAGAGAAGAAATTGTAATTCGCTTTGCCGATTTTGGTATTAAAGGACTTCCTTGTTTACTTGCCAGTGAAACACCAGATTATAAGGCATATCTCTGCAACATACCAGGAATGGTACTTGCTATACTTTATAACAAATATGGTGGTCGTTTGTTGGAAGGTAATGTTAGATCTTTCTTACAGGTACGTGGAAAAGTCAATAAAGGAATCCGCTATACAATTTTGAACGAGCCGGAAATGTTCTTTGCTTACAATAATGGAATAGCTGCTACGGCATATGATATGAAAGTCGAATCCATAGAAGGTATTTCCTACATTACGGAAATCACATCATTACAGATCGTTAATGGAGGGCAGACAACGGCATCTCTTGCGACTGCGCTTGTAAAAGATAAAAAGGATCATTCGGAAGAAAACATCAGGAAGATTCATATTCCGATGAAGTTGTCACTTGTTCTTCCAGAAAAGTCAGACAAGTTGATTGGTAATATCGCAAGATACGCCAACAGTCAGAATAAAGTAAGTGATGCAGATCTCTGGTCTAATCATCCTTATCATATCCGCATGGAAGATTTCTCAAGAAGAATTATTGCTCCGGCGACAAATGGCAGACAGTATGGAACCTACTGGTATTATGAGCGTGCTAATGGCCAGTATGCACAGGAAACATATAAGTCGACTCCGAAGGAGAAAGCACGCTTTCTGGAACATCATCCTAAAAACCAGAAAATTACAAAGACAGAATTTGCTAAATATATGCATGTTTATCAGCAGCGCCCAGATATTGCTAGTATGGGCGGTCAGAAGGCTTTTGTGAAGTTTGCTGATCAGGTTTCGACTGCATGGGATAAAGATAATACAACCTTTAATGAAGAGTATTTCAAAAATGCAGTGTCCATTGCGCTTCTATTTAGAGAGTCGGACAAAATTGTGAGAAAACAGTCCTGGTACAGGAGTTATAAAGCAAATATTGTTGAATATGCTCTCGCAAAGATTTTTTACACTGTAAATACTCAATATCCAAATTCTGCAATTAATCTTAAAAATATTTGGCAGAAACAGATTCTTTCAGCAGAATGGGTAAAACAAATCGAAGATGCATCTTTTGCAATGTATCAGTACCTTATTCGCAAAGATCGTGGTGTTGAAAACGTTACAGAATGGGCTAAAAGAGAGGCGTGTTGGAAAGGAGCTAAAGAGTTGCCATATACACTGCTGCCGGAATTTGCAAAAGAGCTGCAAAGCCGTGAAATTGCTGCAAGCGAAGCGAAAGATGCAAAAAGGTCACAGCGCCAGACAGATAAACTGAACAATCTTGTTGAGGTAGTGAATTATGGACCTGAAAAATGGGCTGCTCTGCTTGAATGGAATATAAGTCACAGAGTAATGAGCCCTTCGGAGATACACCAGATCCAATTGGCAAAGAGTATGGACGGTGGGCTCATTACTTCTGATCGGAAATGTCAAAAGGTACTTAGCATCCTGAAAAAATGTCGTATAGAAGGATTCCCTGGATAATAGGAAGGTGAGTTATGGATTTATCAAATTGTAGCATATCAGAATTGGTAAGCCTCTATAGCCAATCCATTAAAGAGTTAAAAAAGAGGGGAGTTCTCCGTACGAAAAATGTTGTCGGAGAACTGGGAGAATATCTTGTTCTTGAACAGTACGACAGAAATCCAGAACTTCCGAATCTTAGTGTTGTACCAGTGGGAACAAAAAATATTAATGCAGTAAGCCAGGAGGGAGAAAGATATAGTATCAAATCGACGACTAGTAATATTACTGGTGCGATTTATGGACTTGAGCCACCGAATAGTACGGTGATAGATAAACCATTATTTGAGTATATGGTTATTTGTAAATTGGACAGTGATTGCAGCCTCGAAGGAATATATCAGTTATCCTGGGATAGCTTTCTCAAGCATAAGAAATGGCATAGCAGAATAAATGCGTGGAATGTCACTGTTACAAGTGCTATGAAAAATGATTCGGTCATTATTTATGAAAGAACAGATGCAACTGTATCCAATGATGATTCCGAGAAATTATCTTATAGTGTCACGTCTGATGATGAAGCGGATGTAGAACCTACAGAAGCAGTGACATGGAACAAAAACGAAAAAGTAAACCATGTTGTTGTAAGAGAAGCAGTGGCAGATCGTTTGAAAAAAACTTTGAAATGTAATTTCGTGAAGACAAGCCAGTCCAGATATGTTTCAAGTGATAATGAGTCGGCACTGTTTGTTTTATCAGCGAGTTACAGTCAGAAGAACGGGGAGTACTGGTACTCAATCAATGATGAAAATATCCCCTGGATGGAATTATATCCAACATGCCATGTAGCCTTTGCATTGGGAAGTGCAGAGCAGGTACTGGTATTTGATTTTTTTAGTTTTAGTAAAATGTTAGAAGGATGTCTTCGTACATCTGAGGACCCTGACAAAAAGAAAAAAGCGCATTATCATTTTTCTTTTGCAGTTGAGGGATCAAAGGTGTATTTCAAAAAGAAATTACCTGAAAGAGAATTCATAGAGGTGACAGATTGTCTTAAGTAAGGAGTGAATGCTGTGAGATATTTTTTGAAATGCTGTGGCTTTCAGGAACTTGGAAGTGTTGGTGAAGACGGGAAAGCAAAGAGAGGTCGATACCTTATGTCATCACAAAATGATGCAGTAGTGGATTTTTTCCCTCCGCTTTCAATTGAAATTCCTAATGATACAGCCTTGCTTCCTATAGTTCCACTCTATACTAGACTGAAAACATATGCCAACTATGTTTATCACAATAGTAAGTACACGGGAACGAAAGCCAAGCATCCCAGAAATGAATACCGTATATATCTCAATAACGAAATGGAAGCTCATCAGCTATATTTGAAAGCTGAGGATATTGTTGTTATGAGAAAGAGTATGCTTTCTTCTCTTAGTGAATTTGATGGAGAACAATGCGTTTATTATTTAGATGTTGTGAAAGATCATTCTTCGGCGCTCTATCTAATGCTTAATCGAATAATTGAAGACTATCCAATTAAAGGCGGATATGGAATGTATGATGGTGAACTAGAATTTTTCGAAGATCAGGTGAATGACTTCGAGGCAAACCTATCTACTATGGATATTCACATCGATAAATCTGTTACCGACAGAATTCGGAAGAGTACAGATGAAAATCAGGCTAATATATTTAATCCGGCAACTTTTCGAGATTTTGTACTTGCCGGATATGGGAATGCCTGTGCAGTTACAGGTCAGTTAGCTGAAGGTATTCTTGGGATGGGAGTTGATGTTGTATATATTATGCCTAAATCGGCAGGTGGAAGTTGTATGCCGAGCAATGGTATCGCATTGGTTAAGGATCTTTCACTTGCCTTTGTCAGAGGCGAATTTACACTATCTCCGCGCTTTGAAGTTATGGTACATCCGGAGTGTGACAACGAACAGATCCGAAGCTACCATCTGAAACAGATGCGTGTACCATCGAATGCTTTCTTTCGACCAGCACCGGAAAGCTTACGCTACCATAGAGAAAAAGTTTATGGGGCATTTATTAAACAATGAGAGGATAAACATACATGAATGCTATTGACTTATTTGCTGGCTGCGGAGGACTTTCCAAAGGGTTTATGGATGCTGGCTTTAATATCGTTGTCGGTGTGGATAATGACCAGGCTGCGTTAAACACTTTTGCATTAAATCATAATGGAGCAAAAGCTCTGAAAGCAGATTTATCCAAGCAGGAGACTTTTGATGAAATCAAGAGGATTGCTGGGGAAAGAGAGATTGACGTGATTATTGCTGGTCCTCCATGTCAGGGATTTTCACTTACAGGTCCTAGAAACTTCGATGATCCAAGAAATAAGCTATATTTGGCTGTACTTGAAATGGTAAAGCAGTATCAGCCGAAGGGATTCATTATTGAGAATGTTCCAGGAATGTCCACTATGTATGATGGTCAGGTTAAAGAAGAAGTCCTGAAGCGCTTCAGGGAGATGGGATATAACGTTGAGTGCCAGATCCTTTGTGCAGCAGATTACGGGGTGCCTCAGCTTCGTAAACGTTTGGTATACATGGGAGTTCGTGCAGATATTGGTACACCAAAATTCCCAGAGAAAGTACTAACATCCGATAATTATATTTCTTGCAGAGAAGCAATTGATGACCTGCCTTCACGAGTGGAAGAACTGGGTGAGGATTTAGATCAGTACTCATCTGCACCGCGAACAGAATATCAGCGAAAGATGCGCGGTAATTGTACAGTGTTACACAATCATGTAGCTACTGCTCACAAACAGTTTGTCAAAGATACAATTGCTTTGGTACCTGAAGGTGGAAACTGGAAAGATCTTCCGGTCGGTGTTGGTGAGAACCGTAAGTTTCACGAAGCATGGACTCGTTATGATGGAAATAAGCCGTCACGAACGATTGATACAGGACATCGAAATCATTTCCATTATCAGTATAATCGTGTACCAACTATTAGAGAGAATGCTCGACTTCAGTCATTCCCGGATGATTTTGTGTTTACCGGCACAAAAACACAGCAGAACCGTCAGGTGGGAAATGCAGTACCTCCACTTCTGGGGTATTATTTGGGCAAGGCTTTACTGAATATTATCAATAAAGAGGAAACTAATGAGTAAGATAAAAACGGTTGATCTTTTTGCTGGATGCGGAGGATTGACAGAAGGATTTGCACAGTCAGGATTGTTTGAAACTCTGGCCTGTGTTGAGTGGGAGTCGGCGCAATGCCAGAATCTGACAAAAAGACTTAAAGAAAAATGGAGCATGACCGATGCTGATCAAAGGGTGATACGCTTTGATATTCAAAGAACTGAGGAGTTACTTTCAGGGTTCTCTGATGAGAAATATGGAATTTCAGCAGGGTTAGATGCATTGGTAGGTTCGAATCTGGATCTGGTCATTGGTGGACCTCCCTGCCAGGCCTATTCTATTGCCGGAAGAATACGTGATGAACACGGTATGAAGAATGATTACAGAAATTTCCTCTTTGAAAGTTATTTGAGGATAGTTGAGCACTTTAAGCCTAAAGCCTTAGTATTTGAAAATGTTCCGGGATTATTAAGCGCAAAACCAGGAGACACACCTATCACTGAACTGATACAGAAGCAGTTTTCAGAAGCCGGATATGCTATTATTTCAGATCTGAAAAATGCAGTTGTAGATGTCTCAGATTATGGAGTACCTCAGAAACGTAAGAGGGTAATAATTCTTGGCTTAAGAAAAGAGATATACGGAGATCAGAGCCCGATTCTGATCAAGAAGTTCTACGAGGAGATTCTGCCGTCATACAAACTAGAGAAAAAGAAAACATTGAGAGATGCTATCGGAGATCTTCCTGGACTGTACCCGGCCGAGAAAGTAGTGATATATGATGGCAGGAAAACAGCTCACACAATTGCATCTACTGTGGTGAAGAATCATATTTCCCGTTACCATAATCAGCGAGATATTCAGTTGTTCTCTATGCTTGCTGCAGATATAGAAAGTGGTGCTAACCAATACCTTGCTATAGAAGCCAGAAAAGCACTTTATACCCAACACACAGGTAAAACGTCAAATATCCATAAATATAATGTTTTGAAATGGAATGAGCCCAGTACAACTATTCCAGCGCATTTATGCAAGGATGGTCTAAGGCATATACATCCGGATTCAAGACAGGCAAGAACAATTACTGTGCGTGAAGCTGCCAGAATTCAGACATTCCCGGATGATTATGAATTTATAGGAGCAATGACTGATCAATATAAAATGATAGGCAATGCTGTACCCCCAGAATTTGCAAGACGACTAGCATTAGCGGTTCATCAGTTGATTTTCGAGGATTAAGATATGGCAGATGTATTCACTAAGGAGTTGAAACATATGAATATGCAGCACATCCGTTCAAAGGACACCAAGGCTGAGGCTGTATTACGAAAAACTCTTTGGCAGAAACTCATGATGAGATTCTATATCTTGAAACGGAAGGTTAATGAATGTCCGACATTAAAAGAATTCTTCAATGTTAAGGAATAGGGGGAAGAGGACATCATCACTTTATGGATATAGGCGAAAGCTTAAAACCAACCTCCATGAAAAAATGAAAATGTGAGAAAAAGCAGATTAACTAGAGAAAAGCAAAGATTATTATAGGATGAAGAAGGAGTTATTTCCTTTGAGAAGCCTGTTGTATTACCTGATGCAGTTTCAAATTTTCTGGATGTCAATGGGGAACCGGAGAATTTCTATGCTGATGATACAGCGGACTACGTACTTCTATCCGACTATCCTAGAGTAAGCATCCGAAATCCAAAACGATATTTATGTTTTGCGGGTCATAGACTTTTGCAAGGAGCTCCCCCTTTTTTTGAAACGATTGCGTTCAAACATGGAATCATCAATTATAAGGACATTGGCACGATCTTCCGAATCCGGTGGAATAATGGCATCTCTGATGATTTTGGAGGAAAGAATCGTTGTGAAACGAATCCAGTTGATCTGGATCATCTTCACAAAATGATACACCGTATCCTTTGCAAAAGCAGGAGTATTATGGTAAGTAATCAGGTTCATGTAAATGCTTATGTAAAAAAATCAGCAGAAACAGATACTGGAAGTTTTCTGTTACAGAATTAATTTCTTTTTGTAAGCGGTGGATATCTTTAAAGCCGAGGAAACATGAAACCTTGTAAAAATCTTTTGATTGATTTTGAAATCTGCTTATCATTTTGAGCTGCTTGCGTTATGCCTTTTTGATAGCATGAGTCTCCTGAAATATAGTTGTTTCTAGCAACTCAATTATATCAAAACCAGATGGTTTCATGCTATATTTATGCCAGTTATTATTGAATTTTCAAAGTGCACAGACATTTATTCAAGTGCGAAGTTTGAGTTGTTTAGAGATAGAATTATAGAAAATATATGGGAGATAACAAAAAAACATGGAAAAAAGAGTTTTAGATTTAAATGCAGGATTAGGCGGCAGAATATATGCGTTTGAGAAGGCTGGTTTTGAAATTAGTGCAGTTATAGATAAAGATTTTGAAAACTGCGCTATAATATCGTCCTGGGTTAATACAGATAAAATTATAAATAGAAATTTACTTGAATTGAAGCCCAATGAATTACCAGATGCCGATATCATTACAGCAAAGTACATACAACATTCATCATATGAATTAGAACATATGAAGTATGATATGGTTGTAAGTGAAAACACTGCAATTTTTAATATAATTTTACAAAAGAATCCCATATTATTTTTGTTAGAAGTTCCAGTAAGCAGTATAATTTCAAGAAAACAAGATTTAGAAGATTATATGCAAAAGTTTTACGAAATCGGGTATAGTATTTCCTATGTCATTTATGATGAAATGAGTTTTTCAGGATATCCAATTGCAGGTAGACAGGGCTATATTTTAGGCTGTAAAATGAACGAAAATGTTAGTCTTTTGTTCCCTCAACCGTTGTATGGTAGTCCTGAGAAAAAACTAATACTTGAAACTTCAGAAGAAATATATCCATGGTATAGAAAAGTTAATTTATCTTACAATGATTGGGAAAGAGAATGCATGTATCTTCGAACCGGTAAGAAAATTGTGAAAACACAAAAAATTCATATGGGATATATGAGAGAAAATTATTTCGTCGATGCAATTGGTCCAAGACGGTTCACCCACAATGAACTTGCAATGCTTAAGGGGCTTCCTAAATATAATTATAATAAGCAAAGTAATAAAAGCCGAATGTATAATAAAATTGCTTATGCAACAAATGCATATGTAGTAGAAGCGATTGTGAATCAAATTAACGATTCTATCTATAAAGTCAATCCTAAAAGCGTACATAGTGAAACAACACAAATACATAAAAAAGTTATAAAGAAAAATAGAGAATCAGAAAGGATTTTGTTCCCAAAGCGTGTGTTGAAGGAGATAAGAATTGAAAAATTAAAGGGAATAAATAATTTAGTACTAAAATTTGATAAAAAAATGGTTGCGCTTATGGGAGTCAATGGTTGTGGAAAATCCACGATTCTTCACGCATTAGCATGTGCATATACTCCATATGAAAAAGGAGAAGATTATAAATTCTGTTATTTTTTTACACCTAATCCAGATGCTTCATGGAAAGGAAGCAGTTTTACGTTAATAAATTATGATTTTAATGAAAAAAAAGAAATTTCTAAAAAATATGAAAAGCAAGAAGATAGGTGGGCGCGGTATGCCTCACGTCCTCAAAGAGATACCTATTTTATGGGAATCTCTTCAAGTATTCCGGAAATTGAGTTGGAGAAAAAAACGTCATTTATTAATTATACATCAAAAAAGTTAAATGATAAATTAACTGAAAAAATTGTTAAGGACGCATCATATATTCTTAACAAAAATTATGAAGAACTATTGTCGCATGAAACAGGAAGAAAGAAATATATGGGTGTTCGTACTAAGGATGGAATAGTCTATTCTGCTTTAAGTATGGGAGCAGGAGAACAGAGAGTTATTAAAATATTACAAACTGCATATAGTGCGTATCAATACTCTTTAATATTAATTGACGAAATTGACTTACTATTGCATGTGGATGCTTTTCGAAAATTGATACAAACGCTATCGTATATAGCAACAGATAGAAATTTGCAAATAATCTTTACAACGCATTCGTTAGAGATGCAACATTTGGGGCAGTATGCTGATATTAGATATATAGAGCAACAAAAGGATAAAATGCTAGTATATAATTCGATTAACCCAGATTTGTTATATAAAATGAGTGGTGAAATAAAGAGGAAATATTCAATATATGTGGAAGATGGTTTTGCGGCAGCTATTGTGCAAAAAATAGCCAGAGAATTAAATATGTTACGGCATATAAGTACAATTATCTATGGTTCCGCTGAGAATGCGTTTACAGTAGCGGCGGGAAAAGTGCTGAGTGGAGAGGACACGGAGAGTATACTTATTGTAATAGATGGAGATAAGTTCACTACACAAGAGGAAAAAAGAAATCAATTGAAAAAAGTTTTAACGGGTACGGAAAGTGGACATGATGAAAAAATTGAACAGGCTTTGTCTACGATTGTTCAATTTAATCTGCCCCCAAATAGTACACCGGAAAAATATATTCATTCGTTACTAATTGCGATGGATGATTCACAAGAATGTGTTGTATGTGCAAAAAATATTACAGGAGTAAGTAATTCCCACGAATGGATAGGCAATATTGTAGAACAGATGGGGATTGGAGAACAAGCTTATAGTACCATAATGGATGTCGCATCAGAACATCCATCATGGGGACGGTATGTAAGTAATGTAAAGGAATGGATTATGAGTAAGAGAGAGGAAATATAATGTTACCAATATGCTATTATGGTAACTGCGAATAAGTGTATTTTAATATAAAATGAAGGCAAGGCAGTATGAAAACCATCCGCGTAGTCGCAGCCGTGATCTGCGATTCCATAGAGCACAAAACAAAAATATTTTCCACCGCAAGAGGCTACGGAGAATTCAAAGGTGGCTGGGAATTTCCCGGTGGGAAGATCGAAGCCGGAGAGACTCCACAGCAGGCGGTTGTCAGAGAAATCCGGGAGGAACTGGATGCTACGGTTAGAGTCGGAGACCTGATAGACACCATAGAGTACGATTATCCGACATTCCATTTATCCATGGACTGTTTCTGGTGTGAGGTCGCTTCGGGAGAGCTGAAACTTCTTGAGGCGGAAGCCGCCAGGTGGCTGGCGAAGGACGAACTGAATTCCGTACAGTGGCTTCCGGCGGATGTGACACTGATTGATAAGATCAAAAGCTG
>OGJI01003109.1_pt1 | contig 13487 bp, 10 predicted proteins | sample 1572031 | NCBI WGS metagenome assembly OGJI01 (sample SAMEA2582119, study PRJEB24529) | metagenome | biome: Human gut stool | place: China | collected 2011
CTACAAACACGTACAACAAAATTACCACTCACAGGATCACGGCAAACATGACTGTCGAAAAGAATTTACCCAAAACAATCTGCGCATTACTAATCGGAGAGGAGTAAAGCAACTTGATGGAACCCGTGCTCAACTCCCGACTGATCAACCCCATGGTCAGCAACGGGATATAAAAATGAAGGGATCCGCAAGTACTCATCCACATCCCCATGATAAATCCAAAGGAACCGGGTGAAAAATACCCGTCCCCCCATTCATTGTTATGGGCGATCCGCCAGCACAGTCCGGAAAAAATGCCAGATGCCTGCATCACAAAAATCAACAACAACACCCACATGATCGGCGAACAAAACAACATCCGCAACTCGGTCTTCGCTATTCTATATACATTTCTCATAACATCGATTTTAATCCATTATTGACGTTCTTTCGCCTGTTGCACCAATTCCGCAAAAATGGCTTCAAGGCTCTTCTTTTCCAAGCGGATTTCCGTCATCCGCCAACGATTTTCCGTACTGGCTCGCACAAGACCGTCCATTGCCAAACGGGCATCCGAAAAACGGATCCGGAAATTATCGTCCCCCAACTCCTCGACGCCCATCACCCCCTCGATCAACTCGATCGACGATACGGCGGGAGCATCCCGCAGGGTCACGAAGATGGAGTCCGGACTCGCCAAACTGTCGAACTCCTCGATCGACCCGTCAAAAGCCACCTCTCCCTGCTCGATCATATAGATGTGCTCGCACAACGCCCGAACCTCCTGCAAAATGTGCGAGGAAAAGATCACCGTATGCTCTTGTGCAATCAAGCGAATCAGGGAACGGATGTCCGCCACCTGATTCGGGTCCAGTCCGTTCGTCGGTTCATCGAAAATCACGATATCCGGCTGATGGATAATCGCCTGGGCAATTCCCACCCGTTGCTGGTAACCGCCGGAAAGATTGCGGATCAACCGTTTCCGGAAGTGGGCAATCTGGCACAATTCCAATACTCGCTCTATTGCGGCGGGTATCTCCCGGGTTTCCATGCCCCGCAACTCAGCGGCATAATACAAATACTCATACACGTTCAAATCCCCGTACACGGGCGGCTGTTGCGGCAAGAACCCGATCTTCGATTTCGCTAATATCGGATTCTCTCCGATTTCCACCGAATCGATGTAAATCTTTCCCTCCGTGGGTTTGATGATCCCGCAAATACTGTTCATCAACGTCGATTTTCCGGCCCCGTTCGAGCCCAACAACCCGTAAATGCCTTTCCGGGGAATCTCGATATTTATATCTTTTATCGCCCATTGCACACTGTAACGGTGCGACAAATGCTCTACTTTTATGATAGCTCCCATAACTCTCTTTTAAATTTCATTGACCGACATGTTTTATCTCGCCTTTCTCCTAAACCACAGGAAGCATCCACCGATCGCCAACAACAAAGGCAACACGACGGAAAACGCCCATTGAATCACACCGAACTGGTCCGGGGTCAGGCTTACTTTCGTGTTCTGCTCACGCGGACGGGGCATAAACAACGGGAACTCCCCGTCGGTCATCCAATTGGTAATACCGTGCATCACGTGGCAACCGGATGCCTGGTTTTCATTGTTAAACAAATCGGTATCTCCCGCTACAAGTATTTTCTGTTGTTTACCATTCACCTCCCGGCTCAAAGCAATCATCGTGTTGAACACGCGTTCCTCTTCTCCCGCCGCAGGGTTATATTCTGCCTTTTCGTCCGATAAGTCCGTGGTTTCCAATTCCGTCCAATGACTCACCTTCGGATCCGTGTGGGTCAACACGTACGTTTGGAATCCCCGGTCTTCCACCACATCAATTCCTCCCGCGGCTTGAAGCATCATCCGTTCACTCAACACCAATCTCTTCATATTTAAAGCCTTGATATCTTCCGTTTGGAAAAGCACCTTCAATTTATTTTGAGGAGTCGCCGCATCTCCGGCAAACACCACCTGCGGTGTCACCTCAACCCCCAATAACCGGCGAAGCACCGGATTAAAAATGTCGCGGCGGCGAGGTTCTCCCAGCAGGATAAGATTTCCCCCGCGGGCAATATACTCCTCCAACACTTTTTCATGTGCCGCCGGAATCTCCTCCCGTGGATCCGCCAACATCACGATGGAAATATCCTCCGGAACGGATTGGTCCAAAGTAATCTCCCGGATGTCAAATCCGTTATTGCACAAAGCCCGTTTTTCCCGCTTCCCGTTCAACACGGTTTGATACTCCAACGGCTCCTTGCTGTCCAAACGTCTTTCCCGGTGTCCCTGGACAAAACCGATCTGCGGTGCACCTGTCACCAAACGCTTGAACGTTGCAATCACTTCGGGCTCGTCATAAATAGACGAACGGTACATATTCGTGTAAAAAGCCTGTTTCCCGCTTTCCGTCCGGAACACGCGAACCGTAGGATACCCCGCCTCCTTCAAGCCCACATTCGGATCCAAATCCTCCTTTGACTTCAATATTCCGGGATCAATTCCATTCTTCATGCAGAATTTCAAGGTCAGTTCTTTCTCCGATGCTTCCGGAAAATCGTTGGCAAAGCGCATATTCAATTCCGGTGTTTCCATCGCATAGTAATAAACCGTCTTCACCTTCATGTCGGGCTTGAACCGGACATATCCTTCAAACTCTTTCCGGTTACGCATGATGAAACCGGGATACGCCAAATCGTTATTATAAAGGTAATCCAAAATATTGACATACGACGTAATCGTCACCTTTTCATCGATCGCCTTCATCACCTCTTGGCTCTCGGGAAGCAACGAATTGTGCTGGTCTGCAGTCGTGTCCCAAAAACACATCAGTTGCGGCACGCAAGATAAACCTCCCACCGCGAAAAGCACCGCCACCACGCCGACATAACGGCATGCCGTCAAACCCGCAGACAACTTCTGCCGCACGGAATTCAGCCGAATCACCGTCAACGTCAGGAAGGCGGCACAGATTAACGGGAAATAAATCAAATCCTCACTGCACAATAACCCATGAATAAAAGTAGTCACCCGACCTTTCAGGGAGAGCCAGTAAGCAAATTCTCGCATCCAATCGTACTGCTGCCACATTCCGCCAACGACACTCAAAAAGGTAAACAGAAGGAAAGTACCCACCGCTGCAATCGCCTGATGATGGGTCAGCGAGGAAACAAAGATTCCTATTGCCATATAGGTACACGCCAACAGGAACAATCCCAGCAACCCCGTCAACGCCCAAGGTAAATCAAACACCCCGATCGTGGCGTAAGAGAACAGCACGTAAAACAGCAAAGGCGCCATCATCACGGCTGCATAGCCCACCAAAGCCAAAAATTTTCCTAATATAATTTGTGAATTACGCAAAGGGGAACTGTACATCAGCTTGATCGACCCGTTGGCAATCTCCCGGCTGACAATCCCCATGGTCAACAAGGGAATATACAGGAAAAGGAAATCCTGGATATTGATCCACAACCCGCCGGTTCCAGCCCGCATGGCAGAGACGTTCACGTTGCTAAAAATGTAATGGGTCATCGCAGAATAACCGCTGTGATATGCTGAAGCATCCACCATACTCATGTAACGGTGGATAAAAATAAGACTTATCTGCACGATAAAAGCAACCAAAAGCAACCAAGCTATCGGTGAAAAAAAGAGCTGCATCCACTCCTTTTTAGCTATTTTCAATATCATTTTCATATATTAATGCTGTTGTTTGGTTAACGCTGCAAAAACGGCATCCATCGAGCTACGCTCCACTCCCATCTCCTCCAGATGCCATCCCTTAGAAGCTGCAACTGCAACTATATTTTCCAACACTTCGGTATCATCCCCGAAACGGACCCGGAAACTTCCGTCTCCCAAGGCTTCCGCACCGGTAACTCCCGTAATGGCTTGCACCTCCTCCAACGCCGGCTCCGGCTGTACCTTCAAGAAAATACTGTCCGGAACGATGCTGTTGTCAAAATCACTCGTGCTCCCCTTGAAGATAGTTTTCCCCCGGTTCACCATCACGATTTTATTGCACACCGCCTGCACCTCCGAGAGGATATGCGTTGAAATCAACACCGTGGAATTTTGAGCAATCTCCCGCAACAGACGGCGCACGCCCAACACCTGGGTCGGATCCAACCCGTTCGTCGGCTCGTCGAAAATCACCAAATCGGGCTTGTGGATAATCGCCTGGGCAATCCCCACGCGTTGCTTGTATCCCCCGGAAAGGTTACTCAACAACCGTTTCCGGAAATGGGTGATACCGCACAACTCCAGTACCTCGTCCATCGCCTTCGGGATTTCCCGATCCGGCACACGGCGGATCTCAGCAGCATGCCGCAAATACTCCTCCACCGTGAAATCTGCGTATATCGGCGGATTTTGCGGCAAAAATCCTATGTGCGCTTTCGCCTCCAACGGGTGTTTCAATACATCGATACCGGCGACAGACACTTTCCCGTCAGACTGCCGCACGATACCGCAAATGATATTCATCACCGTGGATTTCCCCGCCCCGTTCGGTCCCAACAACCCGCAAATGTCATGCTTCCGGACCTCGAAACTCACGTTCCGCAATGCCCAGGCGGCAGAATACCGGTGACTCAAGTGATCTACTTTCAATATTACATCCTCTTCCATAAATATATAAATATTAAGCACAAGTGCTAAAGTTCATAAAGTCAAACCCCTCAGGTTCCTAATTACGATTTAAGCCGCTGAGGCTCCCAAAAATATTCCGCCTATATACGGGATCAACCAGAAAGCCCAAACGAACACGCTGAATCTGCTGAAATTTTTCTTCGCTTTCTCGCTGCCTTTCCAATACGTCCAAATGGCCCATAGGGCATGAATCGCCATGAGAATAATAGCCAAAAGCCCTGTAACGGCATGCAAGGGGTCTGTATTCCCAACGTTTGCCGAGGCTATTTGCGACATCAAAGCTGTTCCCAATGTATCGGCACAAAGTCCAAACAAGAAAAAGATAATGTGCCATAATTTTAACGTGCGTTGTATTCTTTCCGCCCAAGTCCCGATAGAGTAAAATACCAATGCCAACGAGATACTGATAATTGCTGTTCCTAAAAAAGCAGGCATAATTTGATTTTATTTAATTTAGATCTAATGCGCGGGCAAACTCCCGAACAATACGACATATTTTTTGTTTTATAAAACACAATACTTTTGGAGACTCCCCGATATTCCGATGAAAGAATACCGGGAAATCCGATTGATGTTTTAATGTAAATAATTAAATTTCCGGATGTTGCAACTTATCCGTATCGATGCCGTATGTTTTCAGCAGTTCGATCACAAAATTGTATTTTTGTTTAATCCAGTCGATACCGGTTTTCCCGTCCACACGCCCGTCATCGGCATCCGCATACACCCGGCTGAACAATCCGACAACAGAGGGATTGTTATCCTGGGAGCCTATTGCCACCGGTTCGGCGTTCAATATATCCAAAGGCACCATTGCCAAATTCAGGAAAGCCATGAAATCGTTTATCCGCGATTGGGTGATATTCCCGTTCACCAACGTAGTCGTTGTCAAGAACCCTCTTTTAAACAGATTCTCCCCTTGCAACTGCGCATAAGTATAAATATGCCCCGTCATCATAAAACCGTTATCATACTCGAATACATTATTCTCTTTCAAGATGGACATAAACGCGTCATTCAAGTCTTTGGAAAAATAAAGTTTGTCATTCGGCTTGATCGTATCGTAATCCGTACTTGCCCAATTGACTGCCAATCGATTAAAGCTACGATAAACGTTCAATTTTACCGTATCGCGAATAATAATCGTTACACCGTTTTCATATTTTGAACCGACCGTAACCACTTCCCCCAAATTGGAACAAATCAAAAAACGGAGCGGCATATAATTTTTCAGATACTCCTCGGGATAAATTTCGAAACAGTATTTCTCGCACATGTCCAACACTTGCCCCACGTAATTTTGGTCGGCTTGTTTCCCGCGCATGACCCCGGTAGCTGTAGCCACGTAGACAAAATCTTTATCATCCTGCAGATACTCCGACCATGACATATTATTCCAAAAGAGATCCTTTTTCCCGAATTCATACAGGATATAAAAACCGTACTTCGTGTTATAATCCACGATTTTGGAGTCATAATCATGATTTCCTTGGGGTAATTTATAAAACGTCTCTTCCCCTTCCGACGGGGTGAGTTCATCCTCGTCATTACATCCTGCCACAAAGGCAAGCACCAACAATAAATAAATCCACTTCATAACGTTAATATTGGTTTTGTCTTAAATTACTATTCTTTTCCAAGGCTACCCGCGGTATGGGCAAGGCATAGCGGGGATCGTTTTCTTCCAGTACATATTTGCTCTTATCCGATTCTTGGTAGAAGAACTCATGCTCGATCCGGGGCATTCCCGTGCGACGCATATCGAACCATCGGAAGTTACCTTCCCAGCAAAGTTCCCGGCGGCGTTCCCGCAGGCAGAGATCCAACAGGTCTTGAGGAGAAGCGAAATTATTTAACTGCTTCTCGATATAATTCCGAATCCGGTTGCTCCGCAATAGGTTCAGGTCATCCAATCCTTTCTGCCCCGCCACGGCATCGCCATTCTCCACGTATTTGCGAATATAAGCCTCTGCCCGATTCAGGTACACCTCTCCCGTCCGGATACCGGCGTAAGCGTCGATTGCCTTAAAGATGCCGTTAATCCACTCTTGACGAACGCCATTGATATAGGCAGTACCTTTTTGCAAATAACTTTTTTGGTGTGTCAGGGTTGCCCGAATATCTTCCTCTTGATCCGGATCAATGTCTTGCCCGTACAGATTTACCAGTTCGTCCGAGGGCAACCAAGGACTTGGATAACTCCAGCCAAAGATTTGCTTGCTACCTGTTGGTACTTTATAATAACATGCCCATAAAATTTCATCCGGACAATAACGAACACTCCATACTTTACCATATCCGGTATAGTCCGGGAAATAAGCCAAGTCTTTATTTTCTTTAAACACCGAATCCGCATACTCTATACACTTGTCCCATTTTCCCATGTAAAGGTAAGCCCGGGAAAGCAACCCGTAAGCCGCCGTACCGTTCATCCGGTATAGCGTCAGGTTTTGCGGATTTGCCAGCATCAATCGTGCCCCTTCCGACAGGTCTTTTTCAATCTGTTCGTACACGCCAGCCACCGTCCCGCGGGAAGGTTTTTCTTCCGTGACCCCGGATCTTAATTTCAAGGGTACTCCCGGGTTCTTCGTAGGATCCCCGTAGGTATACGGCAGGGAGAAGAGATTCACCAAATGGAGGTAATAGAACCCGCGTAATGCCAATGCCTCTCCCTTTAAATAGGCTTTCCGGTCGTCATCGCCTTGCATATCGTCCACGTAGTCCAAGGCGATGTTACACCCCTTGATTCGTTCGTACGGCAACGACCAATAATCCGTGTGTGCCTTCTCATCCTCATCCCCTTCGTCAAACATGGTGACATCATAACAGAACATTCTGCGCCAAGTCTCTTTCAGGTTTTTAAAAGTACCTGCAATAGATACATTATTCTCGTCGTATAGACTGCATTTTATCTCATCCGTCAGAAAAGCAGTGACATAATTGAACATCTCCGACTCCGTTTCCGTCAGATAAGCCTCCCCTTCCAGAATTTTTTCCATATCGGAAACCGTTGAAGGGCGTATCTGGTTTTGGCTGGTTTCTTCGAGGAAATCGTCACACCCGAAAAACGCCAAAGTTACAAGTATATATATTAATTTTTTCATAGGTTTTATTACAATGATTTTTAAAAACTAAGACTGATACCCAACGAGTAATCGTGACTCATCGGTTGGTTGCCCAAAGCCACTTCCGGATCCCGACCCAAGAAATCCTTACTCCGGATTTGGAACGGGTTGGTCATGGAGAACGAAACCGAAAGGTTTTGCAGGAAATGTGGCAATTTGGCAGGCGGAAGGGTATAAGCCAACTGAATCGAATTGCAACGGATAAACCAAGCGTCCACTACCCGCACATCGGATTTAGCATACAATTCGTACGGTTTCAATCTGGTGCCGACAGACACAGGAACGTTTATCGGTTGGGCGCTGGTGGAAATATTCGGCAACGAGGGTACTGTGGTCGTTTTCTCGTCACCCGGTTTCCGCCAACGTTTCAGCCATTCGGTCGACATATTGTACTCTTCGCCCGGTATGGACTCGTAATTGGAAGACATCGGTGCCATGAAAGCTTTGTTCCCGAAACTGAAATACAATCCGCTGGTAAGACTCAATGTTTTATATCGTAAGGTAAACGACATACCGCTGGTGAAATCCGGATCCATTTTTCCGGCATAGTCCATGTAAAGGGTTGCATCCGATGCGGCAGCATCCAAATCGATTCCCGTGAGGTCGAATTGCGGTCCTCCGTTCTCGGGATTCAAGCCCGTGAATCGGAATGTCCAGAAACTGGATACGGCGTATCCCTCTTTGTTTAGGTTACCGGAGGCAGCTTCCTGCCATCTGCCATTCGGTTCGAGAGTGGAGTTGACTTTGTTGTTCACCTTGCCGAAATTGAATCCCAAGGTTAGCAACCAATCCTTGCTCCGCCACGGAGTGAAACTGATCGTAGCGTCCCATCCTGAATTTTTCATCTCCCCACCGTTGATGGCACGGGAAACGACACCATTTTCCAGAGGCACCTCTTGTTGCACGACCATGTCGGTAGTCTTTTTGTAATAGTATTCAAACGATCCCATGATATGGTTTTTGAAAAGACTGAAGTCCGTACCCAAATTGATACTCTGCACCTTTTCCCATTTCAATCCCGGCGCCGGCAACGTGGGCACTTTCAGTGAATACCCGCCACCAGTAGAGGAAGGGTTAGCAGTAATCGTGGCGATCAAGTCCGGACTGACGCCGTTAGCCACGTTTCCTTGGAACCCGTAGGTGAACCGGATGTTCATGTCGCTCAACAAATCTTGTCCTTGCAGCCAATGTTCCGACCCCACGTTCCAACGGAACCCGAGAGCCCAGATAGGGCGGAAACGGGTACTTTTATCTTGTCCGAACTGGTTGGAGGCATCTGCGCGCACGCTTACGTTCACCGCATAACGATTGTCATACATGTAGGACAAAGCCGTGTAAAAGGAGATGTTATTCGATTTCGTTCTAGTCAGTTTGGGTTGGTTTTTCAAATAGGGATTGGTATATACGACCATCGCATTCCCAGTTCCCTCTGTCCGATATTCGGGTAGATTAACGAAAATATGTCCTTTTTCGGGCAAATAACCGTAATTGGTTTGATTATAACTGGAAGTAGATCCGCTACGCATCTCTTGCCCAAGCATGGCGGAAAAAGAGTGTACCTCGTTGAACACTTTCGTGTACTCCAATTGGTTTCTCCAACCCCAGTTTTCACTGCTGTTTCTCAGTTCGGTCATTTCACCGCCCACCGGCAACCAGGAATTGTTATAGGCATCACTGCCCTCGGCTACCGCTTCGAAATCGTATTGCCGGATAACAGCAATATGATTCGTCTGCTCCGTGTAGTAAGTTTCCCCGTGAGTCGAACTATAGCCGTAGGAGAAGGTCGTGTTAAAATTCAAATCGTCCCGGATCTTCCAGCGTAGCGAGAAATTAGCATTTACGTTAGAAGTCGTGTTTTCGTTGCTACTATTGCGCAACTCGTTCAGTACATTAAATTCATACCCGTTCGTCGCCTTGTAGAAGAAGTATTTCCCGTCTTCATCGTAGGCTCTCAAGGCTCGGTTGGTCGAGGTGGCATACCCGTAGGGATCATTCCCGACAAAGGCAGAGGTCTTTGACGTACTTCCGTTCAAACCGACATTGAAGGTCACGCGGTTCCACATGGTGGTTGTCAAATTCACGTTTCCCGTGTATTGCTCTTGGTCGTTCCCTATAGCGGTATTCCGCGTGTCGTTGTATCCGAAAGAGGCCCGATAAGTGGCTTTGTCGCTTCCACCCGAGATACTGATGTTATGATTGTGGCTGAATGAATTACGGAAAAGAAGGTCAAACCAGTCGGTGTTGTTCGTTTCCAACTCGCGTACCCCTTTGCTGAATTCCTCCAGACTGATCTCCCGACGCTCGAATGCAAGAGCCAAACCCAAGTATCCCATTTTTTGATCCGAGCCCAGCACCAATCCGTTCTCGTAAGCCTCACGGGATACGTCCACGCGTTCCTTGGAATTCATCAACTCCATCCGATTGTAATTCAAACGGGGAGTAAGCGACATATTGGTATTATAATTCACGGACATACGCCCTTTTTCACCCTTTTTGGTATTGATGACAATCACGCCATTGGCGGCTTTCGTTCCGTAGATGGCGGTAGAGGATGCATCTTTCAGCACGGTGATGTTTTCGATGTCGTTCGGGTTCAACCAAGAGATGGCGCCTCCCACGAAATCTTTAATCATATCCGTGTTGTCCGGGTTTAAGTTGGTCAAATCATTGGATTTAAACGGAAGCGGGTCCTCCTGTATCACGCCGTCCACTACCCATACCGGTTCGGCGCTACCCAACAGGGTGGATGTTCCGCGTACTCTCACCCGCTGGCGGGTTCCAGTCAAGCCGCTCTTGTTCATAACCACCATCCCGGGAATCTTTCCCTGTAAAGCCTGCTCCAGGGTTTGTGTACCGGTCAACACTAAATCTTCTGCTTTCACGTAACTGGTAGATCCTGCCATGGAGCGTTTCTTCACCGTCTGGTACCCGGTAACCACTACCTCATCCATCTCTTGGGCATTTTCCTCCAAGATAACAGTCAGTAATTTTTGTCCCTTCCACGTTACTGTTTTCGTTTTCATCCCGACAAATGAAACAACGAATGTCACTGTATCCTTAAAAGTAGAATAGGTAAACTCTCCTTTGAGATTGGTAGCCACACCACTTTTTGTACCTTTTTCCATGACGGTCACACCCGGCAACGGCTCTCCGTTTTTATCTTTCACCACCCCCTTGACTAGATTCAATTTTCTCGAATCTTCATCTTTCAGTCGATGAATCACGATGGCATCACCATTTATCTCATATACCAATCCCGTGTTACGCAAACAAAAATTAAGAATATCATCTATCGATTTCTGTTTCATATCCACAGAGACTTTCACATCCTTAATCTCGGAAGTCCAATACATAAACGTAAAATCAGTCTTTCCCTCCAATTCCCAAATCACCTGTTCTAACGACACATTCTTCAAGTGCATATCCAAAAGTTTATTTTGTGAATGCACTGCTGCTGTCACCTGACAACAAGCAATTAAAATAAAAAACAACTTTAGTTTCATAACCAATAAAATTTTCTGCCAGTTTTCCCTAAGCGGGAAGCCTGAATCTCGCTTTTTTTTCATAATTTTGAATGATTAATAAATGAACTACAACTCTAGTTTATTACATGCGTTTATGCTGGTAACATAAACGCATCTTTTTTTATCGTACTGAAATATAATACACACCATCTACCAAACAGACTGACATCTCCGCGTTGGTCTTTAACATTTCAATTATCGGGCTCATGTCGCTGTATCTGTTTAACTTAGCACCTATTCGTATATCCTTTACCTTGTCATCCATAAATTTATATTGAACATTGTACCATCGAGCCAAGTACATCATAATATCCTCCAACCGTTCATTCCGAAAGATAAATTTCCCATCCCGCCAAGCAGTATAACGAGAAACATCCACTTGCTTTACCTGCATGTTTTTTGTCTCTTTTTCGTAAACCACCTGTTCCCCGGGAGTAATATCCCTAAATTTCTGACCATCGAATACCTGGACTTTTCCTTCTGCCAAAGTTGTCACGACATTTTTCTCGTTCCCATAAGCACGCAAATTAAAAGAAGTACCCAACACCTTAACCGACAAATCCGGGGTCTTCACGACAAAAGGGTGTTTCTCATCTTTAGCAACCACAAAATAAGCTTCCCCGGATAATTCAATTATTCTTTGCTCCCCCTTAAAACTCACGGGAAAATTAATTTCCGATTCTGCATTCAAATAAACGATCGTTCCATCTGACAAAGTCAGCGTGTACTCCATTCCCGTCAACGTTTGAATGGTATTCCGCACTTCTTTTTTTTCATCCTTGACCTCATGCACAAGATAATCAATGCCTGCCGAATCAGTCACAATCATAGTGCCATCCTGTTCTTTTAACAAAAATGTCTGGTCTTTTACAATATCCACTACTTTTCCATCCGCCATCGTCAAACGGGCTCCGGTCGTGCCGGCATCAATCTGATAAGCAAAAATAGTTTCCCGTTTTTCCTCTACAGGTCGGTTTATCCAATAAAACATACCACAAGATATCAAAATAATTCCCACGGCTGCATACCCAACCCAATACCTGAATCGATTCAACCTTCTTCTAGAATCCTTTTCCCGTGTGACAGACTTCAAATCTATTTCATGGGTAACTTCGGAATTTTTGATCAAAGAATCTTTAAAAACCTTCCACCCCTTTTGCCGGTCAAATCGATTTGCGATACGTTCAAATCGGATATAATTATCTTTATCCAGCACGTGTTTAGCCAAATCACGATTACTCTCCCGTTCTTTCTCCCAAATCTCATACTCCTCCTCCTGCTGTTCTGTTTGAGTATTGGTAAAAAATGCCGCTAATACCTCAGCTATTAAAAAATGCTTTTTTGATAATCCCATAATTACCTGTTTAATTTCATATATAACACGCCAACCATCAAACAGGAATAGTCGAAAAGTAAAAAAAATTACAAATCAAAATGTTAAAAAATAAAATAGCAATATAATAAAATGATTCATAGTGTTTTATATCAAAGAAACAGCAGTAGGTAAAAATATTCTTTTAATTGATCTTTCAATTTACGATAAGCCGTTTGTTTCAGTGATTTGACCGTTCCTTCCCCGATTCCCATCTCCTTCGCTATCTGCGGGTTATTCAATCCCTCAAGAGAATAACGAATAATCCGCCGCATTTGAGGAGGTAATTTATCCACTGCATTTTGCACCAAAAGATAAGTTTCTTGTTCAATAACATGATCTTCGAAAGCACTCTCGGACTCCAACTCGTCCTCGTAGTTTTTCTGATAATCCTGACTTACTTTTGCATGACGCAAGATATTCAAACAAGAATTTCGTGTAACGGTATAAAGATACCCTTTCACCTTATATATATCATCGAAATCCTCCCGCCTCTCCCAATACCCTGCTAAGGCTTCTTGGGCCACATCCTTACATTGTTCATCATCTTTCAAATAACGGGCAGCAAATACACATAACATAATATAGTAATCATCAAAAAATTCCTTAAAGGCAGGTAAGCTACCTCGTTTTATATCCGACACTATATTTTGTTTCATTTCCATTACACATCCTATTTCCCAGACAAAAATAGATAATATTCAGTTACAGAACAAATCTCCCCAAAAATCCTTTGTATCGAGACATCTATTTACATGGAAAAACAGATAGTGTCCCCAAAAGTGTGTAAATTCCAATTTATTTATTTTTGTAATAGAACA
>OGJI01003122.1_pt1 | contig 13434 bp, 10 predicted proteins | sample 1572031 | NCBI WGS metagenome assembly OGJI01 (sample SAMEA2582119, study PRJEB24529) | metagenome | biome: Human gut stool | place: China | collected 2011
GTTTCAAGATAGGGCTTTGCAAAACTTGCTACATTAACTGAGTCACGTTTGCCACCTTTTCGAGTGACGTCGATGACCATCATTTTTAGATTGATATCTTTAAGGTCCAGATTAACAGCTTCAGAGAGTCGAACACCTGAAGCCAGCAGCAAGGCAATGATAGCCAAATCACGCTCTTTATTCTTATAAAACGAAGATTTGGCGCGATTTGAGAGCTTGACTTCGTATTCATTTTCTACATAATCAAGAAATTCCATGGTTTCATCGCCAAGAAAGAGTTTCTGTTTGATATTCTCAGCACGTGCAGCCAAGGTTTCTTTCTTTTTCTTAGTAGAAACTTTTTTCATAACGTTACGATAGAAATATGGCTCACCGTCAGGACCCTCGACCTCCTCAGTTAAATACTTATAGAGACTAGATAGAGCCGAAAGCGTACGGTTAATGGTTGTTTGAGAAACTCCCTGTTTCTTGGAATAGGTATTTAAAGATGGACGTTCACGTAGATAAAGCACAAATGACTCCATATCTTTTTTAGTTAGATTTTCCAAGGTTTTGATGTCAATTGAGGCAATATCATGAGCATCTGAAATACCTGAGTCAATCAACCAGTCAAAAAAGCGTTTATATTCCTTAAGGTATTCGTATAAGGTCGTAAAAGAATATGGAACCGATAGTTTAGATTGATAATACTCCAAGACAAACCAGGGCATCAGAGATTTGTATTCTTCAATTTTTTCGAGTAAGAGTTCACGTTTCATTTATTTTTTCTCCAAAGTTACTTAATAGAAGTATATCACACCCTTATCTTTCTTTCAAGAAAATTACAGTTTTTCGGAAAGATGTTATAAGCTGTTTTTCACTTAAAGGCTTTATAGGTTTAATGTCCGAATATATAAAAACCACACTAAATCAATCATAAACCAACTTTTGAAAAAATCTTTATAACGTATTATTTACTTATAGAATTTTCACAAGAAAAAACAACCTGGAGTTTTCCAGATTGTTCAAACAATGATTAAGCTACGATAGCTTTTGCAACCTCCTCGGTTGTCATACGTGAGAAATAATGTGTTGTGTCAATGGTTTTAAGCTTAGCCAAGACATCTTCGTACTCGTAAGGTACACCAACCAGCAAGTCTTCAATATCAGACACATCTCCGATACCAAAGAAATCTCCGTAAATCTTAACAGATTTAATGATAGAATTTTCAACATTGGCATAGGTTGAGATTTTACCAGCCGTGTAACGAACATTACGTTCTACTGTGTATTCTGGTGATTGACCGTATGTCCAGTCCCAGGTATTGAATTGCTTCTCATAAGACTCTTGAATCTTAGCCAATTCATCCTCAGAAAGGACGTATTCAGTCATGTCAGGGTAAAATTCCTTCATTTTTTCCAAGATTTTATCTGAGAATTCATTTACTGTGATTTTTTCTGGCAATTCGTCTACAATGTTTGTCACACGAGCACGAACAGATTTAACACCTTTTGATTCAATTTTGTCTTTGCTGACTTTGAGGGCTTGACCAAGAACGGACATATCAACGTCAAAGAGCAAGCAACCATGGTGCATCATACGACCTTTATAGTAAGCTTGTGCATTTCCACAGAACTTTTTACCGTCGATTTCAAGGTCATTTCGGCCAGTAAATTCAGCTTTAACTCCCAAATCAGCAAGTGTTGCGATTACAGGTTGAGAGAAAGTCTTAAAGTCAAAAGCGCCTTCATCTGCCTTATTTGAAATAATAGTATAGTTGAGGTTATTCAAATCGTGATAAACAGCGCCACCACCAGACAAACGACGAACGACCTTAATACCATGAGCATCTGTATATTCTTTGTTAATCTCTTGAATGGTATTTTGATGCTTACCGACAATGATAGCTGGACGGTTAATCCAAAGAATGAACAGTTCATCTTCATTCACCAATTCACGAAAGGCATAGGCTTCCAAAGCAATATTATAGGCAGGATCATTTGATGTGTTTACAATATATTTCATGAGGTCTCCTCTTGTAATGTGATACTTATATTATAAAGGAAAACGGTGACAAAGTACACGAAGACGCCTTAGGTATAAGGATTTTCATGATATAATAGTAAAAAATATATGGGGAGTTTTGGAATGATACAAAATCCTAGTAAATTAAGTCTCTTTTTCTCGAGACTAACCAATAAAATAAATAAAAAGGTCAAAATAGCATTTGCTCTGCTTCTTTTTGTTGCTCTTGGAATGTTTCTCTATAATGCCTACCAAAGAGCCTATAAGCCTTATCTCTACGATAAAAACAATTACTATTACAAAGCCTATAATTACAGCGTCAAGAAGATCATACCTCAAAGAAAAGTTGTCTACATATAAGGTCGGCCATTATATCGATAAAGGAATTGATCCCCGCAGTCTTCTATTGCATATCACTTTTACTGATAAGACCAAAATCACTTTACCATTTGGACAGGTGACTTCTACTGAAAACTTTTTCGACCGTTATGAACGCTATTTTGATCGTAAAATTTTTGAGGTTGGTCCGGGTTTTGATGAAGAATGGTTTTCGAATGCAGAGAATTACAGACAAATGATTCAGCGTTTCCCTGGATTACATAATAAAACAATGGATGCCGACTTCGACTTATATCTAAGGGACTTCCTATTTATGATAGTTCCAGGTGATACCCTCTATCAAACTGGGGCTGTGGAAGATGGTGTCAGTGAATACCACTTTCGGTTAAAAAATCCCAAATCAGGAAAAATGCAAAGCTATATTATCTACGGAAATGAAGGAGACATCCCACTCTGGGATTGGCAGGCTCCCTTTGTTACCGTAGATAAGGATTTTGCTAACAAAGAAAGAATTCAGGAATTCTTCGACGACTACGATATTAGAGAGTATGGAAATTATTGGGGTGGCAGATACAATGTAACGTTTCCTCACTTAAATTCCTTACAGATTCTTACCTACAAGAAGAATCCAGAAATGCAAAAAATGAAATCCATTATCTAAAATACTCAACATCTAAAACTTATGATTCATCAAATAAAGAAGCCTATATGAATGATATACTGAATTATCACTCATAGGTAACATAACATTATTTATGTAAATACAGCTAATTTATCTATTGGCTGTTTTTTTCATGCAAAAAAACAAGACCATTTCTGATCTTGTTTTCCTTCTATGCAACTAGAATATTATTTTGTGTGCCAGATGTCTTTGTCATACTGTTCGATTGTACGGTCAGATGAGAAGAATCCTGCTTCAGCAATGTTGTAAACAACTTTTTTGTTCCATGCATCTTGATCTTCGTAAGCTGCGTATACTTCTTCTTTCTTGTCGATGTATTCAGCCAAGTCAATCAATGTCATGAACCAGTCTTTAGAGATAAGTTCATTGCGGAGACGTTTCAAGCGTTCTTTATCTCCAACTTTAACGAGGTCTTCGCTTACGATAAAGTCAACAGCTGCTTTGATGTTAGCATCTTTTTCGTAGTAATCACGTGATACATAACCTTCTTTTTCATAAAGGTCGATGATTGTATCAGAGTCTTTACCAAATGTGAAGATGTTTTCTGGTCCTACCAATTCAGCAATCTCAACGTTGGCACCGTCCATTGTACCAAGTGTAAGGGCACCGTTAAGCATGAATTTCATGTTACCTGTACCTGAAGCCTCTTTAGAAGCCAATGAGATTTGTTCTGAAATATCTGTCGCTGGGATAAGGTGTTCAGCAACTGTTACGTTGTAGTTCTCAACCAAGTGAACGTTGAGGTATTTGCTTACTTCTGGATCATTGTTGATGAGTTCAGAAAGTGACAAGATCAAGTGGATAATGTCTTGAGCAATAACGTAGGCAGGAGCTGCTTTACCACCAAAGATGATAGTGATTTTACGTTTTGGAAGGTTTCCTTTTTTGATTTCCAAGTATTTGTGGATGACATACAAAGCGTTCATTTGTTGACGTTTGTATTCGTGGAAACGTTTGATTTGTGTATCAATGATTGAGTTTTCATCAAGATCGATACCTTTGTTGGCTTTAAGATAACGTTTAAGTGACAACTTGTTATCATATTTGATTTCAGACAAACGTTTGTGAACTGCTGGATCATCTGCAAAGGCAGCCAATTTTTCCAATTGAGTTGCGTCAGTAAGGTAACCATCACCAATCAATTCTTTGATGTAGTCAGCAAGTTCTTGGTTTGAGAATTCCAACCAACGACGGAATGTAATACCGTTTGTTTTGTTGTTGAAGCGTTCTGGGTAAAGGTCGTAGAATGGTTTCAACTCAGAAGATTTAAGGATTTCTGTGTGAAGTGCTGCTACACCGTTAACGCTTGTAGAGAAGTGGATATCCATGTGTGCCATGTGAACACGGTTGTGTTCGTCAATGATTTGAACACGTGGATCTTCGTATTTTTCACGAATGATAGCATCCAATTTCTTGATGATAACAACAAGGTGTGGAACAACTTCTTCAAGGTAGTCAAGAGGCCATTTTTCAAGGGCTTCAGCCAAGATAGTGTGGTTTGTGTAACCAACCATTTTGCTTACGATTGCTACTGCTTCATCAAATTCAAATCCATGTTTTTCTGTCAAAAGACGGATCAATTCTGGAATTACCATTGATGGGTGAGTATCGTTGATTTGTACGTAAGCGTAATCTGGAAGGTCGTGAAGGTTAGAACCACGTTCGATAGCTTCGTCAATCAAAAGTTGAGCAGCGTTTGATACCATGAAGTATTGTTGGTAAATACGCAAGAGCTCACCTTTACGAGTTGAATCATCTGGGTAAAGGAAAAGTGTCAAGTTCTTTTGGATTTCGTCTTGATCAAAAGTGATTCCTTTTTCAATCAAACCGTAGTCCAAACCATTGATATCGAAGAGGTTAAGGTAGTTCTTAGTTTCTTTTTTGTAACCCAAGATATCCAAACGGTCCAAACGTGATTTCAATGTGAAGTTTTTGAATGGAACATCATAAGAGATATCAGTTGGTACCAACCATGATTGATCTTCAATCCAGTAGTTTGGTTCTGCATCTTGTTTGTTATCTTTGAAGACTTGTTTGAAGAGACCACAGTGGTAGTTAAGACCAACACCTTCACCGTTAATGCCAAGTGTTGACATAGAATCGATGAAACATGAAGCCAAACGTCCCAAACCACCGTTACCTAGAGATGGTTCTGGTTCAACGTCTTCAATTTCGCTGATTGACTTACCAGCAGCATCCAATTCAGCTTTAACATCTTTGTAGATGCCCAAGTTAATCAAGTTGTTAGACAAAAGTTTACCAATCAAGAACTCAGCTGAGATGTAGTAAACTTTGCGTTTGCTATCGTTTTTAGGTTTTGGAGCAGCTGCTTCTTTTACGAATTCCAACAAAAGATAGTAGATTTCTTCGTTTGAAAGGTCTTTAAGATTTTTGTTTTTTGCTTCAACGTATTGTGTAAATGTAGCCATTTTATTTATTACCTCGATTATATCTTTCTGTAATGTCTGTCAAAAATTCTTTCTTGTCGACAGTGATTTCACCTGGAAGCATACGCCATTTCCAGTTTTCACCAACTGTGTTAGGGAAGTTTGTACGGCTATTTTCAGGTTTATCAAGGATATCCTGCATAGTCGCAATAGCTGTGTTGCTTACTGTAGCAAAGAGTGTGCGAAGAAGAGCACGTGTGATTGGTTCACCTTGACGACGGTTGATGTAAGCATCAGTGTAATCACGTTGCTCTTGCGTCAAGTTGTCGTACCAACCGTTGATTACTTCGTTATCATGTGTACCTGTGTAAGCAACTGAATGTTGTGTGTATACGTGTGGAATGTCAATGCTGTTTCCAGTAGTATCGTAGAATCCAAATTGAACAATCTTCATTCCAGGGTAACCACAGTCTGCAAGAAGTTTACGTGTCTTATCATCAATGTTACCAAGGTCTTCGGCAATAATTTTAAGATCACCCAATTCTTCTTTGACCACTTTGAAGAGGTCATAACCAGGTCCAGGAACCCATTCACCATTTTCAGCAGTTTCATCTCCACCAGGAATTTCCCAGAAGTCAGAGAAACCTTTGAAGTGGTCGATACGCAAGTAATCATAAAGTTTGAATGATTCTTGAATACGGAATACCCACCAAGCATAATTTTCTGCTTTGTGTTTATCCCAAGCATAGATTGGGTTACCCCAAAGCTGACCAGTAGCTGAGAAGTTATCTGGTGGAACTCCGGCAATGTAACGTGGTTTACATTCGGCATCTAGTTTGAAGAGGTGTGGTTGTGTCCAAACTTCAACACTATCAGCTGAGATGTAGATTGGCATGTCACCAATGATTTGAATACCATTTTTGTTAGCATAGGCTTTAAGTTCTGCCCATTGGCTAAAGAAGAGGTATTGCACTACTTGGTGGTAAGTGATGACATCAGCAAGTTCTTTGCGAAGTTTTTCAAGAGTTGCTTCATCGCGTTTAACTGCTTTTTTGTCATCCCAATCTTGAAGCGCTTTGTTATCAAAGTGTTCTTTGATAGCCATGAAATCAGCATAATCTGCTAACCAGTTAGCATTTTCAGATTTGAAAGCTTCAAACTTCTTAGCTTCTTTTTTGTCAGCCAAGATTGCTTTGACTGCTTTTTCAAGAAGTGGGCGACGTGCTTCATAAACTTTAGCATAGTCGATAAACTCTGGATCTGATCCAAAGTCAGCGCCTTTAACATCAGCTTTAGTAAGAAACTTGTCACGAATAAGGAAATCCAAATCGATAAAGTGTGTATTTCCTGCTACCGCTGAGAATGATTGGTAAGGTGAATCCCCATAACTTGTTGTAGTAAGTGGCAAAATCTGCCAGTAAGTTTGTTTTGTTTCTTTCAAGAAATCAACAAAGTCATAGGCTGCTTGACCGAAAGATCCGATCCCGTAGTCACCTGGAAGTGATGTGATGTGCATCAATACACCGCTTGCTCGTTTGTTCATAAAGTTTACCTCAAATTATTTTTTACACTTATGATTATAATGCAAACGCTTGCATAAGTCAAGAATTTTTAGCAAAAAAATAAAATTTTTTTGTATCTTTTTTAAAAAACATTCGTAAAACAAGCGCTTACACTACGAGAGAGAATTTTTTAATAATTACTTCTAATGAATTTCGGAAAAATAGGATTCTTATCAAAAGAAAAAAGTAGTCGGTCGTTTTACTAACCAACTACTTGGACACTCCTTAACCTATTATGGATATGTTAAGACGCTTTCTCTCTCTATAAGTTCAAATGGAATAATGACTTTCTGTGACTTAATCTTAGCTGCTTTTAGAAGTCCCAAAAGACTTTGAACACTTTCTCTAGCTAGTGCCTGAATGTTAATGTCAAATGTGGTCAAGAAAGGATGCATGATTTCTGCAAAAGTCGAATTATTGAAAGAAATAATAGCATAATCTTCAGGAACTCTAAATCCTTGATTGTTTAGCCATTGGATAAGACGAAGGGCGATAAGGTCATCCTTAACAATCAAAGCTGTCGGAGAAAATCTTTCCAATTCTTTCTTTAAATCCTCGATTGTTCGTGCTGAAAAGACAAGTTCAGGTAGGACATCCAAATTTTGTTCATCTGCTGCTTCCATATACCCTTGATAACGTTCCTGCCCTACTTGTCCAAAAAGGTCATCTGTGACAAAACCAATCTTTCGGTGCCCTTTTGCCTGTAGGTAATTTACAGCATCACGTCCTAATTCCTTATTATCATTATCAATATAGGTTACTTTATTTTCATTATCCACTGCTGCTCCAACCACTACAAAAGGTACTTTTGCTTTTAATAGGTAATCTTTAACAGGATCTTTCTTTTCTGAATAGAGGATTATAAAGCCATCTGCCCGTTTTTGACGATGCATGAGCTCAACTTGTTTAACTAATTCCTCTAGCGTTGCTCCCGTAGCAATACTAACGACCTGAGAATGACAACTAGCTTCTTCATTGATTGCTGTTAGAATTTCCATATAGAAGGGCTGGCTGATATTTTCTCGGTCAGTTAAAGGAGGAAGAACGACCCCTAAGCTATGAGTTAAGCCTGTTGCCAACATTTGTGCTGCTGAGTTGGGTACATAACCTAATTCTTCCATTGCTGCTCTTACTTTAACTTTGGTTTCTTCTGATATAGCAGGGTTATCCTTCAATGTCCTACTTACCGTTGATGGGCTTACACCAGCCTTCTTAGCAACATCTTTAATTGTAGCCATTATATCCCTCTCATTCTCATAAATATTTTTATAGTCGAAAATTATAAGAACAATTATAAACTAAACAGGCGACTTTTGCAATCGTTTGCAAAAAGTTTAAAAATTTTTTATAAAACACTTAACAGAAAATGAAAACGATTGCATAATGGTTACCGTAAACAAAATTTCTGGAGGAAATAGAAATGAAAAAATGGCAAAAGGTATTACTTGGTAGTGCTGGATTACTTGTGGCTGGATCGCTCTTGGTAGCTTGTGGCTCAAATTCAAGCAAGAGCTCAAGTTCAGATAGCAAGACTTTGAAACTTTGGGTACCAACTGGTGCTAAGAAATCTTACTCGGATACTGTAGCACAGTTTGAAAAGAAATCTGGTTACAAAGTTGATATGGTTGAAATGGAAGATCCAAATGCTCAAGAAAACTTGACTAAGGATGCTTCAACTGCTGCAGATGTCTTCTCACTTCCACATGACCAACTCGGTAAATTGGTAGACGCTGGAGCTATCCAAGAAATCCCAGAGCAATACTCAAAAGAAATTGCTGAGCAAGATACTGAACAAGCTGCTGTAGGTGCTCAATACAAAGGTAAAACTTATGCCTTCCCATACGGTATCGAAACTCAAGTTACATACTACAACAAATCTAAACTTAATGAAGAAGATGTGAAATCTTATGAAACAATTACTTCTAAAGCTAAATTTGGTAGCAACTTGAAAGAAGTTAACGCTTATGTAACTGCTCCTCTCTTCCTTTCAGTTGGTGACACACTCTTTGGTCCTAACGGTGAAGATGTGAAAGGTACTAACTGGGGTAACGAAGCTGGTGTGAATGTTCTTAAGTTTATCGCAGCTCAAAAAGACAATAAAGGCTTTGTTAATGTCGATTCAGCTAATATGATGGCTAAATTCGAAGATGGTTCTGTTGATGCTTTCCAATCAGGACCATGGGACTACGCTGCAGCTGCTAAAGCTGTCGGTAAAGACAATCTTGGTGTTGCTGTTTACCCAACAGTTAATATCGGTGGTCAAGACGTTCAACAAAAAGCCTTCATGGGTGTTAAACTTTACGCAGTTAACCAAACACCATCTAAAGGTAACGCAGAACGTATCGCTGCATCTTACCAATTGGCACAAGCTTTGACAAGCAAAGACAGTCAAAATAACCAATTCACTAATGAAGACCGTCACATCATCCCAGCCAACAAAGAAGTTCAAGCTTCTGAAGCTGTTCAAAAGGATGCACTTGCACAAGCTGTAATTACTATGGGTTCATCTGATCAGTACACAACTGTTATGCCTAAACTTAGTCAAATGTCAGTCTTCTGGACTGAAAGTGCTGCTCTTATGAGTGATGCATATAACGGTAAAATCAAGGAAGACCAATTCCTTACTAAATTACAACAATTTGATAAAGATTTGGCAGCAGCTAAATAAGAATCCTAACTATGAGAAGGTAAAGAGGCAGGTCAGGTTCCTAGCCTCTTTATCTATCACTAATTAAACATTTATCTGAGGAGATATCTATGTCACAAACAATCTACGACACAACTCCTATGCGCCAAGTCTTCAAAGAAGGTACATGGGATGTCAAATTATCCTTTCTGGTAATGGGATTTGCAAACTTGGTCAACAAACAGTTCGCCAAGGGCTTGCTCTTCCTCCTTTCTGAGATTGCCTTCTTAGTAGCATTCGTTATCCAAATTGTCCCAGCTCTTCAAGGAATGATTACTTTGGGAACTCAAGAACAGGGTGAGGCCGTTAAAGAAGTTAATGGCGTTAAACTTACTGTTCAGGTTGCTGGAGATAATTCAATGCTCTTGTTGATTTTTGGACTTGCATCATTAATCTTCTGTGCAGTTTTCGCTTATATTTACTGGTGTAATCTTAAGAGTGCTCGTCATCTCATGGCTCTCAAACAGTCTGGACGTAAAGTTCCTAACTTTGTCGAAGACTTCAAGACCTTGGCTGATGGTCGTTTTCACATGGGACTTATGACTGTACCATTGATTGGAGTTTTGCTCTTCACAATCTTGCCTTTGATCTACATGATCTGTTTGGCTTTTACTAACTTTGACCACAATCACCCAGCACCTAAATCACTCTTTGACTGGGTTGGTTTCTCAAGTTTTGGTGAGGTTTTGCAAGGTCGTATGGCTGGTACTTTCTTCCCACTTTTGACATGGACCTTGATTTGGGCAGTTGCTGCAACAGCAACAACTTTCTTCTTCGGTATTGTCCTTGCTCTCTTGCTCAACACTAAGGGGCTTAAATTCAAGAAAGTATGGCGTACACTCTTTGTTATCACTATCGCCGTTCCTCAGTTTGTATCACTTCTTTTGATGCGTAACTTCCTTAATGACCATGGTCCTTTGAATGGTTTGCTTCAAACCTTGCATCTCACTAATGGACCAATTCCATTCTTGACTGACCCTCTCTGGGCTAAGTTCTCTATTATCTTTGTTAATATGTGGATTGGTATTCCATTCACAATGTTGGTTGCAACTGGTATCATCATGAACTTGCCAACTGAGCAAATTGAAGCAGCTGAAATTGATGGAGCAAGTAAATTCCAGATTTTCAAGAGCATCACTTTCCCACAAATTCTCTTGATTATGGCACCATCTTTGATTCAACAATTCATCGGTAATATCAATAACTTCAACGTTATCTACTTCCTTACTGGTGGTGGACCTACTAACTCTGAATACTATCAAGCAGGTTCAACTGACCTCTTGGTAACTTGGCTCTACAAACTGACTGTTAGCGCTAAAGACTACAACTTGGCATCTGTTATCGGTATCTTGATTTTCGCCATCTCTGCAACCTTCAGTCTCTTGGCCTACACAAGATCATCTTCATTCAAGGAAGGGGCTGCTAAATAATGAAACGTAAGAAAAATCTTTACCTAACTGGTACTTATATTCTATTGACAGTTCTAGCTGTTATCTGGTTGATTCCTATTATTTGGATCTTCCTTACAAGTTTCCGTGGTGAAGGAGCTAATGCGGTGCCTTACTTCTTCCCTAAGACTTACACTTTTAATAACTACATTAAACTGTTTACTAGCGATGCTTACCCATTTGGAAAATGGTTCATCAATACTTTCATCGTTGCCACATGTACATGTATCCTCTCAACGTTGATTACCGTAGGTATGGCCTACTCACTTAGCCGTATTAAATTCAAACACAGAAATGGCTTCTTGAAATTGGCACTTGTACTTAACATGTTCCCTGGATTCATGTCAATGATTGCGGTCTACTACATTTTGAAGGCCCTCAATTTGACACAAACCTTGACATCTTTGGTCTTGGTATATTCTGCAGGGGCAGCTCTTGGTTTCTACATTGCTAAAGGTTTCTTTGATACCATTCCTTACTCATTGGATGAATCAGCAATGATTGATGGGGCAACTCGTCTTCAAATCTTCACTAAGATTACCTTGCCACTTTCTAAACCAATCATCGTCTACACTGCCCTCATGGCCTTCATGGGACCTTGGGTAGACTTCATCTTTGCATCTGTTATCCTCGGTGACGTTAAAGATAAATATACAGTTGCCCTTGGACTCTATCAAATGCTTAACCAAGACGCTATCAATGAATGGTTCCTTCCATTTACCGCAGGTGCTATTATCATCGCCATCCCAATCACCCTTCTCTTTATCTTCATGCAAAAATACTATGTTGAAGGTGTAACCGGCGGATCAGTTAAATAATAAAGGATAAATGATATGACAACTCTTAAACTGGATAAAATTTATAAAAAATACCCAAATGCAACTCACTACTCTGTCGAAGATTTCAGTATCGATATCAAAGACAAGGAATTCATCGTTTTCGTAGGTCCTTCAGGATGTGGTAAATCAACAACTCTCCGTATGGTTGCTGGTCTTGAAGAAATCACTGAAGGTAAACTCTATATTGATGGTGAAGTGGTTAATGACAAATCACCAAAAGATCGTGACATTGCCATGGTATTCCAAAACTACGCACTTTACCCTCACATGACTGTTTATGAAAATATGGCCTTTGGTCTTAAACTTCGTAAATATAAAAAAGACGATATCGACAAACGTGTGCGTGAAGCTGCTGCTAGCCTTGGTTTGACTGAGTTCTTAGATCGTAAGCCTGCAGACCTTTCTGGTGGTCAACGTCAACGTGTAGCTATGGGACGTGCTATCGTTCGTGATGCTAAAGTCTTCCTCATGGACGAGCCTCTCTCAAACTTGGACGCTAAACTTCGTGTGACCATGCGTGCTGAAATTGCTAAAATTACTCGTAATATTGGCGCAACAACCATCTACGTTACTCACGACCAAACAGAAGCTATGACTCTTGCTGATCGTATCGTTATCATGAAAGAGGGCGTGATCCAGCAGGTTGGAAAACCAATGGAGCTTTATGATCATCCGGTAAATAAATTTGTAGCTGGATTTATCGGATCTCCGCAGATGAACTTCTTTGATGTGACAGTAAAAGGAAATGAAGTTACATTTAAGGACGGAAATAAACTTACACTTCCGGAAGCTATCATCAATAAACTGAACGGCAGGGAAGGTGAAATGACACTTGGAATCCGTGGTGAGGATCTCAAGATGGATGCACAGAATCTGGAATTATATAAAGAAAATAAAATGAGAGCTGTGATCACAGATACGGAAGTTATGGGAAATGAAAATAACCTGTATTTCCAGTTTGGAGGCTGCCAGGCAGTTGCGAGAGTTTCAAAGTATGAGATCAGCCAGGTCGGAGATGAAATTGAGTTTGTATTCATGCCGTCCAAAATTCATTTCTTTGATAAGGAAACTGAGGTAAATTATTTATAGGAGTGACAGTAATGGAAGAAATCAGGATATTTTTGGGTACGATTGAGAGAGTCAAAAATTTTGTGAATGAAGTGAGTCATCTGGAATGCGACGTGGATATTGTTTCCGGAAGATACGTGATCGATGCAAAATCTATCATGGGAATTTTCAGTACAGATCTGTCCAAACCGGTCAATGTAAGAATTCATGCACAGGGAGCCGAAGCAGAAAAAGCCCTGCAGGTAGTCCGAAAATATGCAGAAGAATGAGAAAGTGAGTACAGAAAATGCAGAAAATATATGTAAAACCAAAAGACTGCTGGATGAATGACCCGAATGGTTTTATTTATTTCAAAGGTCTGTATCATTTGTTCTATCAGTGCTTTCCTTATGCACCGCAGTGGGGAAGAATGCACTGG
>OGJI01003131.1_pt1 | contig 13402 bp, 8 predicted proteins | sample 1572031 | NCBI WGS metagenome assembly OGJI01 (sample SAMEA2582119, study PRJEB24529) | metagenome | biome: Human gut stool | place: China | collected 2011
CCTGGATCGGTGCATTCATTGCCACACGTTCTCCAAAACTTCTCTGCATAAAATTGCTGGACTTTAATTCCGGCATCGGTCTTCTTCTTCCATATAAAGTCTCTGCATATCCTTTTTCTTTCGCATCGCTCACACATTTATCAAGAAATGTCTTAATTCCCGGGTAGGATTCAAAATAATGCTCGATATACTGTGCCGCCTCTTTTCTCGAAATACTCAGATCCTGGCTCAGTCCAAAAGAACTGATTCCATACACAATACCGAAATTAACCGCTTTTGCATTTCTTCTCTGCAGATCTGTCACTTCATCAAACGGTACATGGAATACCTGGGAAGCTGTCATTCGGTGAATATCGCGCGCCTCACGGTATGCCTGGATCAGCTGTTCGTCACCGGAACAATGCGCCAGAATACGAAGCTCGATCTGAGAATAATCCGCATCTACAAAGACGCAGCCTTCTTTTGGTACAAATACTTTACGGATCAGACGTCCAAGTTCCATACGAACCGGTATATTCTGCAGATTCGGTTCTGTACTGCTGATACGTCCGGTTGCTGTGATCGTCTGATTGAATTTACTGTGGATTCTTCCATCCATCCCTATATAATTTGCAAGTCCGTCTGCATATGTTGACTTCAGTTTTGCAAGCTGACGATACTCCAAAATCTTTGCTACGATAGGATATTCCGGTGCAAGTTTATCTAACACATCCGCTGCTGTAGAATACCCGGTCTTTGTCTTCTTTGCATGAGGCATTTCCAGTTTTTCAAAAAGAATCACGCCAAGCTGTTTTGGAGAATTGATGTTAAACTCTTCCCCCGCCATTTCATAAATCTCTTTTTCCAGCTCAACGATTCTTGCTCCAAGCTCTTCGCCGTAACGCTTCAGCTCTTCGCCTTCAATCTTAACGCCAGCCTGTTCCATATCATACAATGTAAATACTAACGGCATTTCAATTTCATTAAATAAACGGAACATCCCATTCTTTTCCAGTTTCTTTTCAAGAACCGGGACACAGGCATAAGCTGTATATGCCTCATAACATGATTTTGTACCCTCATCAAGTTTTTCATCAATTAAAAGATTCAAATGTTCTCTTGCCACATCTTCTGCATTGTAATCATTTTTCAGAGGATTCAGAAGATATGCTGCCACGATCGCATCAAACCCGTTCTCACTTGTAAGTTCCGGCAGCCATTCCAGATATTCTTTCAATCCACACATTGAAAAACATTTCACACTTTTTGCAAGGTGAGACAACTTTCCTGTCAGATATTCAAAATCAGCATCCATATCACAAGGAATCGTAACAATCTTTTCTGCTCCATAGCAAAGAGAAATCCTTCCATATCCTGAAGCATGTGCAAACAATGGGAGAACATTTCCAGCATCTTTGGAAAATGCCGCACCAACGGTTTCTGCTTTCTCTGCCTCTTTTAAAACTTTCTCAATCTCCTTTTTCCCTGTTATCTCACGGAAATATTTTTCCACATCATTCGCTGATGCTTCTACATCAAATCTTCCAAGCAGATTTTTAAACTCCAGTCTTTGGAATAATTCATGGGCTTCTTTTGTATAAGGATTCTCATGTCGGGCATTTTCAATTTCAAACGTAATATCTGCGTCCTGTTTAATTGTCGCAAGAGTCTTACTAAGCTGTGCCTGTTCCCAGAATTCTTTCAGATTCTTGCTTGCTCTTGGTGGTTTCAGCTCATCAACATGCTCGTACGCATTTTCAATCGTCTGGTACTGCTGAATAATCTTTGTCGCTGTCTTTTCGCCAACTCCCGGAACACCAGGAATATTATCAGCAGTATCACCCATCAAAGCCTTTACATCAATAAATTCCTTCGGTGTTACTCCATAGCGTTCCTGCACATCTGCCGCATAATAATCTTCTACTTCCGTCTTCCCCTGCTTCGTCTTTGGGATGCGGATCTTAATATGCTCTGTCGCAAGCTGAAGCGTATCGCGGTCTCCGGAAATGATGGAAACATCCATTCCTTTCTCCTCACAACGATGCGACAAGGTTCCCAAAAGATCATCCGCCTCAAGTCCGGCCTTTTCAATCACTTCTATATGCATCGCACGCAGAACATCCTTGATCACGGGCACCTGCTGACGCAGTTCCTCTGCCATCGGCTTTCTCGTGCCCTTATAATCTGCAAACATCTCATGGCGAAATGTCGGCGCATGCACATCAAATGTAACCGTCAGATATTCCGGCTTCTCTTCATCTAATATCTTAAACATAATATTCAGGAATCCATAAACTGCGTTCGTATGCAGTCCTTCCGAATTCGTCAGATCCGGAACTCCATAAAACGCCCGGTTCAATATACTGTGTCCATCGATCAGTACGATTTTATCTCTCATCAGATTCTCTCCTATTATCTCTTGCTTTTTGTTGCATTTAATTTTAACCATTATTAAAGTATACACTAATTAACTTCTTTTTTAAAGGTTCATTTTATGGTATCATAATTTAGGGAGTGAACAGTAACCTTTTGACTCCAATATTTTGTAAACAATATTTTCAAAAATACTATCAGGAGAATTATTATGGATGGAATTATATTTGATGTAGATGGAACACTTTGGGATTCTGTTGAAGTTGTAGCCGAATCCTGGAATCTTGCAATAAAAGAGAACTCTGATCTTGAGCCAAGCTTAAACCGCGAAATTCTTCAGGGACTGTTTGGAAAGACAATGGACGAAATTGCTACCGGAGTTTTTCCCGATCTCGATACGGACTCTCGAAGAAAACTGATGGATATCTGTTTTGATTATGAAAACCGCTATCTTGAAACACATCCCGGTGTTTACTACGAAGGCGTTATGGACACGCTCAAAGAGCTGGCTCTGGAATATCCTCTTTTTATTGTAAGCAATTGCCAGTGCGGATATATTGAAGTTATGATGAAAGGCGCAGGCATGGAACCATATATCAAGGATTTCCTTTGTTTTGGCCAGACGCAGACTTCCAAAGATCTGACGATTCTGAAATTAATGGAGAAAAATAACCTGACATCCCCTGTCTATGTCGGAGATACCCAGGGAGATGCTGATTCCTGCAAAAAAGCCGGTATCCCTTTTATCTTTGCTGCATATGGTCTTGGAGATGTTAAGGAAGATTATCCGACGATACATTCTTTTTCAGAATTAAAAAACATTTTAAGAGAGCTTGATTAACATCTCCGCTCCTGTTTACTTTTTTCATAATCGCGGATTTTACGCATCAATCCGCGATAAATCTTATCCTGAAGCAGTTCCCGATGTTCATACGATACCGGATATTCGTTCATGAAATCGGGATGTTCTTTTATATAGCAATCTCTTTCTTCTTTCGTTGCATTCAACAGATACTTTTCATAATAATCCATATCATCTATTTTTTCTTTATTCATCACTTTCTCCCATCCCCCTTAGTTCTTATGCTGTCTCATTTCTCGCACATTTTTCATGTTTTTATCAATTATAGTCGTAGTACGACTATATTTCAATAGTCGTGTCAGGACTTTTATATAATAATCCAAAAATACAAAAGATATCTGATTATTGTTCACCGGATACTGTGAACAATAGCTTGCTTCCGGTTGAATTCGCACACCGGCTTTAAGGTACGAGGATGGGATTATGAAATTCGAAAACATACGAAATTTGCGAGAAGATAATGATAAAACGCAGAAAGAAGTTGCTGCATATCTCAACATCAAACAGACTACATATTCTAAATATGAACTTGGAAAAATCAACGTTCCTATTGATGTCTTCATCAAACTTGCTGATTATTATACAGTCTCAATTGATTATCTCGTTGGACGTGGGAAAAAGTGAACTTACAAAATGAAAAATCTCTGGACATCTTGCAAACATTGAATCTGTAAGATGTTCAGAGATTACGTTCGATGCCGCTGGCCGGACTCGAACCGGCACGGCTACTAACCGCTTGATTTTGAGTCAAGTGCGTCTGCCAATTCCGCCACAGCGGCTTATTCTGTCGGACAAGAAAATCTTCTTGTCCGAATCAGCTTTTTTATGTTACCATATCTGGTCACATTTTTCAACTATTTTTTTGATTTTATTTACAAAGTTTCTTTCCAACCTCAAAGCAGTCAAATGTTGCAAAATAATCCTTCGGTGTCTCAGCACGGCGGATCATCTGCACACTTCCGTCCTCTTTCAGAAGCAGTTCTGCTGATTTTAATTTACCATTGTAGTTATATCCCATAGAGAAACCGTGTGCTCCTGTATCATGGATCACAAGATAATCTCCTCTGTCAATTTCCGGAAGCATTCTGTCAATTGCAAACTTATCATTATTTTCACACAGAGAACCTGTTACATCATATTTGTGATCGCACGGTGCATCTTCTTTTCCAAGAACAGTAATATGATGATATGCTCCATACATTGCCGGGCGCATCAGGTTAACAGCACACGCATCTACTCCGATGTAGTTCTTATAAGTATTCTTCTCATGGATTGCTTTTGTCACAAGGCAGCCATAAGGTCCCATCATAAAGCGGCCAAGCTCTGTGTAGATTGCAACATCTCCCATTCCTGCCGGAACAAGTACTTCTTCATAAACCTTGCGGACACCCTCTCCGATCACACGGATATCATTCGGCTCCTGATCCGGTGTGTAAGGAATTCCAATACCACCTGAAAGATTAATAAACTTAATATGTACCCCTGTTTCTTTCTGGAGACGTACCGCCTGCTCAAAAAGAACTTTTGCAAGCATTGGATAATAATCATTTGTCACTGTGTTGCTGGCAAGGAATGCGTGAATACCGAATTCTTTTGCTCCTTTTGCTTTCAATGTCTTAAATGCTTCTGTGATCTGCTCTGTTGTCATTCCATATTTTGAATCTCCCGGATTATCCATAATATCATTACTGATCTTGAATATTCCGCCCGGATTGTAACGGCAGCTGATCGTCTCCGGAATATGTCCGATTGTCTTCTCAAGGAAGTCAATATGTGTAATATCATCCAGATTGATGATTGCTCCAAGTTCATCCGCAAGTTTAAAATCTTCCTCCGGTGTATCATTTGAGGAAAACATAATATCGTGTCCGTTAATTCCAACTGCATCAGACATAAGAAGCTCTGTATAAGATGAGCAATCACAGCCACAGCCATATTCCTTCAAAATCTGGAGAAGAAACGGATTCGGTGTCGCCTTTACAGCAAAATATTCTTTATATCCCGGATTCCATGCAAATGCTTCCTTCAGCGCTTTCGCATTCTCACGGATTCCTTTCTCATCATAGAGATGAAACGGTGTCGGATATGTCTTTACGATCTCTTCAACCTGTTCTTTTGTCACAAATGGTTTCTTACTCATTTTTACTTTCTCCTTCGCGTATTTTGATTAATTCTATCTCATTCGCAAGTGCTGTTTTAAACAGCGTAACGAAATTTCTCTGTCCGGAATAGACACAAGTGTTTCTGCTCTCCTGTCCATATTCACCCGAAAGTACATATTTAGAATCTGTGATCAGACCAATCTGATTTCCTTTTTCTTTCGTCACATAAATGATTGCCCCTGAAAGTTCAAATGGATGATCTGTCACAAGAACTACCTTTTTTCCTTTTTCTGTCAGTTCCTTTAACTGTCCTTTCAACTGTTCCAGACAGACACCGGAACAGGAACAATACACTCTTTCTTCCACATTAGCCAGAAGATTGTGGATCTTATCTGAAATATGTTCCCGACCATCGATCGTAACATAACCTTCTTCCTCTTTCTTCTCACCCGGAAGATTCACATCCAGCCACTTCTGTTCTTCCTCCATCCTGCGGATCCTGTTTCCACAGAACTCCTGAACATCAACCGGAATATACCGCTTGGCATCTTCTTCGATCAGATATGCAGCCCCCTTCTCAACAAGAGCCGCCAATGATGCATACACATTAGACCTCGAGATTCCTGTATCTCTTGCAATCTCATACCCCGTCTGCTTTCCTGCTTCGATCAGCCGAAGATAAACCGTCGCTTCCTGCCGGGACATCCCAAAATGCATCAGATATTCAATTGCTTTATTTATGTCCATCACATCATCCCTTTATTCTTAGTAGTTCTTTACAGGAACACTATACAGCATTGTTTGTTGGATGTCAATATATTGATTGTATTTAATAAGAGCCAGAACAGGCACCACGCACGGTAACTGTTCTGGCTCTTATTAAAAGTTTTTTCTAATTTAATCTACTGTCGCAATTCTCATCATATTACTTGTAAAGCTTCTCTCTTTGCTTACATTTGTTGAAGGAATTCCAGCTGTGATAACTACAACATCTCCCGGCTCAACATACTGTTTTACCTGTGCCAGTTCGATCGCATTTTCACAGATATCTTCTGTTGTATCAACTTCAAGAGACTTCAGCGGTCTTACGCCCCAGTAAATAGACATTCTTCTCAGTGTTCTCTCGTTCGGAGTTACACCAAGAATCTCCTGTCTTGGTCTTAAGTTGGATACAACTCTTGAAGTTGCTCCTGATACAGATGGTGTAATGATACATTTTGCATTCAGGTTTGCTGCTGCCAGTACGGATGAATATCCGATTGCACTGGATATTCCGCCTCTTAAATGACCGTGCTCTTTCTCAAGCATGATATCATAATCAAGGTGTTTCTCTGTCTGCTCAATGATATGAACCATCATCTGAAGTGCCTCGAGTGGGTATTTACCCTGTGCTGTCTCTCCTGAGAGCATTACAGCATCTGTTCCGTCATATACAGCGTTCGCAACGTCTGTTACCTCAGCTCTTGTCGGACGTGGATTACGCATCATAGAATCAAGCATCTGTGTTGCTGTGATAACTGTCTTGAACTGATCGTTACATTTCTGGATCATCATCTTCTGAAGATATGGAAGTTCCTCTGCCGGTATCTCAACTCCGAGGTCTCCACGGGCAACCATGATACCATCTGCTGCACGGATGATCTCATCGATATTGCTGATTCCTTCTTCATTCTCAATCTTTGCGATAATCGGAATGTAAGGAGCTCCGAGAGACTTCAGATATGCCTTGATCTCAAGAATACACTCTGCATTTCTTACGAAAGATGCAGCAATAAAATCAATTCCCTGCTCTGCTCCGAATTTAATATCTTCTTTATCTTTCTCAGTGATTGCCGGAAGTCTTACCGGTACTCCCGGTACATTAACGCCCTTTTTCTCTCCGAGTTCACCACCGTTGATGATCTCACAATGAATTTCTTTGTCTGTTTTTCCGATTACTTTCAGTCCGATCAGACCATCATCGATCAAAATAATCTTTCCTTCACTTACATCTTCTGCAAGTCCCTTATATGTGATAGATACTTTATTCTCATCTCCAACAATATCTTCTGTAGTAAGTGTAAAGGTCTTCCCTGTTTCAAGCTTAATCTTCTTTCCGTCTTTCAGAACACCTGTACGGATCTCTGGTCCCTTTGTATCCAGAAGAATAGCTGTCGTTGCATGCTCTTCCTCGCGAAGCTCTTTGAGCATATCCATACGACCCTTCTGTTCTTCATGATCACCATGAGAGAAGTTGAAACGAGCTACATCCATGCCATTCTGGATGAGTTTTCTCATCAGTTCTCTATCATTTGTGTTTGGTCCCATCGTACATACTACTTTTGTTTTTTTCATACTAAGTCAATCTCTCCTTTAAAAAATATAACCTTAAAGTTCCTATACACCTGGAGCGAAGCTGCACTGTATCACTTTCGGCTGCAACTCTGATCTGATACACTGCACTGCCATACCTCATCTCCGGTAAACTATGAGAAATATGCGTTACACAATTCTCATTTTCTACTTCACATGTTCATGTGTAAATAAATGTTCCTGGCAATACTCATAGTTTCCATTACATTTTGAACAAAAACGGAACTCCAATGTCGGATCATCAAGTTCTGTACGTCCGCAGACTGCACAACGGTGTCTTGCCCCATTCGCATAAGTCATATGTGGTCTCGTCTGCTGTTTAAACTTTGCTTTTCTCGCCTGCTCTTTCGGACTGAAACGCTTCATATTCCTGCTGGACAGGAAAAAGATAACAAAGTTCAATAAGGATGCTGCAATCGCAACTTTCGTTGCGAGACTTCCTGTAAAGAAATAGTACAGTGCCATTGCCGCATATACGAAAGCCATCCATTTCATCTTAATCGGTAAAATAAAATAGAGTAAAACTTCCATATCCGGATAGATGGAAGCAAATGCCAAAAAGATAGACATTGTAATATAGTTGGTGCTGATCAATCCGATACTTGAAAGCGGAAGTTCAATTCCATAGATAAGATAAAACACACCATACAGTATGAATACTGCGATCACTGTAAAAAGTATTCCTGAAAAAATGTATACATTATAACGGAATGTTCCCCATGTTCTCTCAAGGGCTGAGCCAAGAGAATAATACAATAACACAAGAAACAGCAAGGAAATCAAACTTCCCGTCGGTGGAATCAATACCCAGGAAATAATCCTCCAGACCTGTCCTCTTAAAATATATGCCGGTTCCAGTGTAAGCCATCCTAAAAGTCCCGGTGCTAAATAATAAATAGCGAAACCTATCACATACCCGGCCAGCAGATACACCGTAAGATTCGGTATTGCAAAACGACCTAATTTTTTTTCTAATTTATCAAGCCAGTTCAACTCGTATCCTCCTTCTATTTTCATTTTATATTACTGTCCACTACGTGTGGCCAGCACTCATCACATCTTTGTATAGCAGTAATTGTACAAGGGAAGACTTGTTTTGTCAAACGATTGTTTTTATATTAATACACTTTTAACAAGAATATGATGTTTTCTTTCTTTTTCTACTTAGACATTATTGCCATATTCCCCCCTATTTCTTTACACTTACTACACTACAATGACCATTGTCTTTTTGAGGATCTTGTCGTATAATGATATTTATTGCGAACTAACAAACGCATTTAATAGGTAGTAACTCATATAAATTTGACAAATTAACTGAATTACAAAAGATTGGGGATATTAATTATGAACGCAAAAAATCTACATACTTTAGGAATCGACATTGGTTCCACGACAGTAAAAATTGCAATTCTTAATGATGAAAATGAAGTCCTCTTCTCTGATTATGAGCGCCATTTCGCTAATATCCAGGAGACGCTTTCCGATCTGCTCGGTCGTGCGCTTTATAAGCTTGGACCAATCCAGGTTTCTCCTGTCATCACAGGAAGCGGTGGTCTGACACTTGCCAAACACCTCGGTGTTCCATTTGTCCAGGAGGTAATTGCTGTCTCCACTGCACTGCAGGATTACGCTCCTCAGACAGATGTAGCAATTGAGCTTGGCGGAGAAGATGCGAAGATCATTTATTTTGAGGGTGGAAATGTAGAACAGCGTATGAATGGTGTCTGTGCCGGTGGTACAGGTTCTTTCATTGACCAGATGGCATCTCTTCTTCAGACAGATGCTTCCGGTCTGAATGAATACGCTAAAAATTACAAAGCATTATACTCTATCGCTGCGCGCTGCGGTGTATTTGCCAAGACAGATATCCAGCCACTGATCAACGATGGTGCCGCTAAGGAAGATCTTGCCGCATCCATTTTCCAGGCTGTTGTGAATCAGACCATCAGTGGTCTTGCCTGTGGAAAACCAATTCGCGGTCACGTTGCCTTTTTAGGAGGTCCGCTTCATTTCCTCTCAGAGTTAAGGGAAGCCTTCATCCGTACACTGAAACTGGATGATGAACATATTATTGCACCGAACCACTCACATTTGTTTGCTGCGATTGGTTCTGCACTGAATTCCAAAAGAGATACTCCGATGGAACTGCGTGATATGCAGAATCGTCTCGAGAATAAAATCCAAATGGATTTCGAAGTGGAACGTCTGGATCCACTGTTTGCAACAACTGCTGATTACGAGGAATTCATTTCCCGCCATGCAAAGCATCAGGTGCCGGTAAAAGATCTTGCCTCATACAAAGGAAAAGCATTTCTTGGAATCGATGCCGGTTCAACAACTACAAAAGCGGCTCTCGTTGGTGAAGACGGAACACTTCTTTATTCTTTCTATCACAACAACGACGGAGATCCGCTTGGTACAACGATCACAGCAATCAAAGATATTTACGATCAACTCCCGGAGGGTGTAGAGATTGTTCATTCCTGTTCCACAGGATACGGCGAGGCACTGATCAAAGCTGCTCTGATGCTTGACGAGGGAGAAGTTGAGACTGTTTCTCATTATTATGCAGCATCCTTCTTTGAGCCGGATGTAGACTGTATTCTGGACATCGGCGGTCAGGATATGAAATGTATCAAGATCAAAAATCAGACTGTCGACAGTGTTCAGCTGAACGAAGCCTGCTCTTCCGGATGTGGTTCTTTCATTGAGACATTTGCAAAATCTCTGAATTATTCTGTAGAGGATTTTGCTCACGAAGCTCTTTATGCACAGAACCCGATCGATCTCGGAACACGCTGTACTGTATTTATGAACTCCAAAGTAAAACAAGCACAGAAAGAGGGGGCGTCTGTTGCTGATATCTCAGCCGGACTTGCTTATTCTGTTATCAAGAATGCACTGTTCAAGGTAATCAAAGTATCTGACGCATCCGAACTCGGAAATCATATTGTTGTTCAGGGAGGTACCTTCTATAATAATGCAGTTCTTCGAAGCTTTGAGAAAATCGCGAACTGTGAAGCGATCCGCCCGGACATTGCCGGAATCATGGGTGCATTCGGTGCTGCTCTGATTGCCCGAGAACGTTATGTCGACTGCGAAGGCACAACAATGCTTTCCATTGATGACATCCGTTCTCTTGAATACTCCACAACAATGACAAAATGTCGTGGATGTACAAACAACTGTCGTCTGACAATCAACCATTTCAGTGGTGGACGTAAATTCATCACAGGAAATCGCTGTGAGCGCGGACTTGGAAAAGAGAAATCAAAAAATCAGATGCCGAACTTATTTGAATATAAATTGCATCGCTATTTTGATTACGAACCTCTTTCCGAGGAAGAAGCAAAGCACGGATTAATCGGTATTCCTCGTGTGCTGAATATGTACGAGAACTATCCGTTCTGGTTCACATTTTTTACAAAACTTGGATTCCGTGTAGTTCTGTCACCGGCTTCCACAAGAAAGATTTATGAACTTGGTATTGAATCTATTCCAAGTGAATCCGAGTGTTATCCGGCGAAACTGGCGCACGGACATGTACAGTGGCTGATCAATCAGGGAGTAAAACACATTTTCTATCCGTCAATCCCGTATGAACGGAAAGAATTTGCTGATTCTGACAACCACTACAATTGTCCGATCGTTACTTCTTATCCGGAAAACATCAAGAATAACATGGACCCGATCGTCAACGGAGAAATTGATTTTATCCATCCATTCTTGAATTTTGAAAGTGAAGAGACGATTTCTTATCGTCTTGTAGAAGAATTAAGTAAGAAGTTCTCTCTTTCCGAAAGCGAAATCAAGTCAGCAGTCCATGACGCATGGAATGAACTGGCTGCCTGTCGTCAGGATATGAGAAATAAAGGGGAAGAAACCATCCGCTTCTTAAATGAAACCGGAAACCGCGGTATCGTACTTGCCGGTCGTCCATACCATATCGATCCGGAGGTAAATCATGGTCTTCCTGAATTGATTACATCCTACAATATTGCAGTACTTACAGAAGACTCTGTCTCTCATTTGAATCCGGCAGAGCACCCTCTGAATGTCATGGATCAGTGGATGTACCACTCCAGACTGTATGCAGCTGCAAATTATGTGAAGACAACGGAGAATCTTGATCTGATCCAGCTTAACTCCTTCGGATGTGGACTGGATGCTGTTACAACAGATCAGGTTGCTGAGATCCTTACAAATTCAGATAAGATCTACACAACTTTGAAGATTGATGAAGTAAACAATCTTGGAGCTGCAAGAATCCGTGTGCGTTCCCTTCTCGCCGCAATCCGTGTGCGTGAAAAGAAACAGGAAAAACGCATCATTCATCCGGCTTCTATCAAAAAGGTTACATTTACAAAAGAGATGCGTAAGGATTATACAATTCTCTGCCCGCAGATGTCTCCGGTTCATTTCGAACTGCTTGAGCCTGCTTTCCGCGCTGCCGGATACAACATCGATGTTCTTCCTAACGATAACAAGCAGGCTGTCGATATGGGATTAAAATATGTAAATAACGATGCCTGCTACCCTTCTCTGATCGTTGTCGGTCAGATCATGGATGCACTGTTATCCGGAAAATATGACTTAAATCATACAGCTGTTATCATTACACAGACTGGTGGTGGCTGCCGTGCTTCTAACTATATTGGATTCATTCGCCGTGCACTTAAGAAAGCCGGCATGGAACACGTTCCGGTAATCTCACTTAATTTAAGTGGATTAGAAGATAACCCTGGATTTAAACTTTCTCCTGCACTGGTTCTTCGTGGAATCTACGCAGCAGTATTCGGAGATATCTTTATGAAATGTGTTTACCGTATGCGTCCTTACGAGGCCATACCGGGAACCACAGATAAGATTCACCGTAAATGGGCTGAAGTTGTTAAGAAGTTTGTATCCGAAGGCTATCCTTCCCGTAAGAGATTCAAGAAACTTTGTAAAGATATCATCAATGATTTTGATAATATCGAGACACTCGACATTAAGAAACCTCGTGTTGGAATCGTTGGAGAAATCCTGGTTAAATTCCTTCCGGCTGCCAACAATCATCTGGCAGAGCTTCTTGAAAGCGAAGGGGCTGAGGCAGTTGTTCCGGATCTTCTTGATTTCCTGCTCTACTGCTTCTACAATCAGAACTTCAAAGTTTCCCACTTGGGAATGAAGAAGTCCAAAGCTACAGCTGGAAACCTTGGAATCAAAGCTTTGGAATGGTTCCGTGCTCCGGCTTCCAAAGCATTTGCAGAAAGTAAACACTTTGATCCGCCGGCTCACATTGAAGATCTTGCAAAAATGGCTTCAGAGATCGTATCTCTCGGAAACCAGACCGGTGAAGGATGGTTCCTGACCGGTGAGATGCTTGAGCTTATCCACAGCGGTGCAGGAAACATCGTCTGCACACAGCCATTCGCCTGCCTGCCAAACCATGTTGTCGGTAAGGGAGTTATCAAAGAACTTCGCCGCAGACATCCGGAGTCGAACATCGTAGCAATCGATTTCGATCCGGGCGCAAGTGAAGTAAATCAGTTGAATCGAATTAAACTGATGCTGTCGACAGCGTTCAAAAATCTGGAGAAATAAAGATTTATCGTAGGGATTCTTTTTCGAGTTCGGACGAAATCAGATATCGCATATAAAGTTTATTCGAACAGACAGACATCGAGGGTTTGATTCAGGCTCCGGGTTCTGTATACAGGAAAGACTAAGAAAAACGAAAGATTACTAA
>OGJI01003157.1_pt1 | contig 13263 bp, 9 predicted proteins | sample 1572031 | NCBI WGS metagenome assembly OGJI01 (sample SAMEA2582119, study PRJEB24529) | metagenome | biome: Human gut stool | place: China | collected 2011
GAGCCGATGCGGATGATGTTGTCCACATCGTAGAACTTGAACAGCTCATAGGAATAGATGCCGATGGAGGGCATACCCATGCCGCTGCCCATCACGCTGATGGGACGGCCCTCGTAGGTGCCGGTAAAGCCCAGCATCCCGCGGACGCCCGTCACCTGACGGACATCCTTCAGGAAGGTGTCAGCAATGAACTTTGCGCGCAGGGGGTCGCCCGGCATCAGGACAGTCTTTGCGAAATCGCCCTTTTCGGCGCTGATGTGAGGAGTAGCCATAACAATTATCTCCTTTTTATAAAATTATTTCTTCCCCGGGAATACGTTCTGCGGGGGAATGTACGAACCATTGAGACGTATCTCGAAGTGGCAGTGGTTGCCGGTGGAACGGCCCGTGCTGCCCAGATAGCCGATGAGCTGGCCCTGCCGGACGGTCTGGCCCGCGCTGACGGTCAGGGACAGGCAGTGCGCATACACAGAGCTGTATCCACCGCCGTGGTTGATGATGACCGAGTAGCCATAGCCCGTACCTGCACCGGCCTTGTTGTAACCCGCCTTGGTGACGGTACCGCCTGCGGAGGCGTAGATGGGCGTACCGGCCGGGGCGCAGATGTCCACGCCTTTGTGGCGTCCGCCGTACCAGCGCGAGCAGTAGCGGTAGTTCGGCACAGGCCAGATGAACTGGCCGCTGCCGGTGATGTACTTGGTGCTGGAAGTCACCTTCTTGGTGCCTTCGACCACCTTCTTGTTCACCGGCTCCTTGATGACCTCGGTGGAAAGCACGCTCTGGTCCACAAGGATATTGTTGATGTCGTAGACGTTCTGGAGGGTCACACGGCGCAGGCCGTTCTTACCCTCCTGGAGCACCTTGGTGGTCCCCTTCGTATATTCGTTGGATTTTGTCGTCTCCGTGGAGAATGCGATCTCTTCCTCACGGGTCTCGATGCGGGTGATGCGCACCTCAAGGCCAGCCTCTTCTTTGGTGATGACGAGATGGTCGCCCTCAAGGATGCTGGACGTCTCGCTCAGCGGCTCACCCTTGAACGCCGGGTTGAGGGCACACAGCTCACGGAAGGTCAGGTCATTGTTATGTGCGATGGACCAGAGGGTGTCGCCCGCCTTGACGGTGTAGACCTTCTGAGCCTGCTTCACGCCCACCAGCTCCTGCCGGACGGTCTCAAAATCCTGCAAGCCTTCCTTGAAGTAAAGACCGTCTTCCAGCGTGACCTGCTTGTTGAAGCCCACGCTCACATCGGGGTCGTCCTCTTCTTCCTCGTAGGGGTCGAGCATGGCGGCGAGGTAATCCCGCAGCGCGTTGCCGTCGCTGCACACTGCCGTCAACTCGCCGTCCAGATAAAGAGCCGTGCCTTCGCTGATCTGGTCACCAGCGCTCTGGATGATGGCGTTTGCCATCTCGTTTTCGTCCATCATGTGGTGGGCGATGGCGAGGGTGTAGCTCGGCTCGATGGTCCACTCGGTCTTGTCGGTGCCGGCGTAGCTGATACGCTCCATCACGTCCTCGCGGGCCGTGTTGAAGACGTCCTCATTCGCCACATAGCCCACGGTTTCGCCGTTGACCCGGACGGCCAGTGCATAAGGCTGGTGGATGACATATTGGAACACTGCTGCGCCCAGCGCCAGTGCGCAGATGGGCAGGGCATACATCGCCATGCGGGGCAGCAGACTGAGGTTGCGGCGGACGCCGTTTTTGAAGTAGTGGACGCTGGCCTCAAATGCTGCACCGAAGCCCTGCTCCCTGCGGATGCGGTGGGCATGGATGAGAAGGGACACGATGCCCTTTGCAAACAGCACGATGGGGCCAAACAGGTCTTTGGCCACCTGTGCTGCGCCGGGGAACGCCGTCTCCGCCAGAGCCTTTGCAAAGCGGCGGATGCCTCCAGCAGCCCAGAGAGCGGCGTACTTGACGGCACGCCCCACCCGCACGGCAGCATACTCCGCGCCAAAGCCCAGCGCGTAGAGCACTGCGCCAACGCGCAATACCAGCTTCGACGAGCGCAGCTTCCGGGAGGCATTGTCCAGCCGGTGTCTGCGGCGGCGATACCGCCGGTGGCGGCGCAGCAGATGGACGCACTGGAGCTGCGCCCAAAGCGAGCGCAGCTTTGCGCGGAAGCCGGTGTGCCGCGGCGCAGCGGCTGGCTCGTCCTGCCGCGTTTCAGTTGTTTTATCTTCCAGCAAAAAGGATGCTCCTTCCTGTATCTTCAGGAGATTCTGATCTGTCTCTTTTCTCTGTTATCGACACGCTGCCGCATAAGGACAGCTTTTTTGACAAGAATAACTCTATTTATTATACACCCTGCCAGCGCCGAAACAAGCACTGACACAAAATTTGGGCTTAGCTTTCACTTACTTTTCACGAAATACACAAATTCAGTCAAAAAGGGCTGCCATATCCTCCGGCAGCGGGCTTTCCACCGTCACCGGCCTCAGGGTTGTCTCGTCCACCGGCACTTCGATACGGATGCCGTCCGGCATCGGCTCGCAGCGCGGCACCCAGAACGTCTGTTTTGCGCAGTGGAGCGCCTGCCGCCCGATACGCGCCCGGCTCCCGCCGTAGAGGTCATCGCCGGCCAGCGGGTGGCCGATGGATGCAAAATGTACCCGTATCTGATGGGTCCGGCCCGTCACCGGGACGCAGGCCGCGAGGCTCAGGCCGTTTTCGGCTTTCAATATGGTATATTCCGTCCGGCTGGGTTTGCCGTCGGGGGTGACGCACCGCCCGATGATGCTCTCCCCCTGCCGCCCGATGGGGGCGTCGATGACGCCCGGCCCGAGGGGAAGTTCTCCTTCTGCAACGGCGTAGTAGAGCTTCTCCACCCTCTGAGCCAGCAGCGGGGCGGCGTAACCATTCTGGGCCGCCAGCACGAGGCCGCTGGTGTCCTTGTCGATGCGGTTCACCGGGCGGAAGACAGGGCTTCTACCCTGACGCAGCGCCCAGGCGGCATAGCCGTTCGCCAGCGTATCCAGCGGGTAATTCAGGGTTGGATGCACCGCGAGATGGGGCAGCTTTTCCACCACGAGGGCGAAAGCGTCCTCGTAGACCACATCCACCGGGATGTCGTCCTGCGGCGCAACGCCCTCCCCCTCCGGCGGCAGTTCAAAGGAGATGACCTGCCCGGCCTCCACCCGGCGGTTGGCCAGGATGGGGGCGCCGTCGGCAAAAAAACCGCTGCCCCGGAATTTCACGGCCCGGGACAGGTCGGTGGAGACACTGCACCTGCGCAGAAAACCGCGCAGCAGCATCCCGTCCGCCTCGGGCGGGACTTTGAAATAAAGCTTCATCTTCCCACCTCCAGCGCGGGCAACATATAAGATAAGTATAGCAAAATTCTCTTTCTCTTGCAAATCTTGTTTTTTTATGGTATCATGAGGAGCGGAAAACGAGTGGAACATACGGCGGCGGGGCGGCTTTGACCGCTCTGAGGAAAGTCCGGGCCTCACAGAGCACGGTAACTGCTAACGGCAGCCGAGGGTGACCTCAGGGAAAGTGCAACAGAAAGGAAACCGCCGCAGCAATGCGGTAAGGATGAAAGGGCGAGGTAAGAGCTCACCAGCGCATGGGTGACTATGCGGCTTTGTAAACCCTACCGGAAGCAACGCCTATATGGGACGTACAGCGCTGCTCGCGTGTCCCGAAGGCGGCACGAACCTGTCAGCAATGGCAGGTCTAGACAGATCGTCGTTTAATACAGAACCCGGCTTACGGTCTATCTCGTTTTCCATCTTTTGTTTTCAGCGCTGTCTGCGGTGTGCAGGCAGCGTTTTTCGTTTCTTTAACCACACTGTCACTTTTCGTTTGGGCCGGTTTGTGGTATACTGAACAAAACCCCGCAGAGCACGTCTCCGCCGGGGCCTTAATTCAACAGACAGGATGTGAAATCCTCCGATGAAAGATGGTTTTTTGAAAGTAGCTGCCCTCTCGCCCTCGCTGCGGGTGGCCGACTGCAACTATAACGCTTCCCAAATCGTATCTCAGTTACAGGACGCTGCCGCCCGCGGCGTCAGGCTGGCGGTGTTCCCCGAGTTCTGCCTCACCGGCTACACCTGCGGCGATCTATTCTTGCAGCGCACGTTGCAGCAGGGCGCGCTGGACGCCCTGCAGACCGTGCTGGACGCCAGCCGGGAGCTGGATGTCGTGGCCCTCGTGGGCCTGCCGCTGCTGGTGCGGGGCAAACTGTACAACTGCGCCGCCGTCCTCTGCAGCGGGCGTCTGCTGGGCCTTGTCCCCAAGACCTACCTGCCCAACTACGGCGAGTTTTACGAAAAGCGCCAGTTCACCCCGGGCAGCACTGAGGTAGAGACGGTAACAGTCTGCGGGCAGGAGGTGCCTTTCGGTACATCCCTGCTCTTCCGCTGCCGCCAGATGCCCAGCTTCGTTCTGGGCGTGGAGATCTGCGAAGACCTGTGGAGCGCTCTGCCCCCCTCCACCTTCCATGCGCTGGCCGGTGCCACCGTCATTGCGAACCTTTCGGCCAGCGATGAGACGGTTGGCAAGGCCGAGTACCGCCGGGCGCTGGTGTCGAACCAGTCCGCCCGCCTGCTCTGCGGCTACCTGTACGCTTCTGCCGGCCACGGCGAGAGCACCCAGGACATGGTCTTCGCCGGCCACGACCTCATCGCCGAGAACGGCACCATCCTCGCCGAGACGTCTCCCTTCGAGGGCGGCTGGGCTGAGACGGAGCTGGACTGCCAGCGGATGGAGTCGGAGCGGGCGCGCAACACCAGCTTCGAGCCCAGCGCTGAGGGGTATCTGACCGTCGATTTCGACCTTGCCCTCACCGAGACGAAGCTCTCCCGCTGGGTAGACCCCACGCCCTTCATCCCCCACGACGAGCGCCGCCGGGCCGAGCGCTGTGAGCTGATTTTGAAAATGCAGGCCGACGGCCTCGCCAAGCGCCTCGAGCATGCCCACGCCAAGACGGCGGTCATCGGCATCTCGGGCGGTCTGGACAGCTGCCTCGCCCTGCTGGTGGCCGTCCGCGCCATGAAACAGCTGGGCCGCCCCACCAGCGATGTGCTGGCTGTGACTATGCCCTGCTTCGGCACCACCCACCGCACCCGCAGCAATGCAGAGATCTTATGCGACGAGCTGGCCGTCAGCTTTACCGAGATCGACATCGCCAACACCGTCCACAGCCACTTCAAGGACATCGGACAGGACGAGAGCGTGCTGGACGTCACCTTTGAGAACGGACAGGCTCGTGTGCGCACCCTCGAGCTGATGGACACTGCCAACCGCACCGGCGGCCTCGTCGTCGGCACCGGCGACCTCTCCGAGCTGGCGCTGGGCTGGGCCACCTACAACGGCGACCACATGAGCATGTACGGCGTCAACGCCGGTGTCCCCAAGACGCTGGTGCGCCACCTCGTCCAGTATGAGGCCGACATTGCCGCCTCCGCCGAGCTACGCCGGGTGCTGCTGGACATCCTCGACACCCCCGTCTCCCCGGAGCTGCTGCCTGCCAAGGACGGCGAGATCTCTCAGAAGACGGAAGACCTCGTGGGTCCCTATGAGCTGCACGACTTCTACCTTTATTATGTTCTCCGCTTCGGCTTCGGCCCGTCGAAGATATTCCGGCTGGCGAAAGCGGCCTTCGCAGGCCGGGCCGAGTACCCGGACGAAGTGCTTTACAAGTGGCTGCGCAACTTCTACTGGCGGTTCTTCGCCCAGCAGTTCAAACGCAGCTGCCTGCCCGACGGCCCCAAGGTGGGCAGCGTCACCCTCTCGCCCCGGGGCGACTGGCGGATGCCCAGCGACGCAGCCGCCGCGCTCTGGCTGGCCGAGCTGGAACAGATCCCGCTCAAAGGATAATTTTTTATGAAACAACACAAAAAACTGTTGATAAATCTGGTCTTTGCTGCCGTCATTCTGGCCACAGCCGCCGTGCTGCTGCTGGTGCGGAAAGCAAACCAGACCGGTGCGCCGCTCTGCGCAGAGCTCATCTACGGAGACAGCAACACCAGGCTGACCTTCCCCCTCGAAAAAGACGCCGATTACGATGTGGACACCGGCTACCTCACCGTCCACATCAAGATTCAGGACGGCGCGGCCCGCTTTGTGGACTCGCCCTGCCCTGACCACATCTGCGAGTCCTTCGGCTGGCTCAGCGAGGAAGACCAGACGGCCACCTGCCTGCCCGCCCGGGCTGTGCTGAGCATCATCCCCACCACATGATGGCATACACATCCAAAGGAGTGAACGCCTATGTTTGACGAAAACGAGCATATCCATCCCCAGAATAACGACGAAGGCCCCCGGCATATCCACCGGGGCATCAAGCGCAGCGAACCCGACGAAGTGGAGGTAGACAGCGCCGATTTCTTCTCGCCGGAGCCTCCCCGCCCCAAAGCACCGACGCCTCCGTCTGAGCCGCCGAAATCTTCGGTGCCGCCCCGCAAACAGTGGGAGCCGCTGCACCCCAGCGAGCCCGCCCCCGCTGACAATAAACTTCCGAAAGGAGGAATGGTCTTGCTGGTACTGCAGGCCATCCTGAGCCTTGCCGCGCTGGTGCAGCTCTGGCGCACCCAGATGCTGCCGGTGCTCTACCTCGTTATCATCACCGCGCTTCTGGTGCTGCTCTGGCTGCTGGTGCGCAAGTGCCTCGCCTCCCGCAGCGGTGCCGTCGTGGCCCGGGTGCTGTCCGTCCTGCTCTGCGCCGCGCTGGCTATGGGCTGTGTCTGGGCGCAGCAGGGTCTGACCGCACTGGACAGCATGACTTCTGGCCTGCTCACCGGTGCAGAGGCGAATAAGATCACGAAAGAGCCGTTCGTCGTCTACCTCAGCGGCGTGGACAACCGCGGTGACCTGACCGAAAAGGCCCGCAGCGACGTGAACATCCTCGCCGTGGTCAACCCCACCACCAAGCAGGCGGCCCTCATCAACACCCCGCGCGACTACTATGTTGACCTCGCAGGCACCGACAGCAAGGACAAGCTGACCCACGCCGGCCTCTACGGCGTCGAGACCAGTATGGCCACGCTGGGCAACCTCTACGGCGTGAATGTGGAGCACTACCTCCGCATCAATTTTGCGGGCTTCATCAACATCATCGACGCCATCGGCGGCGTGGACGTCTACTCCGACCAGGCCTTCACCTCGGTGGGCAGCCCCGGCTACTACGACCCCACCACCTTCGCCGAGGGCTGGAACCATCTGGACGGCAAGTCTGCTCTGGCTTTTGCCCGTGAGCGCCACGCCTTCAAGACCGGCGACATCCAGCGCGGCATCAACCAGATGAAAGTCATCGACGCGGTGGCCAACAAGCTCAAATCCCCGGCCCTGCTCATGGGCTTCTCCAAGCTGATGGACGCCGCCGCCGACTGCTTCGTCACCAGCCTTTCGCAGGAACAGATCTCTGCGCTGGTCCGGATGCAGCTGGGCGACCTCGCCAACTGGGACATCCAGAGCTACACCGTCACCGGCTCGGGCGCGAAGAGCACCAAGTGCTACTCCGCCAAGGGCCAGAGCCTCTACGTCATGAAGCCGGATGAGAACTCGGTCAACGAGGCCAAGGCCCTTGTCGCCGCAGTTCTGGGCGGCGAGGACAAGCTCACCAGCACCAGCCAGACCCCCGAGAAGACCGATGTCTTCACGCCGACCGCCGACCCCAACGCCGGTGCATCCATCCCGGAGGAATCTCCCGACAGCGTGATTGCAGAAGAGCCCGCCGAGAGCGAAGTCCCGGCGGAAGAGGCCCCCGCTGACAGCCAGCCCGCCGAGGGCGACGCCTCCGGTGAGCCCAGCGCTTCCACCGAGGTCCCCGCCGACAGCAGCGAAGAAGCCCCGGCAGACTCCACCGAGTCTCCGTCCTTCTCCATGCCGACTCAGGAGCAGGTGGAGCAGGCGGCTTCCTCCCTGCATCAGGCCGCTTCCACCGTGCTGGACGCCCTGTTCGGCTCCGGCAGCGGCGACGCTTCCAGCGCTGAAAATGATGCAGCATAATTTATAGACAGAAAGATCCCGCAAAGCAGCTGCTTTGCGGGATCTTTGCGTTTATGCTTATTTCAGGATGTCGCTCAGCACGCTCTGGCCGTCCAGCGTGGAAGCATCCACACCCAGATAGTCGCAGATGGTCTGTGCGATGGTTCCGAAGCAGAGCCTGGTGCCGAGGTCAACGCCCGGTTTGACGCCCTTGCCGCAGATGAGATACGGCACATACTCGCGGGTATGGTCGGTGGTCTTGGTGTAGGAGGGGTCACATCCGTGGTCAGCCGTGACCATCAGGATGTCGCCCTCCCGCATCCCGGGGATGAAGTCGGCAACGAACTTGTCAAACTCGGTGGCGGCGGCGGCGTAGCCTGCCACGTCGCGGCGGTGGCCGTAGAGCATATCGAAATCGACGAGGTTCACGAAGGCCAGACCCTCGAAGTCGCGGGTCTGCAAAGCCTTGGTGAAGGCGATGCCGTTGGTGTTGCCGGTGGTCTTGATCTTTTCCGTCACGCCCTCGCCGTCGAAGATGTCGAAAATTTTGCCCACGGCGATGACGTCCCTGCCCGCGTCCTTGAGCAGATCAAGCATGGTCTTGCGGGGCGGCTTGAGGCTCAGGTCGTGGCGGTTGGTGGTGCGGTAGAAGGTGTCGGCGGTGCGGCCGAGGAAGGGGCGGGCGATGACGCGGCCCACGCCGTACTCGCCCTTCAGCATCTCGCGGGCGATCTCGCAATAGCGGTACAGCTCATGCACCGGCACAAGCTCCTCGTTGGCGGCCACCTGAAACACGCTGTCGGCGCTGGTGTAGACGATGAGGGCATCCTCCTTCATGGCCTGCTCGCCGTAGTCCTTCAGCACCTGTGTGCCGGAGTAGGGCTTGTTGCAGAGGACTTTGTGGCCGGTCTTTTCCTCGAACTCGTGGATGAGGCTGTCCGGGAAGCCGTCCGGGAAGGTGGGCAGGGGCCTCGGGCTGACGACACCGGCGATCTCCCAGTGGCCGATGGTGGTATCCTTGCCCATGCTCTGCTCCTGCAGACGGGCGAAGGAGCCGATGGGGGCGGCTTCCTTCTCGCCGACGGTCACGCCGTCGATGTTGAACAGGCCGAGCTTTTTCAGGTTGGGGCAGTTGAAATTGGGGTGGTTGGCGATGGCGCCGAGGGTGTTGGTCCCCTCATCGCCAAAGGCGGCGGCATCCGGCTCTGCGCCGATGCCGAAGCTGTCCAGAACGATCAGAAAAACGCGCTTTTCCATTACGCTTTCACTCCGTTTCTATCATTTTGCGCTCACCTGTGTCCCTTCGGGGCAGAAGTGAGACTTTTGCTTAGCCCTATTATAGGCGATGGACGCATTTTTCGCAAGCGTTTTATCGCTCCGGCATCTATCACGAAAATTTAAGGTTTTCTTTGCCGAATTTTTTCTTGCTCTCTTGTACACAAGCGGTTATAATATAGAATGGTATGGTTTTCAAACACACCTGACCGGGCCGATGTCCGGCCAGCGGCCGCAGGGCATATCTGGCACCTGCGCGCCCATCATAGAGGAAAAAAAGAGACTGTTAGAGGTATATTTATGAGAAAAACGAAGATCATCTGCACCCTTGGCCCTTCTACCGATAAGGACGGCGTCCTGCGCGAGCTGGTCGCCAACGGCATGAACGTGGCCCGCTTCAACTTTTCCCACGGCTCCTACGAGGAGCACAAGGGCCGTCTGGACATGCTGAAAGCTGTCCGCACTGAGCTGAACAAGCCCGTTGCTGCCCTGCTGGACACCAAAGGCCCCGAGATCCGCCTGAAGGAGTTCAAGAACGGCGTTGAGATGCTGGAAGCCGGTCAGACCTTCACCCTGACCACCCGCGAGGTGGAGGGTACCAAGGAGATCTGCTCCATCACCTACAAGGACCTGCCCCAGGACGTCCATGAGGGCGGCACCATCATGCTGGACGACGGCCTCATCAAGCTGGCCATCAAGAGCGTCACGGACACCGACATCGTCTGCGAAGTGCTCAACAGCGGCAAGATCAAGACCAAGAAGGGCGTCAATGTCCCCGGTGTCCACCTGTCCATGCCCTACCTGAGCCAGCGCGACCGCGATGACATCATCTTCGGTGTCCAGCAGGGCTTCGACTTCATCGCTGCTTCCTTCGTGCGCACCGCACAGGACGTCTACGACATCCGCAACCTGCTGAACGAGTACGACTCCAACATCCGCATCATCGCCAAGATCGAGAACCGCGAGGGCGTCGATAACATCGACAGCATCCTGTCCGCTGCCGACGCCGTCATGGTCGCCCGCGGCGACCTGGGCGTCGAGATCGACTTCACTGAGCTGCCCGGCATCCAGAAGAGCGTCATCGACCGCTCCTTCTCCTTCGGCAAGCCCATCGTCACTGCCACCCAGATGCTGGACAGCATGATGGTCAACCCCCGCCCCACCCGCGCCGAGATCTCCGACGTGGCAAACGCCATCTATGACGGCACTTCCGCTATCATGCTCTCCGGCGAGACCGCTGCGGGCGCATACCCTGTTGAGGCCCTCAAGACCATGTCCGCTATCGCAGAGCGCACCGAGAACGAGGTCCACTACCGCGACAACCGCCTGACCGATACCACCGGCCAGATCAGCGTCAGCGACGCTACCGCACACGCTGCCTGCCTGACCGCAAAGGACGTCAACGCTTCTGCCATCGTCACCGTGTCCGAGTCCGGCAACACTGCCCGCCTGCTGAGCAAGTACCGCCCCTCTCAGCCCATCATCGCCTGCGTCATGGACGAGCAGGTCCAGCGCCAGCTGTCCATCTCCTGGGGCATCACCCCGCTCATGATGGACCTCGCCACCAGCACCGATGAGCTCATCGAGAAGTCCACCACTCTGGCCAAAGAGCACGGCTATCTGCACGACGGCGAGCTGGCTGTTGTGACCGCCGGCGTCCCCGTGGGCGTCTCCGGCACCACCAACATGATCAAGATCCACATGATCGGCAACTGCCTGGCTACCGGCGTCGGCGTCGGCCCCGAGGGCGCTGCTCTGGCCAACGCCACCGGCAAGGCCTGCGTCTGCCGCACCATCGAAGAGATCCGCGCAAAGTTCAAGCCTGGCATGGTCCTGGTCGTCCCCTCCACCTCCAACGAGATGCTGAGCTACGTCCGTGACGCCGCCGCTCTGGTGGTCGAGGAAGCCGGCCTGAACAGCCACGCCGCCATCGCCGGCAAGGCCCTGCTCAAGCCCACCATCGTGGGTGCCGTCGGCGCTACCGCCCACATCCGCGACGGTCTGATGGTTGCTGTGGACTGCGCACATGGCAGCGTCCAGCGCCTGCAGGCCTGATTTCGGGAGGCACAGCATGGAGCGTATTGCAAGTTTCTGCGTAGACCACACCAAGCTCGACCGCGGCATGTACCTGAGCCGTCAGGACGGCGATGTTCTGACCTGGGACATCCGGATGAAGAAGCCGAACCACGGCGATTATCTCTCCACCGGCGCAGCCCACACGCTGGAGCACCTCTTCGCCACTTACGCCCGCAACAGCCAGTATAAGGACGGCGTCATCTACGTCGGCCCCATGGGCTGCCGCACCGGCTTTTACCTGCTGACCCGGGGCCTGACCCCCGCCGAGGCGCTGAGCCTGACGGTGGAGTCCTTCCGCTTCATGGCTGCGTTTGAGGGCGATGTCCCCGGCGCAAGCGAGGTGGAGTGCGGTAACTACCGCGACATGGACCTGCCCGCCGCAAAGGCTGAGGCTGCTGCCATGCTGCCCGTGCTCGAGGCACTGACCGCTGACGAGCTGCACTACTAAGCTATAACACACAAAGAGGCTGTTGCACTGCAACAGCCTCTTTTCTTTTATCGCGTCCGCGCCTCACACTTCCCCGATGACCGGGAGCAGGTCTTCGAGCTTATTGAAATAATTGACGATGGTGACCACATTGTTGACGATGGAGCTGCCCGCCGAGAAGATACGGGCCACATAGTTCAGCACCCGGCCAATGTCCTGAAACGTCTGCCATGCCGTGGTCTCGCCGCCGCAGAGCAGCACCATTTCGTCGTCCCCGATGGATGTATACCGGGCGGGCATCTGCATCTGATAATTACTCATAGTATTCTTTCCTTTCCGCTGGTGAAAAGTTTTTTCTTCCTCGTTCAGAGTCAGCGCCCTCGGGGCCTGTCCTCTATTCCATCCTACCAGATACGAAAGGCAAAGCATGTCAGACCATGCGGCTGGAATAATTTTCCTTTCATAAGACAGTAAAGAGGCCCTGTACGACAGTGCAGGGCCTCTTTGTTATATTGTTTTATTCGTACAGGGGGAAAGCCCTGGTCAGGGCCAGCACGCGGGCGGAGACGTCGTCCTTCTTCTCGTCGTAGTGCCAGATGCAGTCGGCGATGCAGTCCGCAATGACCTTCATCTCGGCCTCGCCCATACCCCGGGTGGTGACAGCCGGAGTACCCAGACGGACACCGGAAGTCACGAAGGGACTGCGGGTCTCGCCGGGGACGGTGTTCTTGTTGGCGGTGATGTGGACGCTGTCGAGGCGGGCTTCCAGCTCCTTGCCGGTGCATTCCTCGTCCCGCAGGTCGAGGAGCATCAGGTGGTTGTCGGTGCCGCCGGACACCAGCTTGACACCGCGGGCCTGCAGTTCAGCGGCCATGGCCTGTGCGTTTTCCACGATCTTGCGGGCGTAGTCCTTGAACTCTGGCTTGAGTGCCTCGCCAAAGCAGACGGCCTTGGCCGCGATGACGTGCTCCAGCGGGCCGCCCTGAGTGCCGGGGAAGACAGCGGAGTTGATGCGCTTGGCCAGCACGGCATTGTTGGTCAGGATGAGGCCGCCGCGGGGGCCGCGCAGGGTCTTGTGGGTGGTGGTGGTCACAACGTCGGCGTAAGGCACCGGGCTCTGGTGCATCCCGCCAGCCACGAGGCCCGCGATGTGGGCCATATCCACCATCAGGAAGGCCCCGTAGCCGTGGGCGATCTCAGCCAGCTTTTCGAAGTCGATGGCACGGGGGTAGGCCGAAGCGCCTGCCACGATCATCTTGGGACGGACCTTTTTGACCTGCTTTTCCAGCTCAGCATAGTCGATGCGGCCATCTTCGCCGACGCCGTAGGATACGAAGTGGTAGTTCTTGCCGGACATATTCACCGGAGAGCCGTGGGTCAGATGACCGCCCTGAGACAGGTCCATGCCCATAACGGTATCGCCCAGATCGAGCAGGGCGAAGTAGACGGCCAGATTGGCCTGTGCGCCGGAGTGGGGCTGGACGTTGGCGTACTTTGCACCGAACAGCTTGCAGGCGCGCTGGATGGCGATGTTCTCCACCTCATCCACATAG
>OGJI01003170.1_pt1 | contig 13224 bp, 9 predicted proteins | sample 1572031 | NCBI WGS metagenome assembly OGJI01 (sample SAMEA2582119, study PRJEB24529) | metagenome | biome: Human gut stool | place: China | collected 2011
CAAAGAGGATATTCCGGTATTATTAGCACACCTCACCGAGGCAGAAGCAATCAAATTATTTGCAAATACTTATCTTGCACTGCGTGTTTCCTATTTTAATGAGCTGGATACCTATGCAGAGGTAAGAGGATTAAATACCAGACAGATTATCGAAGGCGTAGGCTTAGACCCACGAATCGGTAATTATTATAACAATCCATCCTTCGGATATGGCGGATACTGCCTGCCAAAGGATACCAAGCAGTTACTGGCAAATTATGCGGACGTTCCAAATGATATTATCGGAGCAATCGTTGCAGCCAATACGACAAGAAAAGATTTCATTGCACAGCAGATTTTAGACAGAAATCCTTCTGTAGTAGGTATTTATCGTCTGACCATGAAGACCAATTCCGATAACTTCCGCCAGTCTTCTATTCAGGGTGTTATGAAACGTCTGAAAGCAAAGGGCATCGAAGTAGTGATTTATGAGCCGACCTTAAAGGATGACAGCTTCTATAATTCCAAAGTAATCCGTGATTTAGACGAGTTCAAGAAGATGTCCGATGTTATTGTATCCAACCGTAACAGTGCAGACTTAGAAGATGTGCAGGACAAGGTATATACCAGAGATATTTATGACAGAGATTAATTTTAGAAAATAAAGCTGCCTGATTAGAACGACGAGATTAGCGCAGTGAGATTAGAGCAGTGAAAAAAGGAGACAAGATGAAACTGAGCCTTTATAACCTCAGAAAAGGTTTCCGATATTTAAAAAATTATGGTTTAAAGGAATTCTTCATCCGCCTGAAAGAAAAAGGAGAACCGGAGCAGATTTCCTATGCGGAATATGCAGCAGGCCATAAGGTAACAGAAGCACAACTTAAGATACAGACAAAAGAATCTGATAAGTGGTCCTATCGACCGCTTATCAGTTGTGTTTATATGGGAGAAAATAGAGAAGATGTATTGGCTATGTTAGAACAGCAGAGCTATACCAACTGGAATCTAACCTGTATCGATAAGCTCTGTACCGGAAAAGAAATAGAACTTTCCGGGGAATATGCAGCGCTTATTGAGGCGGGTGACACCCTAGAACCGGATGCTTTCTACGAGCTTGCCCATGCCATTGCTTTTCCAAAAGAGACAAGGCAGTCAGGAATTCACTGGGAAGAAATCGGAAAGCCGGATTTGATTTATACGGATGAAGATGTCAGATGTCCGGATGAATCAAAGACAACGGAGACCGCAGAGCCTCTTTTAAAGCCGGACTTCAGCCCGGATTATCTGGAAAACTACTGTTATATCAGACATTTATGCTGCATCAGAAAAACGGTATTCCTGCAGGCACTGAAAGGAAATGACGGAAATCCTGCAATAGAAGAACTGATCTGCCGGGCGGCAAAGCAGTCCGATAGTATCATCCATATTCCCAAAGTGCTCTATCATACAAAGGCAGGGCATGCACCGAGAGTAGAGCATGCCTCTATGGCAGCAGGCAGTCACGAAAAGAAGCAGCCACTGGTATCCATTCTGATCCCCAATAAGGATGAAAAAGCTTCTTTGGAAAAATGTATTGCATCCATACAAAGGGGCAGTTATTCCAATTATGAGATTATTATTATCGAGAATAACAGCAAAAGTGCAGAAATTTTCGAATATTATAAAATATTGCAGGAGCAGCATGATAATATCCATGTGGTAGAATGGAAACCGGAAGTACCTGGCACGTTTAATTATTCCGCAATCAATAATTATGGAGCATCCTATGCAAAAGGAGAATATCTTTTATTCTTAAATAATGATATTGAGATTATAACAAAGGATTACATGGAACGGATGCTTACCCTGTGCGGAAAAGAAAATACCGGAGCAGTGGGAGCAAAGCTTTATTACCCGGATGATACGATACAGCATGCCGGAATTGTCATAGGCATCGGTGGACATGCCAGAGGAATTGCAGCCAATATGTGTGTAGGACAGGTACGCAGCGATAGTGGGTATATGTATAGAGCCAGCCTGCGGCAGAATTTAAGTGCAGCAACAGCAGCATTTCTTATGGTGCCGGCAAAGGTGTTCCGTGAGGTGGACGGATTCTGCGAAGCTTTATCAGTAGCATTTAATGATGTGGATTTGTGTCTTAAAATCCGGAAGAAGGGTTATCTTATTATATATGAACCATTCGTAGAAGCGTACCATTATGAATCAAAGTCCAGAGGACAGGAGGATACAGAGGAGAAAGTACGCCGTTTTCAGGAAGAGATTGAATATATGAGAACCCGCTGGATTGATATTTTAAAGCAGGGAGATCCCTATTATCATCCCGGACTGACCCGTTACCGGACAGATTATTCCCTGGGACAAAAGCACTAAGGCATTGCAGAATTTGTAAGAAAGTGGTAACTTTGTAACTGAGTATAGAGAAAAACAAGTAACAGGGAGGTAGAGTTACACATGATGAAAGTTTATATTTGTCCGAAATGTGGCTGGATACGGACGGTTTCAAGAAGAAATGAAGTGGAATGTTTTAAATGTGGAAATGAAAAGATGGTTCTGGCAAAGATTCCTTATGAGAAATATGGGAAGATGAGTGAGAAAGAACGGAAAGACTATTCGGAAAGCTGGCTGTATATTCACAGAAACAGCATTTGACAGAAGAAGAACATACTTTTTTCACAGAAAATTAAGAAAGAATTCGGTTGTACCTGACAGGGTAGGACTGGTATAATATTCCTAAAAAGATGGCTTGTATTGCATAAGAGGGAATAGATTATGTATAAAAAAGAACGAAAAAGCTGGATGAAGCATCTTGACTTTACGATTCTGGATATTATCTGTCTGGAACTTGCATATGCCTTATCCTATTTTATGCGTTTTGGAAGAAAAAATGAGTTTTTAAATGAGGAATATCAGCGATTAGCGGTAGTCCTTATTTTGATTGATATCTGCGTGGTATTTTTCGGCGAATCCTATAAGAGCATTCTGCGGAGAAAGAATACGCAGGAATTTAAGCATGTTGTTGTTCATACAACAATCATTGTTGCCGGAATGATGGTATATGGATACTGGACCAGACAATCCGACTTTTCCAGACAGATTTTCCTGATGTTCTGGGGACTGTCTATGATTTTTGAATTTGTCGGCCGTTCCGGGCTTAAGAATTTTATTAAGAAAAAGATGATGAATGACAGAAATCTGTCTGCCATGATAGTGGTAACGACGGATGAACTGGTGGAGAGTTGTCTTAAGGAATTTGAAAATCTGCCATACCGGGAATTTGCCGTGCGTGGAGTTGTTGTAGTGGATGCAATGCGTAAGGGAGAAACTATACGGGGCATTCCGGTGGTGGCAAATGCAGATGATTTCTTTGAATATGTAAAAAATAATGTGGTAGATGAAGTATTTATCAATGGCAATACGATAGCCAGCAGCCAGGCACTGGCAGATGATCTGCTGGAAATGGGCGTTACGGTACATTTTAATCTGGTACATGCTTCCAAGCTGATGCCGAATAAAGTAATCGAGCAGTGTGGAAATTATATGGTTTTAACTTCCAGTATGTGTATTGCAACACCACGTCAGTTGTTTTTTAAACGTCTGATGGACATTGTAGGCGGTTTTGTGGGATTGGTGATTGCCGGTATTGCTACCATTATTTTTGCACCGATTATTAAGAAACAGTCACCGGGACCGATTTTCTTTTCCCAGATCCGTGTGGGGAAAAATGGCAGGAAATTCCGCTTTTATAAATTCCGTTCCATGAATGTAAATGCAGAAGAACAGAAAAAAGAGCTGATGGGGCAGAATGAGATGTCAGGGCTGATGTTTAAGATGGAAGATGATCCGAGAGTATTTCCGGTTGGCAGGTTCATGCGGAAGTTTTCCATTGATGAACTGCCACAGTTCTGGAATATTTTAAAAGGGGATATGAGTCTGGTAGGCACAAGACCGCCAACGGAGGAAGAATTTGCCGGATATGAGGCAAGGCACCGGGCAAGACTCGGAATTAAGCCGGGGCTTACCGGAATGTGGCAGGTCAGTGGAAGAAGTGACATTACGGATTTTGAAGAAGTGGTACAGCTGGATACCTACTATATTACAAACTGGTCACTGGCATTGGATATTAAAATCTTGTTTAAGACCATTCAGGTTGTTATAACAGGAAAAGGATCGAAGTAAGCAATGGGATTAACGAAAAAGGCTGCATATGCAGTTGGAATGATACGCAAGCATGGACTCCGGGGACTGGCGATTAAAGTAATGGAAACAAAATATGAGCCCATAGACCATGAATATACGAAAAACTGGCAGAATTATATGGTGACAAAAGAAGAATGGAAGGTGCAGCGGAATACGTTGTTTGAACATATGCCGCTGGTTTCTGTTGTAGTACCATTATATGAGACACCGGAATGCTTCTTACGGGAACTGATAGAGGGCATGCTGGGACAGTCCTATGAAAACTGGGAACTGTGTCTTGCAGATGGAAGCCCTACCGATAAAATCGAACGTTTTCTTGCAGAAAATTATAAAGAGGATGCAAGAATACGTTACCGCAGACTGTTGGAAAATGGTGGGATTTCAGAGAATACCAATGAGGCAGTTGCGATGGCAATAGGTGAATATATCGGATTATTGGACCATGATGATGTGCTGGCTGCCAATGCCCTTTATGAAGTGGTGAGGATGTTAAATGCCCATCCGGATGCACAGGTGATTTATTCCGATGAAGATAAAATTGATGCAGAATCCGGGATACACAGCCGGCCACATTTTAAGACGGATTATAATCCGGAATTGCTGATGCATTATAATTATATCTGCCATTTTCTGGTGGTAAAGAAGACCATGTTAGAGAAGGTGGGGGATTTCAATCCCTGCTATGATGGTGCCCAGGACTATGAACTGGTGCTCCGCCTGACGGAGCAGACGGATGCCATTTATCATATTCGAAAGATTCTTTATCATTGGAGAATACACAGTGGTTCCACGGCAGGCAGTTCCCTGTCCAAGGATTATGCCTATGATGCGGGAAAGCGGGCATTGGAAGCTTACGTGCAGAGGCGGAAAATCCCGGCAGAGATTAAAGAAGCCCAGGGGCATAATTCTTATGAAGTGATTTATGAACAGGAAGTTCCGGAGCCGGAGCTTATTAATCTTGCGGAAATAAAGGAAAAAGATGCTTTAAATGAACTGGTAGAAAACAGCACAAGGGAATATCTTTTCATTTATGACAGCCGTCGCACCAGATTGCTTGGGGAGAGAGAACGAAAAGAACTGGCACAATATGCCTGTTTAAATAAAGTGGGACTGACAGGTGTCCGGTTTAAAAAACACCGGAAGTTAGTTTCGGCAGGCATTGGCGTATTACCGGATGGAAAGATGGGATATCTTTTTGAAAAACTTCCGGTCTGCTTCAAGGGATATTTCAACCGGGCAGTGCTTCCGCAGAATGTCAGCGCCGTTCCGCTGGAACAGTGTATCATAAAGAAAGAAGCATATCTTAAGGCTGGCGGAATTGCGCTGGATAAAGAACCGTTAGAGCGGGCAATAGATTTTGCCGGACGTCTGAAAAAAGCGGGATATCAGATTATGCTGGATGCAAAACTTACAGCAGTTTATAAGGAATAGAAAATGAAACATGTATTTATTATAGGCAGTAAAGGAATTCCGGCGGCTTACGGCGGGTTCGAGACATTTGTAGAGAATCTGACCGGACAGGCAGTCAGTGAAGAAATTCAGTACCATGTGGCGTGTATGTCCGACCATAATGAAGAATTTACTTATCATAATGCGAAATGCTTCCGGGTGAAGGTGCCGGATATCGGACCAGCGAGAGCCGTGTATTATGATTTGGCAGCATTTCGTTACTGCATTCAGAAAATTAAAAAAGAAAAGATAGAGGATGCCGTTGTCTATGTGCTGGCATGCAGAATAGGACCATTTGTGGGGCACTTTAAAAGGCAGCTGCACCGGTTGTCTGGTACACTTTATGTAAACCCGGATGGACATGAATTTATGCGGGCAAAATGGAATAAATGGATTCGTAAATACTGGAAATATTCGGAAAAGGGAATGGTAAAGCATGCAGATTTATTAGTCTGTGATTCAAAGAATATTGAACAGTATATCAGGGATGAATATCATAAATATCAGCCGAAGACCACATTTATCGCATATGGAACACTATCTTATAAAGCAGGTGAACCAACAGAGGAGTTGCTGGCATGGTATCAGAAGTTTGATATCAGAAAAGAAAATTATTATCTTATCGTCGGAAGATTTGTCCCGGAAAATAATTACGAGACAATGATTCGGGAATTTATGGCATCTGATTCCACAAAAGATCTTGTAATCATCACAAATGTGGAAGAAAATGCTTTTTATGAAAGTTTAAAAGAGAAAACCGGCTTTTTAAATGATAAGCGGATTAAATTTGCAGGAACCGTGTATGATGCTGCATTGCTGGCAGAAATCCGCTACTTTGCTTATGGATATTTCCATGGACATGAGGTGGGAGGAACCAATCCATCCCTTCTTGAGGCACTCAGTACCACAAAACTGAACCTGCTTTTAGATGTGGGCTTTAATAAAGAAGTGGGGGAAGATGCCGCACTGTACTGGAATAAGAAAAACGGAAATCTTGCCACACTGATTCAGAAGGCGGATACTATGGATGAAGCAGAGCGGGAAGAGCTTGGCCGGAAAGCGAAGGACAGAATGAAGAAATGGTATAGCTGGGAAGCAATTGTACAGCAGTATGAAACACTGTTTCTTACAGGAGAGGAAGAGAGAGAATGATATCGGTCTTAGTAGTAACCTATAACGGAGAAACCTATATCAGAGAACAGATAGACAGCATACTTAAAAATATCGGACTGGGTGATGAACTGGTGGTATCGGATGATGGTTCATTGGATACTACGAGGGAAATCCTTAAGTCCTATCAGGAACAGGATGCCAGAATCCGTGTTATGGAAGGACCGGGTGAAGGCGTTATTGCCAATGTGGAAGCAGGACTTAGGGCGTGCCGGGGCGATTATATTTTTCTTGCAGACCAGGATGATGTCTGGATGCCGGATAAAGTAGAGAAAGTCATGGAAGTATTCCGGAGGAAGAAAGCCATGGTTGTGGTTCATGATGCCAGAGTGACAGATGCTGCATGCAAAGAGACACTGATGCCGTCCTTTTTTGTTTACCGCCACAGTGGAAGAGGTGCGATTAAAAATATTATTAAGAATACCTATATGGGCTGCTGCATGGCATTTCGGAAAGAGGTATTGGATGCAGTACTTCCGATTCCGAAGGATGTTACCATGCATGATCAGTGGATTGGTGTGAAATGTGATTTGAAATATCACCGCACGGTATTTTTAAAGGAGCCATTGATTCTTTACCGGAGGCATGAAAAGAATGTATCCGATTTTTCCCATAACAGCGTGGGTGTAATGATTAAGAATCGCTTAATTTTTCTAAAACGGATCTTAAGCTATCATGGATAATATTGACACAAAAAGTGTTTTGTTATATATTAGTTTCAATTGTTTTGAAAAAATGAATAGAAACTGTTTAACATCAGGAAAATAAGATAATGGAGATGACTTATGAGTACAAGTAGTAATAATAGAAACCGTAAAAGAAAGAAAATGACCAGACGCCAGAGAAGAAAGAGAAAATTGATTCTTTTTATAATAGAAGTATTGGTTATCTTAATTCTTCTGGCAGCATTATTTGTAATTATTAAATTAAACAAACTCAATAATACCGGTGATTTGGATGAAGATAAGCTGAATATTAATATTGATGCCAAAACCCAGGAATTGTTAGATGGTTATACGAACATTGCATTATTTGGTATTGATAACCGCAGTACCGGCAAATATGAGTCCGGAAACAGTGACTGTATCATGATTGCAAGTATTAATAATGATACGAAGGAAGTAAGACTGATATCGGTTTACCGTGATTCTTTCCTGGCAGTAGATGATGATGACAATTTAAGAAAACTCAATGCAGCATATGCAAAAGGCGGTCCGACCGGTGCAGTTGCAGCATTGAATAAGAATCTTGATCTGGATATTAAAGAGTATGTAGCTGTGGACTTTAATGCAGTTATGGAAGTGGTAGATGCACTGGGTGGAATTGAACTTGATATTAGTTCCAAAGAAGCAGAAACCATGAAAATATATATCAATGAGATGAATGAGGTAATGGGAACCAATGGAACAGCAGTTTCCGGACCTGGACTTCAGACAGTGAACGGAATCCAGGCATTGGCTTATTGCCGTGACCGTTACAGCGGTGGTGATGACTACGGCCGTACCGAGCGTCAGAGAACCGTTATCAGTAAAATAGTCGAGAAGGCAAAAGCAGCCAGTCTTCCTACATTAAATAAGGTGATTGATAAATTATTCCCGGATATTTCCACAAGTCTTAGCAGTTCTGAAATATTGGGACTGGCAGCAGGCATCAAAGACTACGAACTGGCAGATACACAGGGATGGCCATTCCAGCTTACGACAGAGCGTATGGGAGGAAAGCTTGGCGATGTAGTAGTTCCTACAGATCTGGAAACCAATGTAAATTTACTGCATCAGTATTTATTTGATGTAGAAGATTATGAGACAACACAGACCGTAAAGAATATCAGTAAATCCGTAATCAATGAGACTGGAAAGACTGCTTCGGATACAGTAAGAGATACAAATCCGTTTACGGCAGAGGACACAGAGGCGGATACCCAGACACAGTAAAGAAAGATAAATAAAAATATTCATTGGAAAAGCTGTCTGGAATAGGACAGCTTTTCTTTCGCAGGAAATAAGAAAGAGACGAAAAAGAGACGGAAAATGAATTCAGAAAAGTTGTTTCTTATATCATGACAGGAGGTTCTCCATGGCGGGAAGAACATCGGAAAAAGGGAATACAACAGGAAAAACAATATTCTGCTTTATCGGAAAGGTAATAGGAGCCGGAATTACAGCATTTGCAATTCTGGCGCTTTTTTGCGTATTTTATTACAACCCTCCGGTACATGAACCATGTGGAAATGGAGTGACCAGCTATGTAAGACAGGCAGATACGTTCTGGGCGAGAGGAACGGAAGGTTTTGCCATGGGAACTACAGATGACAGTGGTTATAACAACAGTTATCCGGCGGATGGAAGAAAGACTGCTATTTTAATGATGGGTTCTTCCCAGACGGAAGGACTGTATGTCAACGAGGATGATTGTGTATCTTATTTGCTAAATGAGAAATACGCCGAAGATGGAAGCAACCGGTATGTATACAACGTGGGAATGTCAGCCCATACCATTTACCGTAATATCAGTAATTTGGAAAATGCCCTTAAGGTTTATCGGCCTGCTGAATATGTTGCGTTAGAGACCGGAACACTGGCAATGAATCCGGTAGAAGCTGCGCAGGCATTGAACCATGAAATGCCTGAGCTGACAGCGGGAAGCGGAATACCGGCACTGGAAGTATTAGAAAAGAATCCTTATATCAAGCTGCTGTATCAGCAGTATAAGAATCTGCAGAGCCAGAACAATGGCGAAGCAGATGTAACGATTACGGAAAATGCAGGATATGATGTATTTGGTGATGACACCTATGCGGCCACGGAGGAACTGCTTGCCTATATCAGCAGGACAGCGGAAGAAGCAGATGTTCAGGCGGTGATTTATTATATTCCGGATATGACATTGACAGAGGATGGTAGTTATGAATGCTCTGCAAGTGTGGACACCAGAGATACTTTTGCAGAATTATGTGGAAAATATAATATTATTTTTGCGGACATGACAGATTCCGTAGAGGAAGCCTATGTGAAAGAGCATATCGTAGCCAGTGGATTTGATAATACAACAGTTGGCTATGGGCATCTTAATGCATATGGACATGAGCTTCTGGCACAGTGCATTTATGATGCAATCGGAGAGGAGGAGCAGAGATGAGTTTTGCAAGTGTAAGCTTTTTACTGTTTTTTCTTGTAGTGCTTCTTCTTTTACTTCTTGTACAGAGGGTGCTGCCTTTTGCGGAAATAAAGTGCCGCATCATATGCCAGGGAATCCTTCTGATAGCCAGTTATGTTTTTTATGGCTGGTGGAATATGCGGCTTTGCCTGCTTTTAATGGGAATTACATGGATTTCCTTTTTTACCGCGGTAAAAAAAGATGAAAAGCATCTGCGGCAGAGCCGGATTTCTCTTCTGATTGGAGTAGGCACGCCTTTGGCGGTCCTTGGAATTTTTAAATATTATGATTTCTTTGTGACTTCCTTTTGTGATGTGTTTCATCTGACACCGGGAGTGCTGAATCTGATTCTTCCGGTAGGAATTTCCTTTTATACCTTTCAGGCATTGAGCTATACCATTGATGTCTATACCGGGAAGATAGAAAAAGAAAAAAGCTTTTTGCAGTTTGCGTTGTACTTAAGTTTTTTTCCACAGCTTGTAGCGGGACCGATTGTAAAAGCATCGGAGTTTCTGCCACAGCTTAAGGAGAACCGGAAGGTTACACTTGCGGGACTGGAAAGTGGAATACAGATATTTGTATTTGGTATGTTTAAAAAAGTGGTACTGGCGGACAATATTTCTGTATTTGTGGATGAAGTATATCGTAGTCCGCAGATATTTGGTTCCGGAACGGTTGCACTGGCAGTAGCAGCCTATGCCATTCAGATTTATATGGATTTTTCCGGTTATTCGGATATGGCAATCGGCTGTGCAAAATGTATGGGCTATGAATTACCGGTGAACTTTAACCTTCCATATATATCCCATAATGTCAGTGAGTTCTGGAAACGGTGGCATATCAGCCTTTCAAGCTGGCTGATGCAGTATCTTTATATTCCGCTGGGTGGTAACCGCAAGGGACGTATTCGTACTTATGTAAACCTGATGATAACGATGCTTTTAGGGGGACTCTGGCACGGTGCAGAATGGAGCTTTGTATTGTGGGGTGGTCTCCATGGACTGGCTCTTTGTATCCATAAGGGCTTCCGGAAACTGGCTGGGTATCAGAAAGGGCAGGAGAGAAAGAAAAATGTTCTGGTGGATACCTTATCCATCCTCGGAACGGACATTTTTGTCTGCATCTGCTGGATATTCTTCCGGGCAGAAAATGTGCCGAAGGCATGGCTGGTATTAAAACAGTTATTTGGCTTCCGGGCGGGCATTACACATCCGTACAGCTTTGCCATTGCAGCAATTATTATTCTTTGCATTGCAACAGTGGCTGCATATCTTAGGGCAGCAAAGAAAAAAGAAAAGACCGTCAATGGTTTTTATCCGGTTATGGATTTAAATCATTTCTGGTCTCTTGTGATTTTCTTTGTTGAGATAGGCCTTATCCTTGGTCTGGCTTATGTGAAGGGCAGTCCGTTTATTTATTTTCAGTTTTAGGTAAGGCAGTTTGTGTGTCTGCCATGGAGGTCTTTGGTGTCATCGGTTCATCAATAATGAATGGTGGACGGTTTCTGGTGGCATCATAAATACGCCAGATGTAGGAACCAATAATACCGATGGAAAGCATAATAATTCCCATACCCATTAAAAGTACGATTAATAATGAGGTATAGCCTTCTGCAGTTATAATTCCGGTCATTTTCCGGTAAATTGTAATAAAGAACAGAATGAGTGCAAAGAGAAATACTCCGGCACCGGCTGCAGTGACCATGGTAATCGGAAAGCTGGAGAATCCTATCAGGGAATCCGTGGCAAGTTTTATTTTTTTGTGAAGAGTCCATCGGGAATGTCCGATGGTTCTTTTTTTCCGGATATAAGGAACAGTTGCAGTCTGAAAGCCACTCCACAGGACCTGTCCCATAAGAGAGGTATTTTTTTCCTTCATTGCGACCAGCAGGTCAATGATTTGGCGGTCAATCAGAAAACTGTCAAATCCACCTTTGGGCATGGTGGGAAGTGCAACCTCCTTCATAATATAGGCATAAAGGGAAGAAACAGCTTTCTGTGTAAGAGGTTCTTCACGGTCAGCACGGGTAGCAAGTACTACTTTATTACCATCCCTGTATTTTTCTAACATACTTAAGATTAATTCTGACGGTTCCTGTAAGTCTGCAGCTTTGCGGACAGCACAATCGCCACTGCAGCGGGAGAGTCCTGCAAGAATGGCAGCATGTTCACCAAAATTACGGGATAATTTTAATGGGATAATATGTGTATCCAGGCGGGCAAGCTCGCAGATGACATCATAGGATTTATCTTTGGAACCATCATCAACCATGAGAATTTCATAGTCACAATCTAGTTTACATAAAACCTTTTCCCGCAGATCATTGTAAAGTGGAAGAAGGTTATCATGGTTAAAATACACTGGTATTACAATGGATAGTTTCATAACATTGGCTCCTTTCATAAAGTATTACTTCTTGATTCTTTATTATGATAACGTATGTTTTTGTAAAATCAATAGGGTAAAGAAAGTCTTAAGAAAATAGTAAGAGAACTCTTAGTTGTCTGGATAAGTTTTCAGGAGTATAATACCAACGATTCATCATGAAGAAGAAATTAATAATGAAAAGGAAATGAGAATGGAAAAGACAAATCAGACTCTGAAAAGAGGGTATTTAATATGTTTATTTCTGGCATTGACAATTTGGAGTATGGCAACTACTTCCGGAAGCGGGCCGGATGAAGCAATGAAATATGATATCTGTAATTATATAGCGTCCCATGGAAAGCTTCCTGATGGAACGGACCCGGCGCTAAGAAATCCAATCTGGGGAATATCATATGGATTTACTCCGATTCTGTCATATATGATAAGCGGAGTTTTTTTGAAAATAGCTTTTTTATTTACCACAAATGCGTATTGGCTGTATGTGGCAGTCAGATTCACCAGTGTACTTTCCATAACCGGAATGGCATATTTGATGTTTCAGATAGGAGAGTACTTATTTCAAACCAATAGAAGCAGATTTTTGTTCGTAATGTCTGGAACCCTGCTGCCCCAGGTAATGTATCTTGGAAGTTATCTGAATAATGATTCCTTTGCATTATTTACAATTGCATGGATTATTTATGCCTGGCTTAGGGGCAGGGACAGACACTGGGACTGGAAAAGCTGTATCCTATTAGGAACTGGAATAGGGTTATGTGCATTATCTTATTATAATGCCTACGGTTATCTTTTGATGAGTATACCGTTTTTCTTTATTTCCTACTGGAAGGAAAGGCAAATAGAAGGTGAAGGAAAAAGAACTGACATGCATCGGATGTTCAG
>OGJI01003179.1_pt1 | contig 13187 bp, 9 predicted proteins | sample 1572031 | NCBI WGS metagenome assembly OGJI01 (sample SAMEA2582119, study PRJEB24529) | metagenome | biome: Human gut stool | place: China | collected 2011
CAGGTCGCACGAACCGTATGCCGGGCAAGGCGTGGGCCGCCGCCCGGCATAAAAGCAGCACCGTGCCTGTGGTCATCGCCCGGCGGCGCTGCGCTTGCCGGGTCGGGGTATATGCGCCTGCGGGGTGCCGGAGATAATGTTATTGGTATGCAACTTTATTAATCCGGGTAAAGCGTTTGTCGCATGTGATTTCAGCGCACATTGCGCTCCCGGTTAATCTTCTGCGTTATGCCTGGCATGGCGCAGGGAGCGCACAGGGGGCGGCCAGTCGCCGCCGCCCCCTGTACCCCCGGGCTCCGGCCAGCAAAATCGCCGCTACGCGGTCCCTTCGACTTATCCCTGCAGGCTTCGGGTCGGGCCGAGGCAGCGTCCGTGCAAAACACGGCCCTCAGCCCGCATCCATGCGGGCTGCCCCGGCCTTCCGGGAACGTCTCAGCGATTTTGAGGCCGTCAGCACCGGCAGTTTCAGCAACAATGGTGAATAAATTAACGGCAGGTCGCACGAACCGTATGCCGGGCAAGGCGTGAGCCGCCGCCCGGCATAAAAGCAGCACCGGGCCTGGGGTATAGGAGCTTACGGGAGGAGGCCGTAGGCCGGATAAGCGTAGCGCCATCCGGCACAAAGGCGGGTATGGCGCCGGAGGTATCCTCCCCGGCGGCGCTGCGCTTGCCGGGTCGGGGAGTGGGATTCCGCGGAGCGTTTCGCGAAAAAACACCCGTCGCCCTCAAACAGGAAGGCCGGTTAGCATCGCTAACCGGCCTTCTTTATCCGCTTCTGCACCGCGCGTCAGTCGTGGCGCGGGTACTCCGGCGTGTTGATCCAGGCGTGGTCATCTTCCCAGGTAAACAGCCATTTCCGATCCGGCCCGGCCATCACGTTCAGATAGTAGCTATCGTAACCGGCAATCGCCGCCACCGGATGGTAACCGCGCGGCACCATCACCACATCGTGGTTGTAGGGCGCCATACAGGCGTCCAGGCTGCGGTCGTCGGTGTAGACCCGCTGGAAGGCAAAGCCCTGCGGCGGATCGAAGCGGTGATAGTAGGTTTCTTCCAGCTGCGTCTCTTTGCCCGGCTGGGCGGTATCATGCTTATGCGACGGCCACGAGCTGGTGGCCCCCTCGTCGGTGTAGACTTCCACCACCAACAGGCAGTCCGCCTCGGCGCTGTCCGGCAGAATATTATGCACCCGGCGCTGATTGCGCCCTTTCCCACGGTGCTCTACCCCGACGTCTTCCGGCCGAATGAGGCGTGCCGGGAAGCTGCCTTTGCCCGGCGCGCTGCATACCGCCAGCTCCAGATCGGAATCGGCGGTCACCTCAACTTTATCCTGCGGCGGGACGTAGACCGACCACGGCGGGGTGCGTTCAAACGGCGACATCCGTTTACCGAGATTCGGGAAATCGGCATGTTGCGTTTTCACCGACGCCAGCCCAGCGACCAGCACCAGGCACAGCTCGCGATCGCCGCTCTCCAGCGTCACGGTCTGCCCTTTTTTCAACATCCAGACATCAAAGCCGATATAGCGCCAACCGGCGCTTTGCGGCGTAATATGCTGGATCTGTCCCTCTTTTCGCGATTTAGCCAGTAACGACATGGCACTCTCCTTCGCCGATTAACCTAACGTCGGCATGCTGAATTCAGATACGGTCTGCTGCCCTGCCGGCCAGCGTACGGTGGCGGTCTTCATACGCGTGTAGAAGCGCACGCCGTCCGGCCCGTGGACGTTCAACGCGCCAAACACCGAGCGCTTCCAGCCGCCGAAGCTGTGGAACGCCATCGGCACCGGGACCGGCACGTTCACCCCAACCATCCCCGCCTGCACGTCGTGGACGAATTCACGCGCGGTGTGGCCGTTGCTGGTGAAAACGGCGCTGCCGTTGCCAAACTCGTGGCTGTTGACCAGCTCAAGGGCGCTGTTATAGTCTGCCGCGCGCACAATCCCCAGCACCGGGCCAAAGATCTCTTCGCGCCAGATGGTCATCTCCGGGGTGACGTGATCGAACAGGGTGCCGCCGACATAGTAGCCCGCGTCGTAACCCGGCACGCGCAGTTTGCGGCCATCGACCACCAGTTTTGCCCCTTCGCTTTCGCCTTTATCAATATAGCCGAGCACTTTTTTCTGGTGGGTATCAGACACCACCGGTCCCATCTCGTTCTCTTCCTGACCACGCATGCAGCCCGGGCCTACTTTCAGCGCTTCCACCAGCGGCTTCAGGCGGGCGATCAGTTTGTCGGCGGTTTCATCTCCCACCGCCACCACCACCGGCAGCGCCATGCAGCGCTCGCCTGCGGAGCCAAAAGCGCCGCCCATAATGGCGTTAACGGTAGCGTCGAGATCGGCATCCGGCATCACAATCGCGTGGTTTTTTGCGGCGCCAAAGGCCTGCACGCGCTTGCCGTGGGCGCTGGCGGTCTTATAGATATACTCCGCCACGCCGGAGGAGCCGACGAAGCTCACCGCCGCAATACGCGGGTCAGTGTACAGCTGCTCAGCATCTTCATTGCTGCAGTGCACGACGTTAAACACGCCGTCCGGCAGACCAGCCTCTTTTAACAGCTCTGCCAGACGCACAGCGGCCGTCGGCGCCAGCGCGGGCGGCTTGAGGACGAAACTGTTGCCGCAGGCCAGCGCCAGCGGGAACATCCACATCGGCACCATCGCCGGGAAGTTGAACGGGGTGATCCCTGCCACCACGCCCAGGGGCTGCATCAACGAGTAGCTGTCGACGCCGGTGCCGACGTCAGAGGAGTATTCGCCTTTAATCAGGTGCGGGATCCCGCAGGCGAATTCGACCACTTCCATACCGCGGGTCAGCTCGCCCAGCGCATCCGACCACACCTTACCGTGCTCGCTGACGATGATCCCCGCCAGCTCTTCCACGTGCTGCTCCAGCAACATTTTGAAGTTGAACAGCACGCGGGCGCGGCGCAGCGGCGTGGTACGGGACCAGCTGTCAAACGCATCGCGAGCAACCTGAATCGCCTCGGAGACTTCCTGCGCGGTTGACACCGTGACTTCGCGCACCGCTTTGCCCGTCGCCGGGTCGTACACCGGCATCGTTTCGTTGCTGCTGCTAATAACGGTTTTCCCGCCAATAAAGTTTCCTGTGATCGTCATGTTCTCGCCTCATAGTGAAGGGGGCCAGCGCACACCGGCCCGTCGCTGATTCTGCTGTGCTATAACCGTAGTAAAATGAAATTTATATTTCAACATTGTTGTGAAATGAAATTTCATTTTGGTGATAACAGTCGCATTTTGCGCTAACCGGTCGCCTGTGCGCTTCCCGCATCGCGCCTCGTTGCCCTCGACGCCAGGCTTCCCGCCGCTGTCGCGCCGGTAGTCGGTGCCGGTGATATTTTGCGAGACAGCTCAAACATTCATCATTTCCATTCTTGCTAATTTTGGAATAAACGTTTTGACTGTTAGCCAATTGAACGAACCTACCCCCTCTTCCGTCAGGAGTGTCCTATGGCCATCGCAATGAAACGTTTTTGTATTAACCGCAAAATCGCGCCAGCGCTCAGCATTGAAGCGTTTTTCCGTCTGGTGAACCGTCTGGGCCTGAATAAGGTCGAGCTGCGCAACGATTTACCCAGCGGAAAAGTGACCGACGATCTGAGCCATCAGCAGGTGCGCGAGCTGGCGGCGCGCTACCACATCGAGATCCTGACGATTAACGCGGTCTACCCCTTTAACCGTCGTAGCGAAGAGGTGCGGCAGTTGACCGAATCGCTGCTGAAAGAGGCCCAGGCCATCGGCGCCAAATCGCTGGTGCTCTGTCCGCTCAACGACGGCAGCGAGGTGCCGGCCAGCGAAACCCTGGGCGCCCTACGCGACCTGGCGCCGCTGTTCGCCTTCTATGGCATCCACGGCCTGGTGGAGCCGCTGGGCTTCCCGCAAAGCTCGCTGCGTTCTGCGCACCAGGCGCAGACGCTGATCCACGACGCCCGCGTGCCGTTTAAGCTGCTGATCGATACCTTCCATCACCATCTTTACCCGCAGGCGGCGGACGAGTTCAGCCAGGTAGAGGTGGCGGATATCGGGCTGGTGCACCTTTCAGGAGTTGACGATAGCCGTCCGCGCGAGCAGCTCACCGATGCCGAGCGCATCATGCTAACCCCGCAGGATCGTCTCGGCACCTGCGAGCAGGTTAAAGCGCTGGAAGCCCGCGGCTATCAGGGGGTGTACGCTTTTGAGCCCTTCGCCCCCGAGCTGGCGCAATGGAGCGAAGCGGATATCGAGCGCGAAATTGAGCAGAGCATCGCGCTCATCCAGCGCCACTGCGCCTGAGACCCTCACGGTACAGCGTGCGCGGCGCGTGACGATTTTCCCAACGCCGGACGACGAGGTTGCCTATAATCGTCGCAGGATAAATGGAGGAATCGACCATGAGCTCACCCCTGTTGATTGCGCGCACGCTGGATAACGCGCTCTATTTACTGCCCGCGATGGCCAACCGCCATGGGCTTATCACCGGTGCGACCGGCACCGGTAAAACCGTCACCCTGCAGAAGCTGGCTGAGTCGTTCTCGGAGATTGGCGTGCCGGTATTTATGGCCGACGTCAAGGGCGACCTGACCGGCATTGCCGCCGCGGGGCAGAGCTCAGAGAAACTGCAGGCGCGGCTGGAGAAGATCGGCGTTAGCGACTGGGAGCCGCACGCCAACCCGGTGGTGCTCTGGGATATCTTTGGCGAGAAGGGCCATCCGGTGCGGGCGACGGTTTCCGATCTCGGCCCCCTGCTGCTGGCGCGCCTGCTCAATCTCAACGAAGTGCAGAGCGGCGTACTGAACATTATTTTCCGCATCGCGGACGACCGCGGCCTGCTGCTGCTCGACTTCAAAGACCTCCGCGCCATCACCCAGTTTATCGGCGATAACGCCAAGTCTTTCCAGAACCAGTACGGCAATATTAACAGCGCCTCGATCGGCGCCATCCAGCGCGGGCTGTTGACCCTGGAGCAACAGGGCGCCGAGCACTTCTTCGGCGAGCCGATGCTGGATATTGCCGACTGGATGCGCGTCGATGCCAGCGGTAAAGGGGTGATCAATATCCTTAGCGCCGAAAAGCTCTACCAGATGCCGAAGCTGTACGCCGCCAGCCTGCTGTGGATGCTCTCCGAGCTCTACGAGCGCCTGCCGGAAGCCGGCGACCTCGATAAACCGAAGCTGGTGTTCTTCTTCGATGAGGCGCATCTGCTGTTCAACGACGCGCCGCAGGTGCTGCTGGATAAAATTGAACAGGTGATCCGCCTTATCCGCTCCAAGGGCGTCGGCGTCTACTTTGTCTCGCAGAACCCGGCGGATATTCCCGACGCCGTGCTCGGCCAGCTGGGCAACCGCGTGCAGCATGCCCTGCGCGCCTTTACGCCGAAGGACCAGAAGGCGGTGAAAACCGCCGCCCAGACCATGCGCGCCAACCCGGCCTTCAGTACCGAGCAGGCGATCCAGGAGCTGGGCACCGGCGAGGCGCTGATCTCCTTCCTCGATGAGAAAGGCAGCCCGTCGGTGGTCGAGCGGGCGATGGTTATCGCCCCCTGCTCGCGAATGGGGCCGGTCAGCGATGACGAGCGCAATGGTCTGCTGAACCACTCGCCGCTGTACGGTAAGTATGAGGAGGAGGTGGACCGCGAGTCGGCTTTCGAAATGCTGCAGCAAGGGGTGCAGGTCGCCACCGGGCAGCAGTCGGCTCCGCCGGCGAAGGGCCAGCAGAACGGCGATGACGACGGGCTGCTTGGCGGCCTGAAAGATATCCTGTTCGGCAGCACCGGCCCGCGAGGCGGTAAACGCGACGGTATCGTGCAGACCGCAGCGAAAAGCGCGGTTCGCCAGGTCACCAATCAGATCGTCCGCGGCATGCTGGGCAGCCTGCTGGGCGGACGCAAGCGCTAAAAAAAAGCCCCCTCATCGCTGAGGGGGCTTACGTTTCAGGCTTACCCGCTAGGCCTTGCGCATCATCAGCCAGAGGCTTATCAGGAAGAAGCTGGCGCTCGGCAACAGTGCGCCGATGATCGGCGGTATGCCGTAGACCAGGGTCAGCGGGCCGAAAATCTGGTCGAGGACATAGAAGATAAAGCCGAAGCTAATCCCCGTCACCACCCGGACGCCCATCGGCACGCTACGCAGCGGGCCAAAGATAAACGACAGCGCCATCAGCATCATCACCGCCACCGACAGCGGCTGGAAGATTTTGCTCCACATATTGAGCTGGTAGCGTCCCGGATCCTGGCCGCTGGACTTCAGGTATTTCACATAGTTGTGCAGCCCGCTGATCGACAGCGCATCCGGATCCAGGGCAACCACGCCCAGTTTGTCCGGCGTCAGGTTGGTTTTCCAGGTGCCGCTCACCATCTGCGACCCGGTCACCTGCTTTGGATCGGTCAGGTCGGATTCATCCACCTGCGACAGACGCCACACTTTATTTTCGCTATCGAATTTTGCCGAAGCGGCATAGCGCACCGACTGTAAACGACGCTCCGGGTTGAAGGCATAGATGCTGACGCCCCCCAGCTCATCGTTGCCTTTTACGCGTTCGATATAGACAAAGTTGTGGCCATCTTTCGCCCACAGCCCCTGCTGGGTTGAGAGCAGCGAGCCGCCGTACATCTGCTGGGCACGGTAGTTGCGCGCCATCTGTTCGCCCTGCGGCGCCACCCACTCTCCGATGGCCATGGTCAGCAGCACCAGCGGGATCGCGGTTTTCATTACCGCCAGCGCTACCTGCAGCCGGGTGAAACCTGATGCCTGCATCACCACCAGTTCGCTGCGCTGGGCCAGCATCCCCAGCCCCAGCAGCGCGCCAAGCAGCGCCGCCATCGGGAAGAAGATCTGGATGTCCTTCGGCACGCTGAGGATGGTGTAGAGACCAGCGCCCAGCGCATCGTAGCTGCCCTGCCCGGACTTTTTCAGCTGATCGACAAACTTGATAATGCCGGAGAGCGACACCAGCATGAACAGGGTCATCATGATGGTGTTGAAAATCGTCTTACCGATATAACGGTCAAGTACGCCAAACGCCTGCATCAGGCCGCTCCTTTATTAAAACGGGCGCGGAAGCGGCGCATCGGCACCGTGTCCCACAGGTTTAACAGCACCGCCAGCGCAAAATAGAGCAGGTTAATCGCCCACATCCAGATAGCCGGGTCCATTTTGCCTTTGCCGCCGTTCGACTTAATCGACGTTTGCAACAGGAAGAACACCAGGTAAAGCAGCATCGCCGGCAGCATCGACAGCACACGGCCCTGACGCGGGTTCACCACGCTGAGCGGCACCACCATCAGCGCCATAATGAAGACGGTCGCCACCAGCGTGAAGCGCCAGTGCAGTTCGGCGCGCGCGCGGTCGGTGTGGGTTTTCCACAAGGTGCGCATATCCATCTGTTCCGTGTCGTCCGGATCGGCGCTCACCGCCTGGTGGCCGATAATAGCCTGATAGTTATTGAAGTCGGTAATGCGGAAGTCGCGGAGCATCGCGGTGCCTTCAAAGCGGGTGCCCTTGTTGAGGGTCACCACCTGCGAGCCGTCTTTCTGCTGCGACAGCTCGCCGGAATCCGCCACCACCACCGAGGGGCGCGCATTGCCTTTCGGACGCAGCTGGGCAAGGAAGACGTCATGGAAGCGGTTGCCGTTGACGCTTTCGATAAACATCACCGCGTTACCATCGCTGGCCTGCTGGAACTGGCCCTGGGCCAGCGCCGCCATACCGGGGTTAGCTTTAGCTTCGGCCAGCACTTCGTCCTGATGGCGCGACGACCACGGCCCCGCCCACATAACGTTCACCGCCGCCACCGCGCCGGTGAACAGCGCGAGGATCATCGCCGCCTTGATCAGCACGGCTTTGCTCAGGCCGCAGGCGTGCATCACCGTAATTTCACTTTCGGTGTACAGCTTGCCGAGGGTCATCAGCAGGCCAAGGAACAGACTTAACGGCAGGATAAGCTGCGCCATCTCCGGGATGCCGAGCCCCAACAGCGAGAGCACCAGATTGGTTGGGATATCGCCATCCACCGCGGCGCCGAGGATCCTGACTAATTTCTGACAAAAGAAAATCAGTAACAGGATGAATAGGATCGCCAACTGGCTTTTCAGCGTCTCACGAACCAGATATCTTATGATTATCACTATAAATACGCCCGTAAAAACCCGTTTTAGTGCAGGAAAATTGCTTGTTTCATGGCTTAAACGTCATTTATTCTCTTTGGTCGTCGAAAACGTCGCTAAGATTAAATGACTCATCGGTTCTGCATGTCAGGATCTTTTCTGACGAACCCAGGCCTTAATAACGTTAAGATTAACACGAAGTCACCGCAACAGCGGATATGAGTTACGAAAGCTTGCAATTATATACTCAATGGATTTCGAGTTGTAAGAAGGCAGCAGGGCTGTGGCCCCTGGCGCGCACAATGTGCCACGTCAGGGTAAGCAGGCGCAGCCGGCGCATCTGCAACTTGAAAGGCGACGAGTATAGCCGTAGCCACCACTGTTGTCTTTAAGATTCAGGAGCATAGTGCATGGAGTTCAGTGTAAAAAGCGGTAGCCCGGAGAAGCAGCGGAGCGCCTGTATCGTGGTCGGCGTCTTTGAACCACGTCGCCTCTCCCCCATCGCCGAACAACTCGATAAAATCAGCGACGGCTACATCAGCGCCCTGCTGCGTCGCGGCGAGCTGGAAGGCAAACCTGGCCAGACGTTATTGCTGCACCATGTGCCAAACATTCTGTCTGAGCGCATTCTGCTGATTGGCTGCGGCAAAGAGCGCGAGCTGGATGAGCGTCAGTATAAGCAGGTCATCCAGAAAACCATCAATACCCTGAATGATACCGGCTCAATGGAAGCCGTCTGCTTCCTGACCGAGCTGCACGTCAAAGGCCGTAACAACTACTGGAAAGTTCGCCAGGCGGTTGAAACCGCCAAAGAGACGCTGTACAGCTTCGACCAGCTGAAGACCAACAAAAGCGAGCCGCGTCGCCCGCTGCGTAAAATGGTCTTTAACGTGCCGACCCGTCGCGAGCTGACCAGCGGCGAACGCGCCATTCAGCATGGCCTGGCGATTGCCGCCGGCATCAAAGCGGCAAAAGATCTTGGCAATATGCCGCCGAACATCTGTAACGCCGCCTATCTGGCCTCTCAGGCGCGTCAGCTGGCCGATACCTACAGCAAAAACGTCATCACCCGGGTGATCGGCGAACAGCAGATGCGCGAGCTGGGGATGAACGCCTACCTCGCCGTCGGCAATGGGTCGCAGAACGAGTCGCTGATGTCGGTCATCGAATATAAAGGTAACCCGGCTGAGGACGCGCGCCCTATCGTGCTGGTCGGTAAAGGCCTGACCTTCGACTCTGGCGGTATCTCCATCAAGCCTGCCGAAGGCATGGACGAGATGAAGTACGACATGTGCGGCGCGGCGGCGGTGTACGGCGTGATGCGGATGGTTGCCGAACTGCAGCTGCCGCTGAACGTCATCGGCGTGCTGGCGGGCTGTGAAAACATGCCTGGCGGCCGCGCCTATCGTCCGGGTGACGTCCTGACCACTATGTCCGGCCAGACGGTGGAAGTGCTGAACACCGACGCCGAAGGCCGCCTGGTGCTGTGCGACGTCCTGACCTACGTTGAGCGCTTCGAGCCGGAAGCGGTTATCGACGTGGCGACGCTGACCGGGGCCTGCGTGATTGCCCTCGGCCATCACATCACCGGCCTGATGTCGAACCATAACCCGCTGGCCCATGAGCTAATCGGCGCCTCCGAACTGGCGGGCGACCGCGCATGGCGTTTGCCGCTGGCCGACGAGTTCCAGGATCAGCTGGAGTCCAATTTTGCCGATATGGCGAACATTGGCGGCCGTCCTGGCGGCGCGATCACCGCCGGCTGTTTCCTGTCGCGCTTCACCCGCAAGTACAACTGGGCGCACCTCGACATCGCCGGTACTGCCTGGCGTTCCGGTAAGGCCAAAGGCGCGACCGGTCGTCCGGTGGCGCTGCTGTCGCAGTTCCTGCTCAATCGTGCGGGTTTTAACGGCGAAGAGTGATGTGATATGCCGGGTGGCGGCGATGCCTTACCCGGCCTACAAACGGCAGCACACTGTAGGCCGGGTAAGCGTAGCGCCGCCCGGCTTTGCATTTAAATCCACAACAAGAAGCCCCATATATGAAAAACGCAACGTTCTATCTTCTGGACAATGACGCCACCGTCGACGGCCTGAGCGCCGTCGAGCAGCTGGTGTGTGACATTGCCGCAGAACGTTGGCGCAACGGCAAGCGCGTCCTGATCGCCTGCGAAGATGAACAGCAGGCGATTCGTCTCGACGAGGCGCTGTGGTCGCGGCCGCCGGAGAGCTTTGTGCCGCATAATCTGGCGGGCGAAGGCCCGAGAGGCGGCGCGCCGGTAGAGATTGCCTGGCCGCAAAAGCGCAACAGCAGCCCGCGGGATATTCTTATCAGCCTGCGGCTAAACTTTGCAGATTTTGCCACCGCTTTCACAGAAGTGATAGACTTTGTCCCTTACGAAGAAAATCTGAAACAACTGGCGCGCGAACGCTATAAGGCGTACCGCATGGCTGGTTTCAACCTGAACACGGCAACCTGGAAATAATGGAAAAGACATACAACCCACAAGATATCGAACAGCCGCTTTACGAGCACTGGGAAAAGCAGGGCTATTTCAAACCGAATGGTGATGAAAGCCAGGAGAGCTTCTGCATCATGATCCCGCCGCCGAACGTCACCGGCAGTTTGCATATGGGTCATGCCTTCCAGCAAACCATCATGGATACCATGATTCGCTACCAGCGCATGCAGGGCAAAAACACCCTGTGGCAGGCCGGTACCGACCACGCAGGTATCGCTACCCAGATGGTGGTTGAGCGTAAGATTGCCGCTGAAGAAGGGAAAACCCGCCACGACTACGGCCGCGACGCCTTTATCGACAAAATCTGGCAGTGGAAAGCGGAATCCGGCGGCACTATTACCCGTCAGATGCGCCGTCTCGGCAACTCCGTGGACTGGGAGCGCGAGCGCTTCACCATGGACGAGGGGCTTTCCAATGCCGTGAAAGAAGTCTTTGTTCGCCTGTACAAAGAAGACCTGATCTACCGCGGCAAACGCCTGGTTAACTGGGACCCGAAACTGCGCACCGCCATTTCCGACCTCGAAGTGGAAAACCGCGAATCGAAAGGTTCCATGTGGCACATCCGCTACCCGCTGGCCGATGGCGCGAAAACCGCTGACGGTAAAGATTACCTGGTGGTCGCCACCACCCGTCCGGAAACCCTTCTGGGCGATACCGGCGTGGCCGTTAACCCGGAAGATCCGCGCTACAAAGATCTGATTGGCAAATTCGTGGTGCTGCCGCTGGTTAACCGCCGCATCCCGATCGTGGGCGACGAACACGCCGACATGGAAAAAGGCACCGGCTGCGTGAAGATCACCCCGGCGCACGACTTTAACGACTACGAAGTGGGTCGTCGTCACCAGCTGCCGATGATCAACATCCTTACCTTTGACGGCGACATCCGCGAAAGCGCGGAAGTCTACGACACCAAAGGCAATGAATCCGACGTCTACTCCAGCGAGATCCCGGCAGAGTTCCAGAAACTGGAACGCTTCGCGGCGCGTAAAGCCGTTGTTGCGGCGGTTGACGCCCTCGGCCTGCTGGAAGAGATCAAACCGCACGACCTGACCGTCCCTTACGGCGATCGCGGCGGCGTGGTGATCGAGCCGATGCTGACCGACCAGTGGTACGTGCGCGCGGACGTGCTGGCCAAGCCAGCAGTCGAAGCCGTTGAAAACGGTGATATTCAGTTCGTGCCGAAGCAGTACGAAAATATGTACTTCTCCTGGATGCGCGATATTCAGGACTGGTGTATCTCCCGTCAGCTGTGGTGGGGTCACCGCATCCCGGCATGGTATGACAACGACGGCAACGTCTACGTAGGCCGTAGCGAAGACGAAGTGCGTCAGGAAAACAACCTGAGCGCCGACGTTGCCCTGCGTCAGGATGAAGACGTTCTCGATACCTGGTTCTCCTCCGCGCTGTGGACCTTCTCCACCCTCGGCTGGCCGGAAAACACCGACGCCCTGCGTCAGTTCCACCCGACCAGCGTGATGGTGTCCGGCTTCGACATTATCTTCTTCTGGATCGCCCGCATGATCATGATGACCATGCACTTCATCAAAGATGAAAACGGTAAACCGCAGGTTCCGTTTAAGACCGTCTACATGACCGGTCTGATCCGCGATGACGAAGGCCAGAAGATGTCCAAGTCCAAGGGTAACGTCATTGACCCGCTGGATATGGTTGACGGCATCACCCTGCCGGAGCTGCTGGAAAAACGTACCGGCAACATGATGCAGCCGCAGCTGGCGGATAAAATCCGCAAGCGTACCGAGAAACAGTTCCCGAACGGCATCGAGCCGCACGGCACCGACGCCCTGCGCTTCACCCTGGCGGCGCTGGCCTCTACCGGCCGCGACATCAACTGGGATATGAAGCGTCTGGAAGGTTACCGTAACTTCTGTAATAAGCTGTGGAACGCCAGCCGCTTCGTGCTGATGAACACCGAAGATCAGGATTGTGGCTTCAACGGCGGCGAAATGGTGCTCTCCCTGGCCGACCGCTGGATCATCGCGGAATTCAACCACACCGTGAAAGCATATCGCGAAGCGCTGGATAACTTCCGCTTCGATATCGCCGCGGGCATCCTGTACGAGTTCACCTGGAACCAGTTCTGCGACTGGTACCTGGAGCTGACCAAGCCGGTTATGAACGGTGGCAGCGAAGCGGAGCTGCGCGGGACTCGCCATACGCTGGTGACCGTGCTGGAAGGTCTGCTACGCCTGGCGCATCCGATCATTCCGTTCATTACCGAGACCATCTGGCAGCGCGTGAAAGCGATCTGCGGTATCACCGCCGACACCATCATGCTGCAGCCGTTCCCGCAGTACGATGCTTCTCAGGTGGATGACGCGGCGCTGGCCGATACCGAATGGCTGAAGCAGGCGATCGTCGCCGTGCGTAACATCCGTGCGGAAATGAACATCGCTCCGGGCAAACCGCTGGAACTGCTGCTGCGCGGCTGCAGCAAAGAGGCCGAGCGTCGTGTGAACGACAACCGCAGCTTCCTGCTGAACCTGGCGCGTCTGGAAAGCATCACCGTGCTGCCTGCCGATGATAAAGGTCCGGTCTCGGTGACA
>OGJI01003187.1_pt1 | contig 13155 bp, 9 predicted proteins | sample 1572031 | NCBI WGS metagenome assembly OGJI01 (sample SAMEA2582119, study PRJEB24529) | metagenome | biome: Human gut stool | place: China | collected 2011
TAAACCATACAAACTTATGAAAAATCTTCAATCTCTTAAAGACGGTGCAAAGATAAAGTGTCTGTTGCATCTAGACTAATTTTAATTGTTAATAAAAGCTATCAATTGGGTTAATGTTGGTTAATATTTTGTGCCTGTGGAGCTATGTTTTGAATCGTTGTATGTGTATGTCATTGTAACTGATTAATTAATAGGTTTAATTATGTCTTGCCCGTGTGAATGCAGGTGTATTTTTGTTAATTTTCTTATTAGAATATGATCTATGAAATGAATTTTATTTGTAAGTTTAACAAATCGTTTTAGATGAATTAATTAATATGGTAAGTTGGATAAAAGTAACAGATATTCAGTGTATTATTGAGCGAGCTGGGGAGTTGATAAAAGAGGTGTATGATAAGAGAAATTTTAATGTAGAGTTAAAGGGAGATAATACCCCCGTGACAGAAGCGGATAAAATTTCGAGTGAGTATATTACAAGTGCTTTGAAAAAGTTATATCCGGGGATTCCGGTGATTAGCGAAGAGGCGTCATTACCGGTTTATGAAGAACGAGAGAAATGGACATACGCTTGGATTATTGATCCGCTGGATGGCACGAAGGAATTTATATATCGGAATGGGCGTTTTTGTATCAATATGGCTCTTGTGGAAAAGGGAAAACCTGTATTTGGGATGATTCATAACGTGTGTGATGGTGAAATATTATGGGCTTTTGCTAGTGGGGAGAAGGGGATGATAAAAAACGGGAGGGAAGAAATCTTCCCGAATGCCGGGGAAAAAAGTTCAAAGTTGAGGGTGGCTGTCAGTCGCTTTCATATAACGGAATGGGAGTTACGATATGTCGATTATTTAAAATCTTTGGGGCATGAGGTCGAACTCGTCCCGTTAGGAGCGTCATCAAAACATTGTATGCTTGCTAAAGGAGAGGTGGATATATGTCCAAAATTCGGGAAATGCTCGGAATGGGATGTTGCGGCAGGGCAAGTGCTAGTGGAAGCCGCGGGTGGTCATGTGGTAAATGCGGAGACGGGAGGTGAGATTCGTTATAATAAAGAGAATATGATAAGTCCTCCTTTTGTCATGTTTGGTAAACGTGTTTACGACGAAATTAAAGAAGGAAACAAGACTTTTTTAGATTTCAAAGCAAAAAGTGTAGTAAAAAATGATTATCTTGGGGCTCGAAGAAATGAAATAAAAAAACAAGATATAATGGAAAAACAATACGCTAAAGAATTAGTAGAGTTTATACATGAGAGTCCGACAAACTTTCATGCCGTGGCAAATGCCAAAAAAGAATTGCTAGGTAATGGTTATAAACAACTTTTCTCGGGAGAGGCATGGCAAATAGAAAGAGGAGGTAAGTATTTCGTGACGAAAAATCATTCTTCGCTTTTTGCTTTCGAGATTGGTAGCGGGGAGATCGCTGAAGAAGGGTTCAAGATCGTTTGTGCCCATAGCGATTCTCCGACGTTTAAAATTAAACCGAATGCCGCGATGCCTGTTGCCGGGAAGTATTTGAAATTGAACACGGAAGTGTATGGGGGGCCGATTATGTACACGTGGTTCGACAGACCATTGTCCATGGCCGGACGGGTTATGTTGCGTAGCTTGAACCCGTTGAAACCTGCGACTCAGTTCGTGAATTTCAAGCGTCCGTTGATGGTTATTCCTCATATTGCCATCCATTTCAACCGTGCCGTGAACGATCAAGGTAACCCGTTGAGCAAACAGAAAGATATGCTTCCCGTGATCGCCATGATAAATGAAACTTTCGAAAAAGATAATTACCTGATAAAACTTATTGCTGAAGAGATGGGTGTGGGGCAAGAAGATATACTTGATTTTGACTTGACTCTATATGAATACGAGAAAGGCTGTTTGTTCGGGGTGAACGAGGAGTTTATTTCAAGTGGTAAGCTGGATGATTTAGCCATGGCTCATGCCGGGTTAAAAGCCTTCGTGGCTTCCGAGAAATGTCGTAAGACAAAAATCCTTGCTATTTTTGATAATGAAGAAGTGGGAAGTGGAACGAAACAGGGTGCCGGTTCTCCGATTTTGAGAACGATTATTGAGCGTATTGTTTTCGGGTTGGGAGGAAAGCCGGAAGATTTGTATCGTGCAATTCATAATTCCTTCATGATTTCTGCGGACATGGCGCATGCGCTTCACCCGAATTACGTGGAGAAACATGATCCCACGAATCACCCGGTGATAAACGGTGGTCCCGTGATTAAAATTAATGCGAACCAAAAATATATCACGGACGGGGATTCTGCAGCCGTGTTTAAGACGATCTGTAAGATGGCCGGGGTGCCTTGTCAGGAATTTGTAAACCATTCAGACATGGCTGGAGGTTCAACTTTGGGAAATATATTATTATCGCAAATGGAAATGCGTGGAGTGGATATCGGTAATCCTATGTGGGCAATGCATTCCGTTCGGGAAACGGGCGGGACATTGGATCATGCTTACGTGATAAAAGCTTTCACCACGTTTTATAATATTTAAAATTGTTGTTATTTGAAGGAAAAGGCGGACTGGTAATAATAGTCTGCCTTTTTTGTTGTAAAAGAGATAGAGACATTTACGGGGATTATTTTTTTTCTCCCTCTAATTCTCCCTCTCAGAGGTTTAACGTTTAAATCCTTCAAAAACACGAGCTTTTTCTTGTGTTACTAATTCTCCGGTCATGGTGAGCGTGTTGGAGTGGAATGAAGGTGAGATGTTTGCTGATACGTTATTTGAGCCTTGATGAAGGGTAAGGCTTACTTGAGCGGAAATGCTGACACCTTGAACGAGAAAGCTATAAATGATGCTTCCTTTTTTATCTTTTTTCATTCGGATGTCTGAAACGTTGCCCTCTACAGTAAAACCTCCCAGCCCGTTTTGAAGTGGACGAGGGGTGTCAAAACTGACTTGTACCGTGGCTTTTTTGTTTGCCATGGAAATGAAGTTTTTGACAGAACTGACACTTACCGATCTGCCTCGTTTGAAAATCAGGCGATTTGCTTCCAATACAAACGTGTTGTTTTCCAAAGCACGAACAGCGTCTTGGTATAATTGTTCTTTTACTTTTTGTTGAGCTATTTTCCGCTCTTGTCTTGTTTGTGTACGTTTTTCCTTTGCTGTCATTTTAGTTTGAGCGGCAAGGGGGACTAGTGTCCCTAGCGTTAGAGCTAGTGCGATGAGTGTAGTGATATGTTTCATAATACTTTATGTTTTATTACTTTTTTACGGGGATAAGAGGGATGATGTTTTATAAAGATACTGTTATTTTATGATGTAGGATGGTAATAACAAGTTGAAGATGTCGTATCTTCGCATATAGTAAATAATAAATTGAAATAGAATGAAAGATCAACATCAAGTTTTGCATAAATGCTTAACGGAGGATGTTCCGGCGTTTGTTTTGACGGGAAAAGACGTGTGTGCGATAGCGACATTGAAAACTTACTTGCAGACTGCGATAGAAAAGGGATGTAGTGATGAGTTTGTTAATGATATGGTATTAGTATTGCGAGAATTTGAGCGGTTTCAGAGTGAGGATCCCCAAAAAGTGAAAATACCAGATTAGTATTGATAACTTTTATTTCGCTTCGGGAGAATTATAATATCATGTGGTCAATACCCGTTGTCGTTCTAATGAGGACGGGAGACACTTTCGCTTCACTTTGGGTGTAAGTTCGGTACATCTTCGCTCATGAGCGGAGATGTACCGAACTTATACCTAAAGTATACTGAGAAAGGAAACTTATTTGGATATTATATCAAGGGTTCTGCTTGCTTCTTTTCGGGACATTTTGTTTGTTAAGTAAGATCAATTTGGTACTTCTGAATAGAAGATAAAGTCTATTAGCAAAATATTGATTTTATATTTTGAAATGATGGTGATTAGGAAATATAAAATGAAAGATTGCAAGGCTGCAATAAAGATTGGGAATGCAGGCGTGCGAGAGGGGATGGTGTTTATGTGGGGAAAAGAATTGATGATAGGCAATCCGTCGGGAGCGTTTAAGAAAACAAACCGTTTCTTGGTATATTCGTCCGTCTGTACAGATTCGTGAGTGCCACTTTTCTGGTCTAGGTCCTTTCTGGTTTCGTCAATGCTATCTACCTCGAAAGCAAGATGGTGTAATCCGATAGCTTCTGGATAAGAAATCCGGGTAGGGAGATTGAGAAAGGAAAACAACTCGATACCATATGTCCTGCTCAGAGAACAATCCGTTTTATGCCAATTCTGTTCCTTCCAATAATGCTCGCTTTCGATTGTTAGCCCTAGAATGTCGGTGTAGAAACGTTTCGAAACTTCATAATCCGAACTGATAATAGCAGTATGGTGAATACGATTCAATTTTATAATTTAATCCTCTTGGGATCAGGTGAAATAAAAAAGATTTACTAATGTTATAAGTCAAATTTCCATGAGCGATTCTTGATTTAATCTCTTGTCTCTCTTTCATAGTCATTCAAAATGAATAAAAGGAGCAGTGAATCTTTAGAAAGTTTATTTTTGAGATAAGCGATCGCTTCTGATTTTTTGTTGTAAATTGTTTGCTTATTTTTGCCTAGTTTTTGAGCAATTTCTTCCGCTTTCCAACCATTGAGAAATAGTTTTAATATTTCGGCGCTCTCTTCGGGTAATAATTCTAGAATATGGTGAAAGGTGGAAAGAGTTTCACTTTCAATGATATCTACTTCAAATTGATCTTTATCTAGTAACAAACTAGCCTCATATTCTTTTATATATTGGTGATGCCTAACGTAACTTTTGAAATGATTACGCAAGGAGACGAACAGGTAAGCTTTGATATCGGTTAAGTGTTCGAATTTTAGAGAGGCTGATTGCCACAGGTTTAAAAAAATATCATGAATAGCATCACGGGGTTCCACTTCTGTGTGTTGGTAAAGTTTTGCTGCAAAATAAAATAAATCATTATAGAATAGAGAATAAACTTTTCCGAAATCTTTCTCTATTCGGCGATTGAAATTTTTTAGTAAGATGGCTTCCTCTTTTTCCGATATCATCATATTTATCAAATCTTATTCCGATGGAAATACTTATCTTATCAGTACAGGAGTTTGATTTTCAAAAAACAAATTAATTCATAAAATTAGAAACTTGCAAATACAAAAAGAAGTTGGTGTACTTTCTTTGTTTTTCTAGTATTGTAAATAATTGGTATTCAATGTGTATTTGCATTTGTGTGATTTTTTTACGAAAAAAAATCGATTTAGAAGTAAGTTTTCTTGTTTCATGCGTTTATTTAATAAGTAATCGAAGGTGTATGGATGTTTGTACGTTCCGGAGGTAAAAGATGATACGAATAAAAGGTAAAAAAGATAATCCTATGGGATCGGAAGATAAAAAATTTGAAAGTTATTTTCATCGGGCTCATTACCTTGTTGAAGAGTTGGTATCGACCTATGGTAAAAATCTGAGTTTGGATGAGAACGGGGAGTTCAACACTTTTCTGAAGGAGAATCATCTTTCCGGAAAATTGGTAGACCGCTTGACTTCTGCTGAAATTCATCGTGAATATTATGACCGCTTGGCTCAAGAGGATCAAGAGAAAAATTTAGCTTTGTTGCTTGAGCGGATGAGGGAGAAGAAACCCAAGCAGAAAAAACTTAGAATATGGTATCGTGTCGCAGCTTCTGTTGCTGCAACCGTGGCTTTTGTTTTTTGGCTTATATCCGAGCAAAAGGAAGAGAAGTATGATGATTGGTATAGTCAGGTCGTAACGGAACAATATACCCAACCGACTTTGATATTGGAGAACGATAGTTCCTTGATTTTGGCAGACTATGCTCGAGAAGCGATCGTGAATCGGGATTATGAAATTGAAAAATTGCAGGAGAATATGTTGAAATATACAACGACCGGGCAATCTGGTTCCCTGCGTTATAATAAGTTGATTGTTCCCCGGAAGTACACCTACACGTTGAAGTTTAGCGATGGAACAGAGGTGATCTTAAATGCCGGAAGTATACTTCGTTATCCTGTCGATTTTGCAGGGGATAAACGGGAAGTTGAGTTAGTGGGGGAGGCTTTTTTTAAAGTAGCGAAGTCAGATAAACCCTTTTTGGTGCGAATGGGAGAGAATAACATCACGGTTTATGGAACACAATTCAATGTATATTCTAGAGAAAATCATGATCTTGAAATTGTGTTAGTCGAAGGAAGTATTGGATTCAAAGCTGGTAACCAGAAAGAGATCAAGATAAGGCCTTCCCAAATGGTAGTACGTCAATTTGAAAACGGGGAGATTCGGGTGAAAGAGGTGAACCCGAAGGATTATATCATGTGGGTTGAAAATATGTTTGTTTTTAAAGGACAAACCTTGGGACGAATTATGTCGGAATTGTCTATATGGTACGGGGTACAGATTAAGGTTCGACCGGATCAGGAAAATACAAAACTGACATTGATTACGAACAAGGATAATTCTTTGGATGAAGTTTTTAAATTTATTACGGAAATTACAGGTGTAGAAATAATTAAAATTGGAAATATGGAATATAGAACTGAGTAGAAAATAAAAAGAGCATCCTAGGGATGCCCTTTTGGATTTCCCGCAGAATCAGATTGGCGTCGGTCTCTGTCGGAAAGTGACGATTTAGTAACGTGTGAATAAGTGTAACTTAATTTGTATTACCAAATGCTATACAAAATTATGAAAAAAAAGTATGTAGCAAAAAATGCGTGGTGTATTTATTTCCTTTTTGCAGTGATTTTACTGCCATTTCAAACAAAGGCTGTTACCACTCCGGTTCAGTCTACACGAGTCCTTTTCCTTAAGGATAAGGTGGTCACTATTCATGTCCGGGATGTTTCTTTGGACGAAATTCTGTTATTGATAAATAAACAAACAAGTATCTCTTTTGGCTATCAAGAAGGAGTAATCGATAGAGAACGGAAATTTTCATTGGATGTTTCCGGGGTGACGGTTGAAGAGGCTTTGCGGACTCTTTTCAGAGATAGTAATTATGATTTTGAATACAAGGATGAACGAATATTGATTGTATTGAAGTCATCTAAATCGCAGCAGACGAATACACCGCAAGGAAGAACGGTGAAGGGAATTGTTCGAGATCAGTCGGGGACACCTCTACCTGGTGCTACCGTTTTACTAAAAGGGACGACGATAGGGGTTGCTACTGATATAAACGGAGGGTATCACCTTCAGGTTCTGCAGGGGGATCAGGTACTGGTATTCTCACTTGTTGGCATGAAAACTCGGGAGATTCCTTACAAAGGGCAATCCGAAATCAATGTAATGATGGAAGAGGACGTTACGGAAGTGGATGAGGTGGTTGTTACCGGTTATTCTGTTCGGAAAGTGAGTGAAATGACAGGGGCTGCGCAACAATTTGATGGAAAGGAAGTCAGTAATAATATGGTCAACGGTGATATTTTATCAGCTTTGAAAGGCCATACGACCGGTTTACAGATATCGGGTAGCGATGGAAATCCGGCTCGAAATAACTCTTTGCTACTGCGAGGAGTTGGTACGTTGTATGATAGTAAACAATATCCTTTGATCGTGATCGACGGAATTGTTACGGATTTTACAAATATTAGTGGCGTGGTGGCAGCCAATGATATAGAGAAAATAACTGTATTAAAAGATGCTGCATCTTCTGCTATTTACGGTTCCCGTGCTGCCATGGGGGTGATTGTGATTACCACGAAAAAAGGGCAGAAAAATAAGTTGACAACCTCCGTGGACATGAAATTCGGACTTAGTGTACAAAACTTTGGAGGGTTGCGATACATGACTTCGGAAGAATTGCTTGATTATGGAAAGATGAGTCTGGCTAATTGGTGGAACGGAAATAAGAGTTTACAAGCTAAGTACCCGGATCGTGATAGGTTTCTTCGGGATACCTTGAGTTCTTTGTCTCGGAATTTTGATCTTTCCCGTACAACAGATTGGAGAGATTTGCAGTATCAACATGGGGTTACCAAAAGTGTGGGTGTCAATATTTCCGGGGGTAGTGAACGAGCTAGTTACTATTTATCCTATAACTATTTTGATGAAAAGGGAACGAAAATTGATAATAAACTGACTCGTAATTTTTTGAAATTGCGTATGGATTACGATGTAACCTCGTTTTTGACGCTAGGTGTTAATTTGAGTGGAACATTTTCTAGGTATGAGAGTCCTAATAGCGGTTCTTTTGAAGACTACCATCCTTGGCTTTCTCCCTATGATGAAAATGGTAAATTAAAGAAAAGTATTTCCCAATGGAGAAAGTTTGCCATGTATAATGTAGACCTAGTAAATCCTTTGATGGATAATCGCTATAATAGTAGTATTAGTCGTAATGACAATTTGATGGGATCTTTTAGCGGTACATTGCGTCCTTTTGATTGGATGAGTTTTATTTCTGTGAATACCTATACGCGGATTTATTCCAATACGAATAATTATCAAGATAGCCGAACTTATTCCGGGAATTACAGCAATAATAAATTCAGTAACGGAATATTGGATATCAGTGATGCTCGAGATAATAGTTTCTTGACATCGAATGTCCTCCGGATGGAATACCGTTTTGGAGATCATGACGTATCAGGACTTTTGGGGCAGGAGTATTACGAGCGGCATTCCCGTAGTTCGGATTTGTCGATGTATGATCAAAGCGTTGTCGGCGAGAGGAATGTAGGAGGTTTTTCGAAGGTTGGGAAAAAAATACAATCTTCTTACGTACCGGGAGGAAGTGAGAGTGAATCGGGAAGTTTCTCTATTTTTGCTGAGGCTAACTACAATTATAGAGGCAAATACATGGCTTCGCTATCTTTCCGTACGGATGCCTCTACCAATTTCGGAAAAGATAACCGTTACGGGAAGTTCTATTCTATCAGTGGAGCTTGGCTTGTGTCTTCGGAGAAGTTTATGCAAAAACAGAAGGCTCTGTCTTTCCTTAAATTGCGTTTAAGTTATGGTACTTCGGGTAAAGAGGCCGGAATTGACTATTTGAACTATACGTTATATGCCATCGGGAAAGATTACGAGGATTATTACCGGGAACATCCTTTGTATCCTTCTTCTTATCCTGCTGTGATCAATCAGTTGGGGAATGATCAACTGACTTGGGAAACTGCTTATACTTTCGACTTGGGGATGGATATGGGATTTTTAAATGACCGTATTCGTTTGAATACTGATTATTATAGACGTCGCAATAGTGACCTGATCATGAGTGTCGCAACTGCCGCTGGCATCGGGGTTGGGGCGCAATATCGGAATGTTGGGGAAATGTTGAATCAAGGCGTGGAATTAACTTTGAATACCCATACCTTGAAATCTATTGATTTTAACTGGTACACGACTTTTACTTTTAGTTATAACAAGAATAAATTGACAAAGTTGTATGATGGATACTTTGTGGACGGAGAAGGACGTACTTTTTACGAGGGTGATAATATCGATATGCTGAAAAAAGTGAAAGTGGACGGGGTGGATAAAGAAACTGGAAAACCTATTTATGAGCGGGTAAATGAAGATGGTTCGATTGAATATGTGAATACTCTGACTGCAGCAACTTCCGGAAATGGAGAATTGAGTTATCAAGATATAGGTTTGAAACGGGCTCCCTATTATGGAGGGTTTACTAATACTTTCCAGTATAAAAATTTTGAGCTTTATGTGCATATGGCTTACAGTTTTGGTTATAAGGCATATAGTTATCTCAAAACGAGTTATACGGATGGGACGGCTTGGTTATATAACAATATGTATAAAGTACCTTCGGGGCTGAAAATTTGGAAGGAACCCGGGGATGATGCGGATATTCCGATGGTGAATAGTGATCCTTCTTACACGCAAAATCTTTATGGTACGACCTCTTTCGGGTATATTAATTCCGGACATGTGCGTATTTCTAAAATCCGTTTAGCGTATAACTTCCCGGAGAAATGGTTACGTCAGATGCGAATTCAGAATTTGGCATTGAGTTTTACTTGTGATAATGTTGGTGTGATCACTTCCCGTAATTTTATTGGGGCTGATCCGGAGAATTTGGGTGACTGGCCTGCTCCCCGGCGTTATGTTTTTGGATTGAACTTTACTTTTTAATGGTTAAATGACTGATTATGAAAAAATATATTAGTTTCATATGTATCCTGATTTTTTTAGGTTGTGATGGCCGTCTGGATGAAATGCGGCCACATAATATGTCGGATGCTTCTACCTATTTGAAAAAATTTGAGAATGTGGTAAATGCGACTTCCGGTTTGTATGCTCTATTTTATGGTAAAGTTGGGGGCTTTAACTATGACTATATTTATGAAGTTGTCTATCATACTTTAGGAGAATTCAGAGGGAATAATGTTGTTTTTGCAGAACCTTTTGAGGGAACTTCGGATGTTGCTTTAGGGGCTCCTGATGCACATTTTTATTTATACAGCGATCAGAAAGATCAATCTTTTGCATGGCCGATGTGGATAAAAATGAACCAGATTGTCTTGGGAGCTTCCAAAAATATCGAAGCGATAAAATTATTGGAAAAAGAACCGACCGAACAGTTTCGTTTGGATGAACTAAAACGATTAAAAGGAGAAAACTATTTTATTCGTGGCCTGCTCCTTTTTCATGCGGTCAATGCTTTTGGACTTCCATATTGGAATGAGCCCGATAAAAATCCGGGAGTTCCTTTGGATACAACAGGGAGTGGTCAGTTATTACCCCGGAGTAGTGTAAAAGAGTGTTACGAGAGCATTATTCGGGATTTTAATAATGCAGCTTCTTGCCTGCCAGATGAAAAGATGGACCGCTCGTTTGCAAATCGGGCTGCCGCTTACGGAATGCTTTCCAGGGTATACCTTTATATGGGTGGGCGTCCTGATGCTCCCAATGTGGACTATAATAAGTTAGCTATTACTTATGCCAATAAAGTATTTGAGATTCAAAATGATGTGGTGGATATTCTCCAGGGCGACGAATATAAAGATTTATACTTGAAAGATCCGAAAACTAATCCGGAAGTTCTTTTTGCTTTTAATCCTGCAAATTTCCCTTCGGATAGTCCTAGTTATCTACACTCCTACTATTCTTGGTCGGGATTTACTGATTCTAAAGAGGAATTCCCTTGTCCAGCTGTAATTTCCAAAGATTACGAGAATATCATGAATAAAGAGAAGGATCTCCGGTGGAAATATTTTACAATCCCTTCTATCCGTCACCAAGGAAGATATACCACGACAAAATATGACGGGGGAGAATTTGAGCTGTTTCCGGGATTTGTGGATTTTGAATGCCCGACGATTTTTATTCGTACCGGGGAGGTCATTCTGAATCGGGCAGAAGCCTATGCGAAATCCGGAGAAGACGGTAAGGCTTTGATTGACCTAAATCAGATTCGCGAACGAGCAGGTTTGCCTGCATTAAATGGAATCGTGGGACAACAACTGAAAGATTCTATTTTTATGGAAAGACGTAGAGAACTGGCATTTGAGGCACAAGTGTACTATGACTATACCCGTAACGGAATAAAATTGTCTCGGGAGGATGTGACAACTGTTTATCAAGATTATATTGGACGTCAGTATAATGAAGTTGATCCTAGTTCTTCCCGTAGGATTGTTTGCCTGATTCCGTCGGAGGAATTGAAATTGAATCCAGCATTGGTACAGAATATTTATTGATATGATCAGGTGGAGTGTTTGTGTTATACTACTTTCGATGGTTACAGCGTGTTTTCGAACACCTGTAACCGAAGTGCGTATGCACGTGAAAGGATTGATGGAAAATGATTCGGCTGTTTCCGTTATAATACGGGATTCAGTTTATACGGCTTATCTTGATGAGACTAGGAGTGCCGTTTTGAATCTTGACGGGGAGCAGAAGGCTGATTATGCCATTTTTCGATATCATGGGGTTTCTGTTCCGATCTATATAGAACCGGGCAAAGACTTGGAGGTTTTTCTAAAAATTGAAAACTGGGAAATAGAGGTCGAGTTTGCTGGAGCCGGGGCTTCTAAGAACGAATATCTGAATAATATGACTCTGCGTGAATTTTATCCGGATTATAAAACGGATGAAGCTGGAATTATGCAAAGTTTGAGAGATTGGGAAATGAGATTGTCAAGTATTCTGGATAGTATGCATTTTGAAGCTTCTTTTGTTGATAAAGAGAAGAAAAGAATTCATTATCTGGTGTATGGTTATTTGCCCCGTTATCCTGCTTATCAGAAATATCAGCTTCAACGACAGGGGTATGAGGCTTCGGAGAAGTTTTATACTTGTTTGCCCCAGTTGATTTTAGAAGAAGAGGAATTGATGGATATGCCCGAATATCAAACAGCTCTTCAGAATTTAGTTCAGGCTTTTGGTCTGAAAGGCTTGCAGGAACAGGATGAATGGATGTATCTGAAAAAGCAGATGGAGTATATTGAAAGACAGGTAAAAAATCAAACAATCAAAGATTTTTTGATGGATCGGATTACAACTCGTTATGTGGAAAGGAAAGGTACCGATCATTTAGAGGAGATTATCCGTTTTTATCATGATAATGTGACTGCTCTTGAAAAAAGGCAAAAGTTCGATGATTTGTGCCAGAAATGGGTGACGTTGGTGAAAGGACAACCCTCTCCTGTGTTTGCTTGTCAGAATATTGAGGGGAAAGAGGTTTGTTTGACTGATTTGGCTGGAAAATACATTTATATTGATATTTGGGCAACCTGGTGTCGGCCATGTCGTGCCGAACAACCTTATCTGGAACAGTTGATTCGGAAATATGAAGGCAAAAATATCGTTTTTGTTAGTATTTCTACAGATCGAGATCGGAAGGTTTGGGAAAAACTGGTGAAAACGGAAGAATTAGAAGGGGTTCAGTTGTATGGAGGAAAGGGAAATTCTTTCATAGAGGCCTTTGTCGTACGTAATATCCCACGTTTTATTTTGTTGGATCGGGAAGGAAAGATTATTGAAGCGGATATGACTCGTCCTTCCGATCCCCGGACGATAGAGGTTTTAGATTCTTTAGTTTCTCTGTGATTTATTGTTGGTATTAATGACTTTAGCGGTATGCTTTAAGGTATCGCTGAAGTTCATTGTACCACCTCCAAAGGAGGGCTCACGTGAAAAATAAGGTGGCTCAGAGCTCAATGTGTTATCTTCGCGTGTTTAATACTTATGACGTGATGAAAGAA
>OGJI01003192.1_pt1 | contig 13121 bp, 6 predicted proteins | sample 1572031 | NCBI WGS metagenome assembly OGJI01 (sample SAMEA2582119, study PRJEB24529) | metagenome | biome: Human gut stool | place: China | collected 2011
TCGAGAGGGGAAGTACGTATTTATGCGCCTCATTAACATTTTCTAGCAAATTTTCGCCTAAAGCTTGATCTGCCTCGGCCATGTCGCCCGGCGCATGTGGTTCCTCTCCCGGCAGGCAGCCATTTTCTCCGCGAACCACGCAAAATATTGATCTGGTCACGGGTACCCGGCGCATTGAGGACACAAATGCAAAAATGGCGGGGTCAGCGGTTTGCTAAACTACCCCTTATATAATTACAGGGCGCGTCGCGGTTTCACGCGTCCATTCTTTTGCGCAATGTAAGGGTGTCTTCATATGATTACGATTGATGGTAATGGCGCGGTCGCTTCCGTCGCGTTTCGCACCAGTGAAGTTATCGCCATCTACCCGATCACGCCCAGTTCAACGATGGCGGAACAGGCTGACGCCTGGGCCGGCAATGGGCTGAAAAACGTCTGGGGCGATGTTCCCCGCGTGGTCGAAATGCAGTCGGAGGCGGGCGCCATTGGCGCCGTACATGGCGCGCTGCAGACCGGCGCCCTCTCCACCTCCTTTACCTCATCGCAGGGCCTGCTGCTGATGATCCCCACCCTGTACAAACTGGCCGGCCAGCTGATGCCGTTTGTGCTGCACGTCGCCGCCCGCACTGTCGCTACCCATGCGTTGTCGATCTTCGGCGACCATTCCGATGTAATGGCCGTCCGCCAGACCGGGTGCGCCATGCTGTGCGCCAGCAGCGTTCAGGAAGCGCAGGATTTCGCGCTAATCTCGCATATCGCCACCCTGCAAAGCCGGGTGCCGTTTATTCATTTCTTTGATGGTTTCCGTACTTCGCACGAAATCAACAAAATCGCCCCGCTGGCGGATGACACTATTCGCGCCCTGCTGCCGCAGGATAAGATCGCTGAGCATCGCCAGCGCGCGCTCAACCCGGAACACCCGGTGATCCGCGGAACCTCGGCCAACCCCGACACTTACTTCCAGTCCCGGGAAGCTACCAATCCGTGGTACGACGCGGTGTATGACCATGTCGAGAAAGCGATGGACGACTTCGCTGCCGCCACCGGCCGTCAGTACAAACCGTTTGAGTTTTACGGCCACCCGCAGGCAGAGCGCGTGATCGTCATTATGGGCTCGGCCATCGGCACCTGCGAAGAGGTGGTCGATGAGTTGCTGAGTCGCGGCGAGAAAGTCGGCGTGCTAAAAGTCCGCCTCTATCGCCCGTTCTCCGCCGCCCACCTGCTGGCGGCGCTGCCGGAGAGCGCCCGAGCGGTTGCCGTACTGGATCGCACCAAAGAACCCGGCGCGCTTGCCGAACCGCTTTACCTCGACGTGATGACCGCCCTGGCGGAAGCCTTTAACCGCGGCGAGCGCGAGACGCTACCGCGCACTATCGGCGGCCGCTACGGTCTCTCCTCCAAGGAGTTTGGTCCGGAATGCGTGCTGGCGATATTCAGTGAACTGCAGGCCGCCCAGCCGAAGCCGCGCTTTACCGTCGGGATCTATGATGACGTGACCAACCTGTCGCTGCCGTTGGGCGAAAATACCCTGCCGGCAGAGGCCAAGCTCGAGGCCCTGTTCTACGGCCTCGGCAGCGACGGCAGCGTGTCAGCCACCAAAAACAACATCAAAATCATCGGCAACTCGACCCCATGGTTCTCCCAGGGCTATTTTGTCTATGACTCGAAGAAAGCGGGCGGCCTCACCGTCTCGCATCTGCGGGTCAGCGAAAAACCGATTCGTTCATCGTATCTGATTTCGCAGGCTGATTTCGTCGGCTGCCACCAGCTGCAGTTTATCGATAAATACCAGATGGCCGAGCGGCTGAAGCCCGGCGGCATTTTCCTGCTCAACACGCCGTACAGCGCCGATGAGGTCTGGTCCCGCCTGCCCCAGGAAGTCCAGGCCACCCTGAATCAGAAAAAAGCGCGTTTTTACGTGGTCAACGCGGCAAAGATCGCCCGCGAATGCAGCCTCGGGGCGCGCATTAATACCGTGATGCAGATGGCCTTTTTCCATTTAACCCAGATCCTGCCGGGTGATAGCGCGCTGGCGGAACTGCAGGCAGCCATCGCCAAAAGCTACAGCAGTAAAGGTCAGGAGCTGGTGGAGCGCAACTGGCAGGCGCTGGCCCTGGCCCGTGAATCACTGGCGGAAGTACCGCTCCAGCCGGTGAACGCCAGCAGTCCGAACCGCCCGCCGGTGGTCTCCGACGCCGCGCCGGATTTCGTCAAAACGGTCACCGCCGCGATGCTGGCCGGGCTCGGCGATGCGCTGCCGGTCTCTGCCCTGCCGCCGGACGGCACCTGGCCCATGGGCACCACCCGCTGGGAGAAACGCAACATCGCCGAAGAGATCCCCATCTGGAAGGAAGCTCTGTGTACTCAGTGCAACCACTGCGTCGCCGCCTGCCCGCACTCGGCGATCCGCGCCAAAGTGGTCGCCCCGGAAGAGATGGAGAACGCCCCTGCCAGCCTGCATTCGCTGGATGTGAAATCCCGCGATATGCGCGGGCAGAAATACGTTCTGCAGGTCGCCCCGGAAGACTGCACCGGCTGCAACCTGTGCGTCGAAGTGTGTCCGGCGAAAGACCGCCAGAACCCGGAGATCAAGGCCATCAATATGATGTCCCGCCTGGAGCATGTGGAAGAGGAGAAGGTCAATTACGAGTACTTCCTCAACCTGCCGGAAATCGACCGCAGCAAACTGGAGCGCATTGATATTCGCACCTCACAGCTGATCAGCCCGCTGTTTGAATACTCCGGCGCCTGCTCGGGCTGTGGCGAAACGCCGTATATCAAACTGCTGACCCAGCTGTACGGCGACCGAATGCTGATTGCCAACGCCACCGGCTGCTCCTCCATTTACGGCGGCAACCTGCCCTCGACACCGTACACTACCGACGCCAACGGCCGCGGCCCGGCGTGGGCCAACTCGCTGTTTGAGGATAACGCCGAATTCGGGCTCGGCTTCCGCTTGACCGTCGACCAGCATCGCCAGCGCGTGTTGCGCCTGCTGAGCGAATTCGCCGACAAGCTGCCGGCAGAGCTGAACGCGGCGCTGCACGCCGAGGCGACGCCGGAAGTTCGCCGCGAACAGGTGGCAGCCCTGCGTCAGGCGCTGGCCGGCGTGGCGGGAGCTGAAGAGCTGCTGACCGATGCCGACGCGCTGGTGGAGAAATCCGTCTGGCTGATCGGCGGCGACGGCTGGGCTTACGATATCGGCTTCGGCGGCCTGGACCATGTACTGAGCCTGACGGAAAACGTCAATATTCTGGTGCTGGACACCCAGTGTTACTCCAACACCGGCGGGCAGGCGTCAAAAGCCACCCCGCTGGGAGCAGTGACTAAGTTTGGCGAGCATGGCAAACGCAAGGCGCGTAAAGATCTGGGCGTCAGCATGATGATGTACGGGCATGTTTATGTGGCGCAAATTTCGCTGGGCGCGCAGCTGAACCAGACGGTAAAAGCGATTCAGGAAGCGGAAGCCTATCCGGGGCCATCGCTGATCATCGCCTATAGCCCTTGCGAAGAGCATGGCTACGATCTGGCGCTCAGCCACGACCAGATGCGTCAGCTGACCGCCACCGGCTTCTGGCCGCTCTACCGCTTCGACCCGCGTCGGGCAGACGAAGGCAAGATCCCGCTGGCGCTAGATTCCCGTCCGCCATCAGACGCGCTGGCCGAGACGCTGCTGAATGAGCAACGTTTCCGCCGCCTGAACGCCCAGCAGCCTGAAGTGGCGGAGCAGCTATGGAAAGACGCCGCCGCCGATCTGCAGAAGCGCTATGACTTCCTCGCCCAGCTGGCTGGCAAAGCGGAGAAATCGCCAAGCGAAGGTTAACCGCCCCGTCACCTTTGTCCATAAAAAAAGCCCGAACACAACGTTCGGGCTTGTCGTTTTACCGATAAACAACATCATTCCGCAGAATGAGACGGCAACAATAAATTATTGGCATGACAATAAAGGCATATAACGCGCAAATAATACGTGATTAGCCCGGGCATGTATAATTTTTATTTTGTATATTATCTATAAATGCATTCAGCATAATTATCACCATTTCATTGGTATTATTTATTTTAGATTTTACTTATATCGTAACAATTGAGTCTTACCGGATCTCAGACCGCTCCTTTAGCATGAGTTCACTTCCCACCCGGAAGTTAAAACATAAAAACAGTTAAAGGAATTTCTTCATGAAAAGAAAAGTACTGGCCCTCGTTATTCCGGCTTTATTAGCCGCCGGTGCCGCGCATGCGGCGGAAATTTATAATAAAGACGGGAATAAATTAGATCTCTATGGCAAGGTAGATGGTCTGCATTATTTCTCCAGCGACTCGAAAAAAGACGGCGATCAAACTTATTTACGTTTTGGCTTTAAAGGCGAAACCCAGATCAACGATATGCTTACCGGCTATGGCCAGTGGGAATATAACGTTCAGGCCAACAACACCGAGACCTCCAGCGATCAGGCGTGGACCCGTCTGGCATTCGCCGGTATCAAAGTGGGCGATTACGGCTCCTTCGACTACGGTCGTAACTACGGCGTGCTGTACGACGTTGAAGGCTGGACCGATATGCTGCCGGAGTTCGGCGGCGACTCCTACACCTATGCGGATAACTTTATGGCAGGCCGCGCCAACGGCGTCGCAACCTACCGTAACTCCGACTTCTTCGGTCTGGTTGACGGTCTGAGCTTCGCGCTGCAGTACCAGGGTAAAAACGACCACGACCGTGCGATTCGCAAGCAGAATGGCGACGGCTTCAGCACCGCAGCCACCTACGCGTTCGACAACGGTATCGCACTGTCTGCAGGCTACTCCAGCTCTAACCGTAGCGTCGATCAGAAAGCTGACGGCAATGGCGACAAAGCCGAAGCCTGGGCGACCTCTGCAAAATATGACGCTAACAACATCTATGCGGCCGTCATGTACTCCCAGACTTACAACATGACTCCGGAAGAAGATAACCACTTCGCTGGTAAAACTCAGAACTTTGAAGCAGTTGTACAGTATCAGTTTGACTTCGGCCTGCGTCCGTCCATCGGCTACGTACAGACCAAAGGCAAGGACCTGCAGTCGCGTGCTGGCTTCTCCGGCGGCGATGCGGATCTGGTTAAATACATCGAAGTGGGTACCTGGTACTACTTTAACAAGAACATGAACGTCTACGCTGCGTATAAATTCAACCAGCTGGACGACAACGATTACACCAAAGCGGCTGGTGTCGCCACTGACGACCAGGCGGCCGTGGGTATCGTTTACCAGTTCTAATCTGCAGTACACCCCTTCGTGATATGCCTTCAAAGCAGGACTTCGGTCCTGCTTTTCTGTATTCGTGAGACAAAGATCGTCTCTTTCGAAAACCTTCGCGCTTTTTGTCGCAAACGGTTGGCAATTCGTTATTCTCCCGTTAACCTGATAGCGGATTTCCCTTCAGTAATCACAATGGAACCTCGTCATGTTTGAGAACATTACCGCCGCCCCAGCCGACCCGATTTTAGGTCTGGCCGATCTGTTTCGTGCCGATGACCGCCCTGAAAAAATTAACCTCGGAATTGGTGTTTACAAGGATGAAACCGGTAAAACGCCCGTTCTGACCAGCGTCAAAAAAGCAGAGCAGTATCTGCTGGAAAATGAAACGACTAAAAACTATCTGGGCATCGATGGTATTCCTGAATTTGGTCGCTGCACCCAGGAGCTGCTGTTCGGTAAAGGCAATGCGATTATCGCTGATAAACGCGCCCGCACCGCGCAGACACCGGGCGGTACCGGTGCGCTGCGTGTCGCCGCAGACTTCCTCGCCAAAAACACCGACGTGAAACGTGTGTGGGTAAGTAATCCGAGCTGGCCGAACCATAAAAGCGTATTCACTTCTGCCGGGCTGGAAGTGCGCGAATACGCATACTACGACGCGGCTAACCACGCGCTGGACTTTGATGGTCTGCTGGCCAGCCTGAACGAAGCCCAGGCGGGCGACGTGGTACTGTTCCACGGCTGCTGCCACAACCCGACCGGTATCGATCCGACGCTCGATCAGTGGCAGCAGCTGGCGCAGCTGTCGGTGGAAAAAGGCTGGCTACCGCTGTTCGATTTCGCCTACCAGGGCTTCGCCCGCGGTCTGGAAGAAGATGCTGAAGGGCTACGCGCTTTTGCTGCTCTACATAAAGAGCTGCTGGTCGCCAGCTCCTACTCGAAAAACTTTGGCCTGTACAACGAGCGCGTCGGCGCCTGCACTCTGGTCGCCGCGGATCAAGAGACTGTAGACCGCGCCTTCAGTCAGATGAAGTCGGTGATCCGCGCCAACTACTCGAACCCGCCTGCGCATGGCGCCTCCGTGGTCGCCACCATTCTGAGCAACGATGCGCTACGGGCAATCTGGGAGCAGGAACTGACCGATATGCGCCAGCGCATCCAGCGTATGCGTCTGCTGTTCGTCAATACCCTGCAGGAGAAAGGCGCGAGCCGCGACTTCAGCTTTATCAGCCAGCAGAACGGCATGTTCTCATTCAGCGGCCTGACTAAAGAGCAGGTGCTGCGCCTGCGTGAAGAGTTCGCCATCTATGCGGTAGCTTCCGGACGTATCAACGTGGCCGGGATGACGCCTGACAATATGGCGCCGCTGTGCGAAGCCATCGTCGCCGTACTGTAAGCGATAGTATTCGGTATAAAGAAAAAGGCCGCGAATGCGGCCTTTTTTATGTGTTCGCGTCATGTCTGTTACCAGACCGGCATCTCATCCTGCAGAAACGGGTTATTACGGCGTTCCTCACCCAGCGTCGACAGCGGACCATGGCCGGGAATAAAGGTCACATCATCGCCCAGCGGCAACAGCTTTTCCTTGATAGCCGCAATCAGCTGCCCATGGTCGCCGCGCGGAAAATCGCTGCGTCCCACCCCGCCTTTGAAAATCACGTCTCCGGAGATCAGCAGTCGGGAGGCGTCATCAAAAAAGACCACATGGCCCGGCGTATGGCCCGGGCAGTGCAGCACCTGCAGCGCCACATTCCCCACATTGACCACATCGCCTTCATTGAGCCAGCGATCCGGACGCAGCGGTTGGCAATCCTCCAGGCCGAACATCCGGCTTTGCGCCGGTAATCCTTCCAGCCAGAACTCATCCTCTTTTTCCGGACCAATAACCGGTACGCCATAATGCTGCGCCAGTTCAGCCGCGGCGCCAACGTGATCGAGGTGGCCATGCGTCAGCAGGATCTGCATCAGCGTGACGCCAGCCTCCGCCACCACCGCTTTGATACGTTCAGCATCGCCGCCAGGATCGACCAGCGCCGCCAGCCGGGTTTGCCCGCACCAGATAAGAGAACAGTTCTGCGCGAACGCGGTAACCGGAATAATACGATAGTTCATGACGCTCCTTTCGTTACCAGTGCCTTACGGGACCGGTATCAATATGCACAAAGTTACTACGTGGGTAATATCCTACACCACCTGCGCGCATAGATAACGCCGCTTTGCGAATATTGCTTAACGAAATACCTTCAATATGGAAATCCATCGCCTGCCCCTTGGTGTGATAGCTGTGTTTCGCTACACCACGGCTTCGTGCGCGAAGCTCATCGTTGGTATCGAGGGAACGATAGCCAGAGATAAGCTGGACAGGTTTGTTGGTGCCAAGTAGTCCCTGCAACCGATAAAGATGATCGAACAGATTTGGATCGATGGACTTAATTTTATTCGCGCGATAGTCACGGAAAAAATGGTTAAGTCTTGCTAATTCATCCTGAATATAGCCTCTGCCATCGAAAAACTCCGCCCTGAGCGATTCACCGGTATGCAGGTTATTCAGCGTCAAAATACGCGGACGGGGGGTCGAGAGGGTGGCAAATGCCGGCGCAGGGAGAATGGCGGCAGCACCCAGCGCAGCGCCACCCAACGCCAGCAATCTGCGGCGATTAGCGTCAAATTTGTCCATGATAATCAGGTCTACAGTCAATGAATCGTTATATACTTTTTCCGCTTTGCGCGATGCCAGGATCAGCTCGCTATCGCTCGCCACGACCGAGATGTTGCCCGGCAAAGGAGAGCGTTCGCGCTAACCGCGCTACGCATTGAGCGGAATGATATGTATATGCACTTCTGGCGCACGAAAGGCACCTTACCGGGCATTATTGCCAACGTCAAGGCAGCCTCACCCCAGGAAAATCGGGCGCTGCAGAGGTGCAGCGCCCTTTTTTACCCAGTGCTAGGACAACAAAATCCATTGAACTACTTCATTTACCTGATTAATTGTTCCGCTTTCGTCAGAATTTGTGCGCTGGATCGCGCGGTGATATCGTAATTGTAAATATCTGTTCGATATTGTGTACGTCCATCAGCGTCCACAAACGCCGTTAAGTAATATAAATTCACCGGTATATTTTGCCGAATATTGACATAGCGCGTATCCCCCTGCTTCAGGGCGTCGGAAATGCGCGTGTCATTCCAGCCCGCGTCCTGCAGCAGCATATTGGCCAGCTCCGAGGCTTTATTGACCCTGACGCAGCCGGAACTGAGCGCACGGACATCCTTCTGAAACAGATTATGGTTCGGCGTATCGTGCAGATAGATAGCATCCGAACTCGGCATATTAAACTTGTAACGCCCCAGTGAATTACGTGCCCCAGGCGCCTGCTGAAAACGGAACGGTAAATTGTTCTCGGTGATGGTTGACCAGTCAACCCGGTAAGGATCGATGGTCTCTTTACTGTTCCAGCCGCGCATCACGGTGTAGCCATGCTGCTCCAGATAGCCAGGATTATTACGCACCTTCGGCAGAATATCTTTGCGCGCCAGGGTGGGCGGTACGTTCCACGGCGGATTGACCACTACGTTGTTCAGCGCGCTGCTCATCATCGGCGTCTTGCGGTCCGGACGTCCGACGATCACCCGCGAGGCCAGCACCTGACTGCCGTCCTGGTAATAGACCAGCGAAAACGCGGGAATATTCACCATGATACCGGTCGATAGTTTGCCTGGCAGCAGACGTAGACGCTGAATGTTCAGCGCCAGCACGCCAGCGCGCTGCGCCGATGAGACATTGAGCCAGTCACGGGTGGATTGGCCGATGACCCCATCCGCCCCCAGCCCCTGCATGGCCTGAAAGCGCTTAACGCCCTCCACCAGCTGGCGATCGTACACACCGCGCGCCGCGGGCTTGCTCTTTTTCTTCGCCGAAGGACTCACCACGTCGCCGGGCAGAACGATATTGGCGGAATTTTCCAACATCCCGGTACGCTGGAGGATCTCGCGCAGCGCGCCGATATCATTGCTCCATTCTCCCGGGCGCAGCGAGCCGCTGCCGGTCATCTGCGGCCATGGACGTGAATCAGCCACCAGCGCCAGCAGCGACTGGTGCATGGCCTCATACTGCGGATGACGCGGCGCCAGGCCGGCGATAAACGCCGGCAGGGAGCCATTATCCAGCGCCAGCTGCCACTGGTTAATCACCGACAGCGGCGGGGTCGCCATCTTGTACGGTGTCGAGCTATATAACCAGCGGGTCCCCTGGGTGGGGATGCCGCTGATAAAGTGCAGATAGCCCATCATGGCATCAGACAACACCACATCGCGCGCCATGCCGCTGACGGCAGGATCGGTCAGCAGACTGACCCAGGTGGTAAACTGCGGCTGAAAACCGGCGATGGCGATCTCCGCCAGCTGCTGCTGGAACGCCTGCACCGCCTCGCGGTTTTCCCACATCGGTTTCATATCCCTGGCGGCGTATAGCGAGACCAGCGGATTCATAAAGACGGGTTTGTAGCCAGCCGGCAATAGCGCTTCGATCTGGGCGCGACTGTTCGCCGCGGCTTCCATCGACAGCGGCTGCTCACCGGCCAGCTTTGCGACCGCCGGCGATTGCCCGTCGCTTTGCGACAGCGCGACGGAAAGCTCTCCAGGCGTAGCGGAGCTATCACCTGGTACGACTTCAGGCTCTGCGGCCTGGACATTGAACAGCGGAGCAAATGCCATTGCCAGGCTCAGACTGAGCGCTGACAATGGACGACCATACCGTTTCTTAAGCAACATCCCTTGCCCCCTGTTGTCACACATTGCCGCCCACAAATTCGTGGGCTTTAACACAGTATATAAAGACGAAAAGGCTTTTGCCTTACCTAATGTAAAGAAGCTTAAAGATTATACCACCCTGGCATAGCAAGCTGGATAGCAAAAAGGGCAACTTAACGTTGCCCTTTTCAGCGCTTACCCGCCAGTAGTGAGCTGCATCGTCACGAGGCGTCGGCCGTTCCCGGCAGCGCTTCCGGCTGCGGCGCAGCAAACCCGCGCAGCCCCACGACGTGCACATGTTCGTGATTATTGAACACCTTACGCACCAGTTTATAGGTAGTGCCTTTTTCCGGACTGATGTTCTCCGGCGCTGCGATAATCAGCTGCATCTCCAGACGTTCGCACAGCTCGAACAGGGTGGCGATGGAGCGGGCGTCGAGACGCGCCGCTTCATCGAGGAACAGCAGACGGCAAGGCGAGATATCCTTGCCGCGCAGGCGACGGGATTCATCTTCCCAACTCTGCACCACCATCACCAGAATCGACATCCCGGTACCGATAGCTTCCCCGGTAGACAGCGCGCCGGACTCCGCGCGCAGCCAGCCGTCGGAGCCGCGGTTAACTTCCACTTCCATCTCCAGATAGTTGCGGTAGTCGAGCAGCTCTTCACCGATGGTTTGCGGCGTACGCTGCCCCATGTCGATCTGTGGGTTGAGACGCTGATAGAGCTTGGCCAGCGCCTCAGAGAAGGTCAGACGATTGCTGTTAAACAGATCCTGGTGCTGCTCATGCTGCTCGGAGAGCACGTCGAGCAGCATCGAGTGGGTCTCACGCACATTGACGTTCAGACGCACGCTGTTGACCTGGCCGAAGGAGACACTCTGCAGACCCTGGTTGAGCATCCGGATACGGTTCTGCTCGCGCTGAATGGTTTTGCGAATAATGTTGGCCACGCTGCGGGAACTGATCGCCAGCTTCTGTTCACGGTTGGTCAGCTCTTCGGTCAGGCGGCTGAGCTCGATCTCCATCTGCTCGATCGCTTCCACCGGATCATCGGTGCGAATAATATCCTGACGAATACGCTCCCGCAGATGCTGGTACACGGCAACGAAGAACTGAATTTTGCGCTCCGGACGTTTCGGATCTTCCGAGATACGCAGCACGTCACGCAGGTGTTCGTTATCGGCGACCGCCAGACGCAGCGCCCCCAGCGCCTTATCCGACATTGAGCGCAGCTCATCGGCGGAGAGATAGGCCAGCTCGCGGCGATGCAGACGACGTTCGACGCCGTTATCTTTCACCAGACGCATCACCGCGCACCAGCCCGCCTTGGCGGTCACCACCTGCTCGCGCATTTCGCAGTAATCGCGCTCCAGCTTGCGCAGTTTACGGGTCAGGTTGTCCATTTCCGCTTCGCAGAAGGTCAACGCTTTCTCCAGCTGATTGCGTCGGGAGCGGTTATTGCTCAGCTGCATGTGCAGCTCATCGCGACGCGCGCGAGCACGCTCTTCCGCGCCGGCGTCGGCGCGCACGCCAATGTCCTGCAACTCTTTATACAGATCGTTGAGCAGCTCTTTCTTGGTGTCATACGAGCTCTTCAGCGAGGCCAGCACCTGATTGTACTGACTAAGCTGCGCCGCATGGGCACGCATCGCGTCGCGCGCGCGGCTGCGTTCGGACTCCGCCTGCTCCAGACGCTGGCGCAGCTTCTCGTTGAGATCGCTGTTGCCGCTGAGCATTTCCGCCGAATCGGAGTAGCTGAAGTGGGCCCTGCGCTGCACAACTTCCGCCAGGGCAAAAGCCTGCTGACGCGCATCGCGCTGGGTTTGCTGCGCATAGGCGTAATCTTCTTTCAGCTGCTCAAACTGCTCCGGATCGCTCTGCAGCACCGAAACAATAGGCTCCAGCTTCGCCAGCTGGTTACCGTGCTGCTGAATAAAGCGCGCGGCCTCCTGCGCTTCGTCCAGACGTTCCTGGATCTCGTCCACGCGGTCGGCCAGCGTATCATCCGCCAGCAGGTTCAGGCGCGGCAGCAGGCGGTTGAGCGCCGACACGCCCTCTTTCGCCTGCTCGTACTGCACACGGTTCTGTTGGTTATCGCTTTCATGGGCGCTCAGCGCACGCTCCAGCTCGCCGCGGCGGCTGTTGAGTTTGCGGATCTCTTCTTCCGGATCGTCCTCGAAAGCCACCGCCAGATGGCTGCCGATAAAGCGGCTGAAGGCCTGGTGCAGGCGCTGGGTTTTCTGCACATCGAACGACAGGGTCGCAAAACGCTCTGACAGCGATTCACGCTCGGCATGCAGGGTTTCAATGCGGTTTTCACGTGCCGCGCGGCCAAACAGCGGCAGCGACGGGAAGCGCGAATAACGCCACTGGCGATCGGCAATCTTCACCACCACCGCTTTTTCCAGCTCGTCGACGCTGAATACGCTGTCGTCAAAGGATTGCGGATCGCCTTCGATCAGATAGAGATCTTCCGGGCAATCTTCCAGCCCCTCAAGCTGCTCGGCTACCCGCGACAGATCCGGAACCACGATCGCATGGCGCGACGGACCATACAGCGCGGAGAAGTACGGCGCATCGTCGAGGCTAACATCATCGTAGATCTCGGACAGCAGAACGCCGCCGAACCGGTCCGCCAGGGCGTTGAGGCGCGGATCTTCCGAACCGCCCGGCTGGCTGAGACGCTCGATTTCTTCGTCGATGGCGCGCTTGCGGGCGCCGACCTCGTCACGTTCAACGATAGCCTCTCGTTCACGCTCCAGCAGCTGCTGCAGGTATTCGGTGACCTCCTGGCCGGACGCAAACTGCTCGCCGCTTTGCTCGCACAGCTGGTTAAGGCTGTTCTGCGCCGCCAGCCAGACCGGCGCCCGGCGCATCAGCGTCTGGGTACGCGACTGCAGTTGCTCCAGCTCCTGACGCAGCGCCATGCGCTGCTCCTGAGCATTGGAGACGCTGTCGGCCAGCGAGGCGATGCGCGCTTCCAGCTCCTGATGCAGCGTTTCCAGATCGTCGATATCGTAGCGTTTACCCTGGCGTTTGCAGAACTCGGCCAGCTGACGCTCAGCGTCCTGCTGCTCGCGCAGGCGCTGTTCAAGCTCGTTGAGGCGGCTGCGCAGCCCCTGCGCCTGCTC
>OGJI01003196.1_pt1 | contig 13108 bp, 10 predicted proteins | sample 1572031 | NCBI WGS metagenome assembly OGJI01 (sample SAMEA2582119, study PRJEB24529) | metagenome | biome: Human gut stool | place: China | collected 2011
GGTGCACAAAAGCTTGGAATAAGTGTAGAAAAGCTGCGAGCTAATATGATTAATGTGGGATACAAGTGTCCGGATATGGAATGATAGCTGACAATATAATATATAAAGATAAAGCAATGCTGGGAAGAGTGGATACTGGCATTGCTTTTATTTTATGGAAAAGTCTGTTTCTGTTCAGGAACTTACTTCTGCGTGTTCCTATAAGAACAATAAATAATCAATCTATATAGGCAAATTTCAGGCAGAAATACATGAAATTGCAGGAATATACCTATCAGGCAGGCACGAGGAAGTTTATCTATAGGCACATTGGAAGAAAAAGTGAATGTTGAATAAGGATTCTGCCTGTATATGTCCTATAAATCAAGTGATAATGCGACTACCTATAGGTATAATGAACAACGAATCAATAATCAGATTAAGACATATTTATACAGAACTAGATAAACTGGTTCTTTTCAGTATTATATTCATAATTAATTGATTTTAACTTATTGGTTATTTCTTCCTCAGAAATCATATAAGATTTGCACAGTTCCTCTAATGAATTGTAATTGTCTCGAAGTTGTGTATTGACAAAGCTTAAAAGCATAACAGGGTCTTTAGGCATAGAAAAATCCTCCTTATATTGTGTTTTCAGTGATGGCTCTATTGTTGTACTATTTAGTACAGCATGAATATTTTCCCATATTAAGCATATTCTGTAAATGTAAGGCTTGTATATAAAATTGTATTAAAATAAATACATTTATGGTTGCACGAAAACGATTACTATGTTATAATTTTAACAAGCTAAGAAATATACTACTTAAATAACTGAATATTAAATTATGGAGGTTTTGTTATGGGAAAGAAATGGGTGTATTTGTTTACAGAGGGTAACGCAGATATGCGTGAGCTTCTCGGTGGTAAAGGTGCGAATCTGGCAGAGATGACTAATATTGGTCTTCCGGTTCCACAGGGGTTTACTATTACAACAGAAGCTTGTACCCAGTATTACGAGGATGGTAGAGAAATCAATGATGAGATCATGGGACAGATTAACGAACATATCGAGAAGATGGAACAGATTACAGGCAAGAAGTTTGGAGATATGGAGAATCCACTTTTAGTTTCTGTTCGTTCTGGAGCAAGAGCTTCTATGCCGGGTATGATGGACACAATTCTTAATCTTGGACTTAATGAGGATGTTGTTAATGTAATTGCACAGAAATCCGGTAATCCAAGATGGGCATGGGATTGTTATAGAAGATTTATCCAGATGTATTCAGATGTAGTTATGGAAGTTGGCAAGAAATATTTCGAAGAGCTTATTGACAAGATGAAGGATGAGAGAGGGGTTAAGCTTGATGTAGAACTTACAGCGGATGATCTTAAGGAGCTTGCAACACAGTTTAAGGCTGAATATAAGTCTAAGATTGGCAAGGATTTCCCAGATGATCCTAAGGAACAGTTATACGGAGCTATAAAAGCTGTATTCCGTTCATGGGACAACCCAAGAGCTAATGTATACAGAAGAGATAATGATATTCCTTATTCTTGGGGAACAGCAGTTAATGTACAGTCTATGGCATTTGGTAATATGGGGGATGACTGTGGAACTGGTGTTGCATTTACAAGAGATCCTGCAACTGGTGCTAAAGGACTTTTTGGAGAGTTCCTTACTAACGCACAGGGTGAAGATGTTGTTGCCGGAGTAAGAACTCCAATGCATATTCAGGAAATGAGTGAGAAGTTCCCGGAAGCATTTGAGCAGTTTAAGGATGTGTGTGCAACTCTGGAAGAACATTACAGAGATATGCAGGATATGGAATTTACAGTAGAGCATGGCAAGCTGTTCATGTTACAGACACGTAATGGTAAGAGAACAGCACAGGCAGCATTAAAGATTGCATGCGATCTTGTAGATGAGGGGATGAGAACAGAGAAGGAAGCAGTTGCAATGATTGATCCTCGTAATCTTGATACACTTCTTCATCCTCAGTTTGATGCAGCTGCACTTAAGGCTGCAACTCCAGCAGGAAGAGGTCTTGGAGCATCTCCTGGCGCTGCATGTGGTAAGATTGTTTTCTCAGCAGAAGACGCAGAAGAGTGGAATGCAAGAGGCGAGAAGGTTGTTCTTGTAAGACTTGAGACATCGCCAGAAGATATTACAGGTATGAAGGCTTCACAGGGTATTCTTACTGTAAGAGGAGGTATGACAAGCCATGCAGCGGTTGTTGCAAGAGGTATGGGAACCTGCTGTGTATCTGGCTGTGGTGATATTGCAATGGATGAAGCTAATAAGAAGTTCACACTTGCAGGCAAGGAATACCATGAAGGAGATTATATATCTATTGATGGTACAACAGGCAACATATATGATGGACAGATTCCTACGGTTGATGCCAAGATTGCAGGAGAGTTTGAAAGAGTTATGGAGTGGGCTGATAAGTACAGAAAGTTAAAGGTTCGTACTAATGCAGATACTCCTAAGGATGCCAAGAAGGCAAGAGAACTTGGAGCAGAAGGTATCGGACTTTGCCGTACTGAGCATATGTTCTTTGAAGAGGACAGAATTGCAGCATTCAGAGAGATGATATGTTCTGATACTGTAGAAGAAAGAGAAGCAGCACTGGATAAGATTCTGCCATATCAGCAGGGAGATTTCGAAGCACTTTATGAGGCACTTGAAGGTAATCCGGTAACTATCAGATTCCTTGATCCACCTCTTCATGAATTCGTTCCTACAGAGGAAGAAGATATTAAGAAGTTAGCTGAATCACAGGGCAAGTCAGTAGAGACTATTAAGAATATTATTGCAAGTCTTCATGAGTTCAATCCAATGATGGGACACAGAGGATGCCGTCTTGCAGTAACATATCCAGAGATTGCCAAGATGCAGACAAGAGCTGTTATCAGAGCTGCACTCAATGTTAAGAAGGCACATCCAGACTGGAATGTTAAGCCTGAGATTATGATTCCGCTTATCTGTGAGGTTAAGGAATTAAAGTATGTAAAGAAGACTGTTGTTGAGACAGCAGATGAAGAGATTAAGACAGCAGGAATCGACCTTGAATATGAGGTTGGTACTATGATTGAGATTCCAAGAGCTGCACTTACTGCTGATGAGATTGCCAAGGAAGCTGATTTCTTCTGCTTTGGTACTAACGATCTTACACAGATGACATTCGGATTTTCAAGAGATGACGCTGGTAAGTTCCTTAATGCATACTATGAATCTAAGATATTTGAGAATGACCCATTTGCAAAGCTTGACCAGAATGGTGTTGGTAAGCTTATGGAGATGACAATAAAGCTTGGAAGACCGGTTAATCCGGATCTTCACATAGGTATCTGTGGAGAGCATGGTGGAGATCCTTCATCAGTTGCATTCTGCCACAAGATTGGTCTTGATTATGTGAGCTGCTCACCATTCAGAGTACCTATTGCAAGACTTGCTGCAGCACAGGCTGCGATTGCGGAAGAGAAATAATCCAATTTCTGACCATAACACGAGTTTCGGGGCATGGAAGGCGAAAGCTTTTCATGCCCCGAAATGTTATTAAATAAAATCGACTAGCTTTAAGGAAATAAATAGTTTTCCACCCAATGTGAGTGTATCGAGTTTTATTGAATATTTAAAAGAAAGTCAATAGTAATGATTTTTGACAGACATGTAAATTTGAAATATAAATTGGAAAAATTTTATTTTGAGTTTACCATTTTATCTTGATTTAGTTATGATATAAAATATATGTATAAATATGACAATATTGTTTTAGAATTAGAAAATTATGATACAATTAAGAAAAATTTTGCCTTGGAACAAAAATATCTTTAAGTGAAAGAGATGAGGAGTGAAGTAATGGTTGAGCGTAAAGTGCAAAGTGGCTATATAATAGGTATGGATAAATCATACATATTTACATACGACGGAGATTTGTTACAGTTAGTTCCAAAGGATGAAGAGTCAATAAAACCATATGATTGCTTTAAGAATATGAATATGAATTATGATGTACTGGAGGGAAATACTATTGGGTTTGATAAAGTATTCTTTTTGAATTGCCATTTAAAAGTGTATTTGTCAGGCTATATTGCAAAGCCCGCTGGATATGTATGCTTTAGCAATAATGAGAGAAAATTTGATGTGATTACTTTTAAGAGTGGAATAATAGATTATTTTTATCGACCAAATCATATTATTGACAAAGAAAATACTCAGTATGATTATAATACAGGTGAAGCAGCATTGAAATTAAAAACATTTGATAAGACTAGTAAAGAAATTGAAGTTGAAGTGGCTGGGAAAAAAGCAAAGTTGATGTTAAGCGTTACTTTGCCGGTAGAACCAGTATATATGCAAATAGATTATAATCTAGGAAAACCTAAATCTATATTTCAATTAGTATTTAATGAACCAGTAGATATAGAGGATTTTAGAGAAGTATATATGTGGATTTATAATTTGATGGTATTTCTTAATTTTCGTAAAGATATAAGTTTGGGGCAAATTGAATTTGGAAAAATAAATGAAGAAAATAGTATTGGAAAGATCGGATATTTATATTTAAATGAAAAAAGAAAAAATAATATTACGAATATAGATAGAATAATTGGATATAATTTTGTGTTTGATCATATAAATGAGCTGTTGAAAATTGTAAATAAAGAAGATTTGAATTTATTATTTATTCCTAGGAGCGAAAGAGAAGATAAAATTATATCAGCAGAAAAATATATGATATGTTGTACAAGCTTTGAATCTGTATTTAATTTTACTTTTCCAAATGCTAAAGCAGAAAGTTGTGAGAAAGCAAGTGAAGTGAAAAATGAGTTTTTACAATATATTGCTTGGAAAAGGGAGAAGTATAAAGGGCAAGATGCTAAAAAACGTAAAGAATTTCAAAAATATGCAGATATAATAGAATTATTGGATTTTGGTTTAGCAGAGAAGTTTGATTATTGTATTTTAAAATATGAAAAGTGTATTGATGAATATAAAAAGAAAATTTTGCGTAATTTCAATTTTGAACTAGAGGAATTTAATGATTTATCATTGCAATTTGCAAAGAAGAGGAATCTACTTATTCATAGTAGTGTAGAAGAGTTTGAAGATATACACATTTTTGCTTATATGATAGCAAGAGCACTTATTTATATTATGATATTAGATAAATCTCAGCTTGATTCATCAATGATAATTCAAGCAATTGATAAGGTTTTATAAAAATATAATCATAGAATAAGAGTCGTTATTGAGTATAAAGGCTTGCATTATATTTTTTATTTAAAAAATTTTTATAAAAAAATCGCACCTGCTAAACTGCAGGTGCGACACATTGCTAATATAACGAGTCCTACGCAGCTCCAGGACGGAACAACATATGACTCTAATAATATTATACACAATATTTATATGAAGTCAATTAAATATTTATTCTGAAAAATCTTCCGGAATATATTCATCTAAAAGATTTTCGTCCTTATCAAGTGTGGAAAATTTTTCACTTACAGGGTATGAAAAATTTTTGCCTATTTTTTGGAAACCATATTCTAAAAAGTGAGATTTTGGAATATAGTTATTCTCTGTGATATTATGTAATTGGGTAAAGAGCTTTACAATCCATTTTTGAAATTCTGTTTCTGGTTCTTTTTGATCAAGTTTGTTTTCATAATAATGTCTTACGATACCAGCAAATATATCAGCAAACTGTACTGCGGGAGTTACAGCAGAACTGACAAACAATGGCATTTCTAATATGTGATGGAAAGAACGTCCAAAATTTGTTTTGAACAAAAAGCCAGTAATCGCTTCAGCAATTTTTCTATCAGCATCTTCATGTACCTCATCAAATATCATCATTGCTTTTCCATAGTGGTGGTGGTTACAATAAAATTCCACTTTTTTTAATAACAGATAATATTGTTTTGGAAGATGATGCTCAGGAACAATAATTGATTCATCGGGTCTGTCCATAATTACAGCAAAAATGGCAGCGTCATAAGAAGTGATGATGTCAACCATGCCTTCAACATAAGTTTTATTATTTGTTCGATTTTTTGTAATAGTAGCTTCACGAATAAGTTTTGTAGACTTTATTTCGTCTTGTTTCCCATAAATCGTTTCTTTTAATTTATATATCTGATTTGTTATAGGTTTAATATCATTTTCATGGATACAAACTCCAAGTAAAATTGGATTTTTGGTTGAATCAGTAGGGCGAGGATATCCGCTTTCGTCTATGAATACAAGCATATAATTAAGTTGCTCCTTTAAATAAATAATGAAAATAGTATACTATAAAAAGCACTGAATTACCATATAAAAATAATATTTTTAAAAGCATTGAACAATAAAAAATCTATAGAATGTATTAGCCAAAGATTTTGCAGAAGCAATAGAGGTTTGACATTTTGCATTAACAATACAATTTTGCTATAATTCACATTATAAGTGATGCGTAAGATTTTACGAGTACTAAAGAGGGGAGTTATGTCGGGTATGGGAAAAGAAAAACTTTCAGAAGAAGATATAAAAGCAAGATATATAACTCCAGCGGTAGAGCAATCAGGCTGGGACAAAAAGCAGATTCGTTATGAGTATGCATTCACAGCAGGTCGCATCATCCTAAGGGGTAATGTAACTTCACGAGGCAAGCAGAAGCGAGCAGATTATTTGCTATTCTATAAGCCTAATCTTCCATTAGCAATCATAGAGGCTAAGGATAACAACCATCCAGTAGGAGCAGGACTGCAACAGGCTATAGAGTATGCAGAAGCTCTGGATGTAAAGTTTGTATATGCATCTAATGGAGATGGCTTTGTAGAGCAGGATTTAATAACTGGTGATATTCGTAACCTTTCCTTAGATGAGTTCCCATCGCCAGATGAGTTATATCACAGATATGTAAATGAGATGAATTTCTCTGAAACTGGTGAGAAAGCTCTGCTAGAGCCATATTACTGGGTGCCAGGTTATAAGACACCTCGTTACTATCAGAGAATCGCCATTGACAGAACTGTAAATGCTGTAGCAAGTGGCAGGGACAGGGTACTCTTAGTCTGTGCAACTGGAACTGGTAAAACATTCATGGCTTTTCAGATTATCTACAGATTATGGAAAGCTGGTATAAAAAAGAAAATATTATTCCTTGCTGATAGGAATGTCCTTGTAGACCAGACAATATCTGGTGATTTCAAGCCATTCGGGGGTAAAATGACTAAAGTCGAGAATAAACAGCTCGACAGTTCTTATGAAATATATCTTGCATTGTACCAGCAGTTAGCTGGTGATGAGGGGGTAGAGCCATTCAAGCAGTTTAAGCCTGAGTTCTTTGACTTGATACTCATTGATGAGTGTCATAGAGGCTCCGCTAAGAAAGAGTCAGCTTGGAGAAAGATATTAGAATATTTCTCTGGTGCAACTCAAATAGGTATGACAGCTACACCAATTGAAACAAAAGAAGCATCATCGCAGACATATTTTGGAGAAGCTATTTATGAGTATTCTCTGAAACAGGGTATTAATGATGGATTCCTTGCTCCATATAAGGTCATTCGTATAGGACTTGATAAAGACCTTGTTGGTTATCGTCCAGAAGCTGGGAAACATGATGATAATGGCTATGAAATCGAGGATAGAGAGTACAATATCAAAGATTTTGATAGGACTCTTGTACTTGATGAGAGAACCAAAGTCATTGCAAAGAAAGTTACAGAATTCTTGAAGAAAACTGACAGGTTCAGCAAGACTATTGTGTTCTGCGTAGATGTGGAGCATGCGGAGCGTATGCGTCAGGCTCTCATTGCTGAGAATAAAGACCTGTGGACTGAGAACCATAAGTACATTATGCGTATAACTGGAGATAATGCTCAAGGTAAAGCCCAACTGGATAATTTCATTGATGAGGACAGTACATATCCTGTTATAGCAGTCACAAGTAAGCTGATGACTACTGGTGTTGATGCTAAAATGTGCAAGCTCATTGTGTTGGATAACAATATAAATTCCATGACAGAATTCAAGCAGATTATTGGCCGAGGTACTCGTCTGCTTGAGGATTATGGAAAAACATATTTTACAATTATGGACTTCCGTAACGCATCAAGATTATTTGCTGATAAAGATTTTGATGGTAATCCTGAGGTAGTAATCGACATTACTGGCGATGACCCAGTAAATCCAGTAACAGGCAATGAAGACGATACTGAAAATACAGGAGATGATACTGGCAGTAATTCAGGTACTGGAAATACAGGAAATACTGGTGATTCTGGCGATGATTGGGGTAATGGTGATGGCTCTGAGAAGCCTAAGAAGTATTATGTCAAGGATGTAGAAGTCAAAGTTCTGTCGGAGAGAATACAGTATATTGATAAGGATGGAAAACTTATAACTGAAAGTCTTATCGATTACACAAGAAAGAATATTTTAGGACAGTATGCGAGGTTAGATGTATTCCTTAAGAAGTGGAATGAAGCAAAGAAGAAACAGGCTATCGTAGAAGAACTTCGTGAGGATGGTGTACTGCTGGATGCTGTTCGTGAAGAGACAGGTCAGACTGATATAGACGATTTTGATTTAATCCTGCACCTTGCATATGATAAAGCACCGCTTACCCGTATAGAGCGTATCAAAAATGTTCAAAAGAGAGGATATCTCTATAAGTATTCTGAGCTTGCACAAAAGGTTCTGGGAACACTTATGGATAAGTATGCAAGTGAAGGATTGAAAGAGATAGAGGAGACAAAGGTTTTACAGTTACACGAATTCCAGCAGTTTGGTAGTCCTATGAAGATTGTCAAAGCATTTGGAGGTAAAGCAGCATATGAACAGGCTGTGAAAGAACTGGAAGATGAAATCTTCTCTGCGTAGTATTAGGAGAATATTATGGAATATTTATATCATTATACAAGTATAGAAACACTTGCACTAATATTAGCAAATAAAACAATTTGTTTTAACAATTTACTAAATGTTGATGATAGTGAAGAAGCAGAAACATTTGATATGGGTAAATTTGGACGATTTGTATATGTTAGTTGTTGGACAAGTGATGAACATGAATCTATTCCACTTTGGAATTTATATACACCTGATATGCATGGGGTTAGAATTAGACTACCTAAATTTCCATTTAAAAAATATTCATATAATAAAAATGAATATTTTTTTCAGGAAAATGTTGAAACATATATTAATGTTGAAAAAATATATAATGAAAATAAAGTAAGTATAGTTGCAACACAGCCGGAGTTGATTGAAATTCAATATACAGATAATAAAGAAAAATTATATCCTAAAGTACGAAATGTATCATCAGAGGAAAAATTTCAACAGTACTTAAATGATGGAAAAGTTGAAAATGGGAAATTGGATTTGACATATTCATTTGCAGAAATAGGAAGGTATAAACGCGAGGAATGGGAATTTCAAAAAGAATGGCGATATATATATTCGGTTTCTCCAATGGGTTTGAAAGAGTCAAATCCACCAACAATTGATAAACAAAGAGAATTAATTAGAAGAATTGAGAATAAAGATTATGAGCCACCATATTCAAGAATGTTTTTAGATTTAGATGATGATGTATTGGAAAATATTGAAGTATTATGTGGACCAAGAATGAATGATGCAGAAAAAATTATAGTTAAGGCATTGTTAAAAGAATACTGTCCTGATGGAATATACAAAGAAAGTAAGTTGAAAATAAGAAAATAATAGAAAGTAGGTTTTTTACCAATGGCTATAACTAATTTTGTTAAGAGAATACAAGATGTAATGCGTAATGACGCAGGGGTAAATGGAGATGCTCAACGTATTGAGCAGATTGTATGGACTCTTTTTTTAAAGATATATGATGCTAAGGAAGAAGAATGGGAACTCATCAATGATGATTATGTTTCTATTATCCCAGATGCGTACAAGTGGAGAAATTGGGCGGTAGATAATAAAGATGGTCAGGCTCTTACTGGAGATGCACTTCTTGATTTTGTCAATAATAAGCTGTTCCCTGCACTTAAAAATCTTGAGGTATCAGAGGATACTCCAATGAACCAGATGATGGTGCGTTACGCCTTTGAGGATGCCAACAACTATATGAAAGATGGTATCCTGCTTAGACAGGTCATCAATATCATTGATGAAATTGATTTTACAGAGTATGAGGAAAGACACGCATTTGGATCAATTTACGAGTCATTCCTTAAGGATTTGCAGAGTGCTGGTAATTCAGGCGAGTACTACACACCGAGAGCTGTAACTGACTTCATGGTAAAAGTTACTAAGCCAAGACTAGGCGAGAGGGTAGCTGACTTTGCCTGTGGTACTGGCGGATTCCTTGTGTCTGCTCTTAATGAATTATATGAGGAGAGCCTTAAATCTAACGAGAACAAGGAAATTTATAATAATACAGTTTATGGTGTGGAGAAGAAAGCTCTGCCACATATTCTCTGTGTTACAAATATGCTCCTGCATGATATTGATAACCCTGAGATAATTCATGGCAATACTCTTGAGACTGATTACAAAGAGTACAGAAAGATGGAAAAGTTTGATCTTGTCCTTATGAACCCACCATATGGCGGTAATGAAAAGGATTCTGTAAAAGCAAACTTCCCTATGGAACTGCGTAGTTCAGAGACTGCTGATTTATTCATGGATATTATTATGTTCCGCTTAAAGAAAGATGGTAGATGTGGAATTATTCTTCCTGATGGTTTCCTCTTTGGTACTGATAATGCAAAGGTAAATATCAAGAAGAAACTGCTTGAGGAGTTTAATCTTCATACAGTCATAAGAATGCCACATAGTGTGTTTGCTCCGTATACTTCTATTACGACAAACATTTTGTTCTTTGACAATACACACCCAACAGAGGAGACATGGTTCTATCGTTTGGACATGCCTGAGAGGTATAAGAATTTCTCAAAGACAAAGCCTATGAAGCTGGAGCATTTTGCACCAGCCATTGAGTGGTGGGATAATCGTGAGGAGATTGAAGTAGATGGATTCCCTAAGGCTAAGAAATATACGGTAGATGAAATCGCAGCCAATGGATATAATATTGACCTCTGTGGATTCCCACACGAAGAAGAGGAAATCCTTGACCCGATGGATTTAATTAATCAGTATCAGGAAAAGAGAGCATCCCTTAATGCTGAGATTGACCATGTATTAGAGAAGATTACTTCTATGTTGGGAGGTAACTAATTTGAATGCACAGGATTTAAAGAACAGTATCCTACAGCTTGCTGTTCAAGGCAAGCTCGTCGAGCAAAGAGCCGAAGAAGGCACTGCGAGAGAGTTGCTTGAACAGATAAAGCTGGAAAAGGATCAGCTCATAAAAGATAAAAAGATAAAGAAGTCAAAGCCATTGCTAGAGATTACTGAGGATGAGATACCATTTGAAATCCCTGAGTCTTGGGAGTGGGTGAGATTGGGAGATATATCTTCATATGCTCAAACAAAGAAAAAAATAAGACCAAATGATATTCAGAATGATATGTGGAGTTTGGACTTGGAGGATATTGAAAAAGATACAGGTGCGATATTAAATAAAGTATGTGCATCTGAAAGAAAGATATCAGGAGATAAGGTGATATTTGAGAAAGGTAATATTTTATACAGCAAGCTACGTCCTTACTTATTAAAAATACTCGTTGCTCCTGATGATGGAATATGTACTCCAGAACTTGTTCCTTTTGATACATATGGCGAGATTTATAATAGATATATCATGTGGGTTTTGAAAGCACCACATATTAATTTTGCTGTAAATGCTGTGTCGTATGGAGTGAAGATGCCCAGAGTTGGTACTGAAACAATGGTTAATTTGCTAGTACCGCTTCCACCACTTGAAGAGCAGCACCGCATCGTTGCCAAGATTGAGGAAATTCTTCCATATATCGACCAGTATGACAAGGCTTATACGAAGCTGGAAGCATTTAATAAAAAATTCCCAGAAGATATGAAGAAGAGTATTCTGCAAATGGCTATGCAGGGCAAGCTGGTGGAACAACGACCAGAAGAAGGAACAGCTGATGGGCTTTATGAGCAGATTGTTGCTGAGAAAGCTCAGCTTATCAAGGATGGCAAGATTAAGAAAGAAAAGCCATTGCCTGAGATTGCAGAGGATGAAATTCCTTTTGAAATCCCTAGTAGCTGGAAATGGGTAAAACTTAATGATTTATGTGAAAAAATAGGTTCAGGAAGTACTCCATCTGGCGGACGGAATATTTATAAAGAAGAAGGTATTAAATTTCTCAGGTCACAAAATGTATATAATGATGGAATACGTTATGAAGGTATTGTATACATTTCAGAAGAATTAAACAAAAAGGGCAGTATTGTAAAAGCAAAAGATATTCTGCTAAATATTACGGGTGGATCAATAGGTAGATGTGTGGTAGTTCCAGATGATTTTGATATAGCTAACATTAATCAGCATGTTATGATAATTAGAGGAGTAAATCTTGATATAAGATTTTGGATTCATAATATAATAATCTCTCCCTATATCCAGTCAAAGATAATGGATGTACAGGTTGGCGTTTCAAGGGAAGGTCTTAGTGCTGAAAAGCTCAAGAATTTTTTGATTCCACTTCCACCACTTGAGGAGCAGAAACGTATCGTTGCCAAGATAGAGGAACTTTTACCATATTGTGACCAGTTAATAAAATAGAATTATGGAGGTGTAATAAAATGGGAACTGTTATGGATATATATCAGTTAGTAAGAGATTTGATTGACGAGGCGAAAAATCAGAAAAATTTGGAACTTGTTGATAGATTAATTGAAATAAAACTGGCTTTATCTGAAATAGAAGATGAAAATCGTGATTTAAAAAAGAAGATTGAGGAGTTAGAACAATCAAATATTATAGAAGAGGATTTGGAACTTCTACCTAAAGGATATTACATAAGAAAAAGTGAAAAAGCAGAGGGAAAAGACATAAAATATTGTGCAGCATGTTGGCAAAATAACAAGAAACTTATGCCTTATATTGATTCAATTGGCAGTACAAAACAATGCAGTAATTGTCATAATATTATACATTAATGTATGCTCCGAAATGTTTAAAATGGAATATTTTTTCATTGCCCTAAATCATAATATGTTCTA
>OGJI01003203.1_pt1 | contig 13075 bp, 12 predicted proteins | sample 1572031 | NCBI WGS metagenome assembly OGJI01 (sample SAMEA2582119, study PRJEB24529) | metagenome | biome: Human gut stool | place: China | collected 2011
ATTGAAACAGGTGCTACTGTAAGGCAAGCGGCAATAGTTTTCAATATCAGTAAATCTACCGTACATAATGACGTCACAAAGCGCCTTGCAATGATTAATCCCCTGCTTTGCAGTGAGGTTAAAGAGGTGCTTGAGCGCAACAAGGCCGAGCGTCACATAAGAGGCGGACTTGCCACAAAAGAAAAATACAGAAAGCTAAAAGATAACAAAAACATTGATTAATAAGCAAAATAATGCTATTATAAAAAAAGAAAATCAAAGGAAGTGTAAATATGAAGATAGGTTTTATAGGCTGCGGAAATATGGCAACTGCCATTATTAACGGAATTACGAATAATAACGTCGTAAGCGAAAAGGATATAAATGCTTATGACGTTTTTGACGGTGCAACCAAAAAGCTTAAAGAAAATAAAGATATAAACATTTGTGAAAACGAAAAAGACGTTGTAAAATCAAGCGACATTATTTTTCTTGCAGTCAAGCCAAATGTTCAGGCAAGCGTATTAAAAGCAATTGACGGTGAAATTAAGGATAAATTAATCATTTCAATTGCCGCAGGAAAAACAATTGAATTTATCGAAAGCAATTTAAAATGCAAAGCTAAAATTGTTAGAGTTATGCCAAACATCAACGCTAAAGTCGGTGAGGCTATATCTGCTTATTGCTTTAATGATTCAGTAACAGGTGAGGACAAAACTAACGTTGAAAGCCTTTTAAACGGAATAGGACAGGTACTTTGCCTTGATGAAAGCTACTTCCCTCTTTTCGGTGTTATCGGCGGCTGCGGACCTGCTTTTGCATATATGTTTATTGACGCAATGGCACGTGCAGGAGTTAAAAACGGAATGAAAAAAGCGATGCGCTTAAAATTTCTGCTCAAACCGTATTAGGCAGTGCAAAAATGATTTTGGAAAGCGACGAGCATCCATGGCAGCTTATAGATAACGTCTGCTCCCCAGGCGGCACTACTATCGAGGGTGTAACCTCACTTCAGGCAGACGGCTTTGAAGCGGCAGTTCACAATGCAGTTGATAAAGCGCTTGATAAAGATAAAAAATTATAAAATTAAAGCTCGGTTTTGGGTTACTCCCTTTACCGAGCTTTTTTCTAAAGTTTTTATAAAGATATTATTAAACTATTGACAATGTCTATTTTATATGATATAGAGGACTTGGAGGTGGTTATATGAAATATTCTTTTAAAGATTATCTTATTGATACACTTATGTTTGGTTTATCTGTATCAATTACCCCAATTATATATTTGTCAACATTTATAATAGTAAACAAATTTAATTATATAAATTCCCCTGTTAACTTATATTTGGCAATTTTCATTTCATTTTTGTTACCGTTTATATTCGGCATTTTTCTTTCAAGAAAACTTTGCAAACAATCTGTATTTTCATATTTAACAGTTTTCTTAATAATGGAAATAATTTGCATATTTCATATCAAAATTCCGGATAGTTATTTTGTTTTTTTACTTCCTCAGGAAGAATGGATAAGAGGATTATTTAATTAAGTATAATGAAATCAGAGAAATAATAATATCTATTATTACACCGGTTTTATACACACTCTTATATTTTTTAGGTTCAAAATTAAAATCAAAAAAACAAATTAATAAATAAACTATAAAAAATAAAAGCTCGGAATTAACCGAGCTTTTTGTTTTGAGTAATTACATATACTTTTTAATTTCATCAACCATATCGGTCTTTTCCCAAGAAACACCGAGGTCTTCCCTGCCCATATGACCGTAAGCAGCAACATTTTTATAAATCGGCTTTCTAAGGTCAAGCCTGTCAATAATTGCAGACGGACGAAGGTCAAATACCTTATTAACAATATCTGCAATCTTTTCGTCATCAAGCTTACCTGTACCGAACGTATCAACCATAACAGAAATAGGCTTTGCAACGCCGATTGCATAAGCAAGCTCAACCTCGCACTTATCTGCAAGACCTGCGGCAACGATGTTCTTTGCCACATAACGTGCCGCGTAAGCTGCGGAGCGGTCTACCTTGGTGCAGTCCTTACCGGAGAATGCTCCGCCGCCGTGACGCGCATATCCGCCGTAGGTGTCTACGATGATCTTACGTCCGGTGAGGCCGGAATCTCCATGAGGTCCGCCGATTACAAAACGGCCGGTCGGGTTGATGAAGAACTTGGTGTGCTCATCTACCATGTCTGCCGGAATGATTTCGTCGAATACGTATTTTTTGATATCCTCATGAATCTGCTCCTGGGATACTTCCGGATCATGCTGAGTGGAAAGAACAACCGCATCAAGACGGAACGGTTTGCCGTTCTCATCGTACTCTACGGTTACCTGTGTTTTTCCGTCCGGACGCAGGTAACTTAAAGTACCGTCTTTGCGGACTTTGGTCAGCTGGCGAGCCAGTTTGTGTGCCATGTAGATCGGGTATGGCATGTACTCTTCGGTCTCGTTGGTTGCGAATCCGAACATCATTCCCTGATCTCCTGCTCCAATGGCATCGATCTCCTCATCGCTCATATTGTTCTCTTTTGCTTCGAGCGCTTTGTCTACACCCATAGCGATATCGGTGGACTGTTTGTCAATTGCAGTTACAACAGCGCAGGTATCTGCGTCAAATCCGTATTTTGCACGGTCGTAGCCGATTTCGCGAACGGTATCACGTACAACCTGCTGGAAATCAATGTGTGCGTTGGATGTAATCTCACCCATTACCATCACGTATCCTGTTGTAGTACAGGTTTCGCAAGCTACACGGCTCATCGGATCCTGCTCAAGCAGCGCATCCAGAATCGCGTCAGAAATGGCATCACAGATTTTGTCCGGATGTCCTTCGGTTACAGACTCAGAAGTAAACAGTCTTTTTTCCATTCTTTTTCTCCTTTTTTTTCTTCTCTTCTCTTTTGCTTTTCGTTCGTGGGCTTTGGCTTTCCCTGAACATTTTTTCGTAAAAAAAGATCCGCAATTTTTAGCGGACCTGAATAGTAATGTTCAAATCCCCTTATTGTTCGAAAATTTCGCTCAGGCTGGCACCTTCCCATGCAGACCAATCTGCCGGGGGTTGCCGTGGTTTCACAGATCCTATGTATCTCCACCACTCTGAATAAGAGAAAAGCAACTCAATTTTTGATTTTGTTTTTTGTTACTCTGATACACTATCGCAAAATACGCCATTCGTCAAGAGGAAATAAAAGGATTTGAGACATTTTCTTACTGTTGTCCCAAACATCCTTTCTTTTTTTCTGATTTTTCGGCTGTATCTTCTGTTATTTGTGAACAGATAAGAAAACTCTCCAAAACAGAGAGTTTTCTTATCTGCTGTATCTTTTCTTCTACTCTTCTGCTTTCATCTCACGGACAATCTTCCGCAGCTTCAGAATCATGGACGGAGCAACAGAAAGCTCATCCACACCCATTCGTACAAACTGCTCCGTCAATGTCAGATCTGCACCGAGCTCCCCGCAGATTCCTGCCCATTTTCCGCATTTGTGTGCATTTTCCACCACCATGCGAATCATCCGAAGAACGGCTTCATGGTGTGGATTGTAGAAATCATCCAGCTGTTCATTCTGACGATCAATCGCCAGGGTATACTGCGTCAGGTCATTCGTTCCGATGCTGAAGAAATCCACCATTTCCGCCAGACGGTCGCTGATCATCACGGCTGCCGGTGTCTCGATCATAATGCCCTGCTCCGGAATTTTATACTGCACTTCCTGTGCTTTCAGCTCTTCCTCTACCTCTGCAACAATTGCGTAGATTTTTTCTACCTCTTCTGTTGATGTGATCATCGGATACATGACAGAAAGGTTTCCGTAAACGGCTGCGCGGAACAATGCGCGAAGCTGCGCTTTAAAAATTTCCGGCTGTTTCAGACAAATCCGGATTGCACGGTACCCAAGCGCCGGATTTTCTTCTTTTCCAAGATTAAAGTATTCTACCTGCTTATCTGCCCCGATATCCAGCGTACGGATAATCACTTTTTTGCCTGCCATGGTCTGCACGGCCTGTTTATATGCCTGAAACTGTTCTTCCTCCGTTGGGAAATCATTTCTTCCAAGATAGAGAAATTCACTTCGGAAAAGTCCGATTCCGCCGGCATCATTTTCCATCACATAGCCAAGGTCACCAACACTGCCGATATTTGCATAGATGTTGATCTTACGGCCATCCGGTGTAATATTTTCTTTTCCTTTCAACTCCTCAAGAAGCTTCTGTTTCTCTGCTTCTTCCTGCATTCTTTTTTCGGTTTCCTTCTGCACATCCTCCTCCGGCTCAAAGATAACCTGACCTAAAAAACCGTCTACAACGGCCGTCATGCCTGTTTTCAGACCGTTTAAATCCATCGGGACACCGATTAACGCCGGAATATTCATCATTCGCGCAAGAATCGCAGTATGAGAATTGGTAGATCCATGTACAGTCACAAACGCAAGTATTTTTTCTTTGTCCATCTGTACAGTTTCACTCGGACTTAAATCGTCTGCCACTATAACAGATGGTTCCATAGAGCTCAGGTCGTTATCTCCCTCTCCGCTTAAATTGCGGACCAGACGTTCGGAAATATCTTTTACATCTGCGGAACGTGCCTTCATATATTCATCATCCATAGCTGCAAACATCTCTGCAAAATTATCGCCGGTTGCTGCCGCTGCATATTCTGCATTTACCAGCTCTGTCCGGATCATGTTCTCCATCGATTCCAGATAGTCCTCATCCTCCAGCATCATCTGATGGACTTCAAAGATCGCCGCACTTGCCTCTCCAACTTCCCGGACTGCCTTGTCATACAGTCTGCCAAGCTGTTTTTTCGAAACCTCCACGGCTTCTTTCACACGTTTTACTTCTGCTTCCGGATCTTCAATCCGGGCTCTTTTAACCTGGTAATCATTTTTCTTCAGAACCGCAACCGGTCCCATAACAATTCCTTTATATACGGATTTCCCCTGAAAATACTGCATTTTTTATCCTCCGAGCGTACTTTTTACAGGTTTGCTTCGAAAAACGCTTTCAGCGTCTCAATCGCTGCATCTTCGTCCTCTCCGTTTGCTGCAACGGTTACGGTATCTCCCTGCTTTACACCAAGTGACATCAGCATCATCAGCTGAGTCAGTTTTTTCGTTTTTCCATCTTTTGTGATGGTGCATTCCGATGCAAAATTTTTTGCCTCCTTTACCAGCATTCCTGCCGGTCTTGCGTGGATTCCCAGTTCATCTTTAATGGTATATTCAAATGTTTTCATGCTTTTATTCTCCTTCTTCTCTGTCCATAATCCGTTCTATGTGCATAGCGAGATATCCAATTTCGATCTCCTCCATCGGAAGTTTCAGCCTCTTTTCCATCTCCTCACAGATTCGTTTCGCCGCCTGAAAGGCTTTCGGAAACTTTACGGACATGTAGTCATTCATATTTACTTTCAGTTTTTCCCCACTGACCGCTCTTGCAACCATATAGCGGATATGGTTCATCATACGGTTATACGACAACGACATCACATCGATGGTATGCCCGGTGATATGCTCCACCAAAGAAATGCTCTCCCGGACTGCTCTTGCTACTTCCATGGCCTGTGAAACATTTTCCTCCACAATTGCCGAATGAACATGAAGTGCAAGATAGCCGATTTCATGTTCATCAATTTCGATCTGAAGCCGTTCTTTTAAAAGCTCCCTGATACAGGAAGCAACTTTATACTCTTTGTAAAACATCACACGGATATCGTCGGTGAGCGGATTGCTGATCTGCTCACCGTTCTGAATCCGCCGGACAGCAAAATCCAGATGATCTGCCATTGGAAAGACGATGGAACGGTCAATTTTTCCAAATTCCTTTTCTGCCTCGTCAAGCACGGCACTCGCCAGCTCCAGGCTGAGCGGAGAAACGCCCTGTACAATGGTTCTGGCATTTCCTCGCTCCGTCATCTCTGTCAGGGAATAAATGCGGGCATCGTCTCCCGGCTGTACACGCTGTCCCGTTTTTTTCCCAAATGCAATTCCTTTCCCCATGACCAGATATTCCCGGTTATTTTCTTCTTCCACACCAATAAATGAATTGTGGTTCAGTGTTTTTGCTATCCTGTACATTCTTCTCACCCGTTTTTAAGGCACAGCTTACGCGAGAATCTCAATCGCAAATAAAGGATCTCCTGCTTTTACCGGTCCGTCTGCCAAAAGACGGATTCTCTGGTTCTCCTCCAGCTCTGTGCAAAGAACCGGTGACGTAACCGACGGCGCATGTGTTTTCAGATATTCCAGATCCAGTTTCAGCATCGGATCACCTTTTTTCACGGTCTGACCGCTTTCTACCAGTGCCTCAAATCCCTCTCCGTTCAGTTTTACTGTATCAATTCCGACATGAATCAGAAGGCTGACCCCGGAATCGGTTACAAATCCAATCGCATGTTTTGTGTCAAAAACAAACGCGACTTCTCCGTCCTCCGGAGCACGCACATAAGGATCTTCCGGTGTCACAACAGCGCCGTCTCCCATCATCTTTTCTGCAAACGCTTCATCCGGCGCAGTAGAAAGGTCGGCTGCCAGTCCGCTTATCGGGCTGCAGACAGTAATCGTATCCACAACCTTCTGTTCTTTTGTTTCCTGCGTCGGTTCCGCCTCTTTTGGGGTTGGTGTATTTTCTGCTTCCGCATACGTATTCGGAGCTTTTTCCAGATAATCCTCTAAATTTGATTTTATCACAGTTACATTCGGTCCGTAAATAACCTGTACACCATTTCCTTTATGCACAACGCCAGATGCCCCTGTCGCCTTTAAAATACCATCGCTGACTCTCGCTGCATCATGAACAGTACAGCGCAGTCTTGTTGCACAGCAGTCCACATCCGAAATATTTTTCTTTCCGCCAAGACCTTTTGTGATTGCTTCACTCATGGCATCTTCCGATGCCACCCCATCGTTCTGCGCCTCTTTTCTTGCTTTTACATCTGCTTTCGTATAAAGCTTGGTTTCCACATCATCATCCTCACGACCCGGTGTCTTAAAATCAAACTTTTTAATCATGAATTTGAAGATAAAATAATACAGGAAGAAATAAAGAATGCCGACCGGAATCACCCTCATCCAGCTTGTCTTTTCATTTCCCTGCAGAATACCGAACAGGAAGAAGTCCAGAAGTCCGCCGGAAAAGGTAAGACCTACTGCGATATTCAGGATGTGTGCGATCATATAAGCTGTTCCCGCAAGAATAACCTGCACGACAAACAACGCCGGTGCAACAAACAGGAACGAGAATTCCAGCGGTTCTGTGATACCGGTTGCCATACACGCAAGTGCTGCGGAAAGAAGCAGACCGCCTGCTGCTTTTTTCTTCTCCGGTTTCGCACAATGGTACATGGCAAGTGCCGCTCCCGGAAGTCCGAAAATCATAAAAATAAATTCTCCGGAGAAATATCTCGTTGCATCTGCACTGAAATGTGCGATATTCGCAGAATCCGCAAGCTGTGCGAAGAAAATATTCTGTCCGCCCTGCACCATCTGTCCTGCCACTTCCATGGTACCTCCGACTGCCGTCTGCCAGAACGGCATATAAAATACGTGATGCAGACCAAATGGAATCAGTGCCCGTTTAATCAGACCGAAAATCAGCGTTCCGACATAACCGGAGCCGGTTACCAGGCCACCCAGCGCATAAATGCCGTTCTGTACAACCGGCCATACAAAATACATTAAAATTCCCACAAACATATAGACGATCGTAGAAATAATCGGTACAAAACGAGTACCTCCAAAGAAAGAAAGTGCATTCGGAAGCTGGATCCGGTAAAATCGATTATGAAGTGCTGCAACTCCAAGACCGACAATAATACCGCCAAACACACCCATCTGCAGCGACTGAATACCGCAGACAGAAGTGATGGTTCCTTCCAGAACGGATTCTGCAATTTCTCCGTTTTCCAGAATCTGACCCGTAATAGTCAGCATTGCGTTAATCGCTGTATTCATAACGAAATATGCAATAACGGCTGACAGGGCAGAAACCTCTTTTTCCTTCTTTGCCATACCAATTGCAACACCTACCGCAAAAATCAGAGGCAGGTTATCAAACACCGCACTTCCTACTTTGTTCATGATCACCAGCAGCGCATGAAGAATTGTGCCGTTGCCGAGCAAGCTTGTCAGCCCATACGTTTCAATCGTGGTTGCATTGGTAAATGAGCTTCCGATTCCCAGTAAAAGTCCGGCTACCGGAAGAATTGCGATCGGGAGCATAAAGCTTCTTCCCACTCGCTGCAGAACACTAAAAATTTTGTCCTTCATTTTTTTACTCCTTGTGTAGTTTATACTTTTTACAAGAAGAGTTTCTGCGGTTTTGCATCTTTTTAGCCGGTCTGTACTCTTTTTCTAAAACAGAGTACAAAAAAGAGACACTAACCCACATAAACAATTCCTGTTATGTATAGTTAATGCCTCCAAAAATCGAGTTACACACTACAACTGTAGTTGAATATAGCACAGATAAATCTCTTTTGTCAAGTCAGTTCTTATGATTTCAGCTTTTTTCTTTTTATCCATTTTTCACATTCTTATGCATCTATTTTGTGCACAATAGCTAATCAACATCTTTTTTTTGAAATGTCATAAATTCAAGATCTTCCTGTTTCCATAGTTGTGCAGGCACATGCAATACTTCTTTACTTTCAATATCCTGCCACCGGCCTTCCGGAAGATACAGTTCATATTCATCTCTGTCAAATCCGGGTGAAATAAGCAATGCATCACCAAGCATATAAGACAGATTCTGTATCTTTGCGATTGGATCTTTCGGATATTCCATCACAAGCGGACGAATCATTGGAATACCAGACTGATGACTCTGGCAGGCTGCGTGATAAAGATATGGCACAAGTCGATGTCTGAAGTTAATCCATTTTTTTACTTCTTTTAATGCCATATCTCCATACTGCCATGGTTCCCGCGGTGTTTTACCGTGCGCTCTGGATAATGGCATCCACAATCCCATCTGCACAGAGGAAAGGTAATTTTCTATATTCGGACGTTCCTCATTTCCGATATAAATTTGTACCTTTTTAAATATCTTTTTTTACCAACACTGACCGCCTCAGCTTTGAAAGGTAAAAAATAATTCACAATAATAGTAGTAAAATTTAAGCCAATTTTTTCGCAATAAAGTAAAATAAAAGAACGGTACCTTTTATTGGACCGTCCTTTTTGTCAACATTTGTTTTATACTGTTTTTACGCTCTTAACCGGAATTTCTGGATGTCCTTTGCATTATTCACACGCTCAATTTCAGCGCCGAGTCCACGGAGCTTTCCGTCGAAGTCCTCGTATCCGCGCAGAATGTATACAATATCATCCACCACGGTAACACCCTCTGCTGCAAGACCTGCAATAACAAGTGCTGCTCCGGCGCGAAGATCCGGTGCGGAAACCTCTGCTCCGGTAAATTTCTCTACGCCGTCGATGATCGCCGTGTTGCCTTCTACTTTAATACAGGCGCCCATACGTGCCAGCTCATCCGCATATTTAAAACGATTTTCAAAAATACTCTCTGTTACAATACTCGTACCGTTTGCCAGTGCCAGTGTAACCGCAATCTGCGGCTGCATATCGGTCGGGTAACCCGGATACGGCTGTGTCTTTACGTGTGTTCTGCCCAGACGTTTGCTTGCGCTCACACGGATGGAATCGTCAAACTCTTCTACGTCGCAGCCAATCTCCTCGAGCTTTGCGGTTGTTGCTTCCAGATGCTTTGGAATCACGTTTTTAATCAGCACATCGCCCTTTGTAGCTGCTGCTGCAAACATATACGTACCTGCCTCGATCATATCCGGTACGACCGCATAGCTGGTTCCGTGCAGGGTATCGACACCCTTGATCCGGATCACATCGGTTCCTGCTCCTTTGATGTTTGCTCCCATGCTGTTCAGGAAGTTCGCCACATCGACAACGTGCGGCTCTTTCGCTGCATTCTCAATCGTTGTATTTCCTCTTGCCATCGAAGCTGCCATCATGATGTTGATGGTGGCTCCAACGGAAACCATATCCAGGAAAATGTGGCTTCCATGCAGATCTGCCGCACTTGCCACGATTGCGCCATGACGGATGCTTACCTCAGCACCGAGTGCGCGGAATCCCTTTAAATGCTGGTCGATCGGACGGCTTCCAATGTTACATCCGCCCGGAAGCGGAACTTCCGCTCTTTTGTATTTTCCAAGCAGCGCGCCTAAAAGATAATAAGACGCACGGATTTTTTTGATATATTCATAATCAACGCTCAGATCTCCGATGGTTGCTGCATTGATCCGCACGGTATGGCGGTCGATGCGGTCCACGGTGGCTCCGATCTCTGCGATTGCTTCCAGAAGTACATTAATATCACTGACATCCGGCAGGTTTTCGATCAGGACCGTCTCATCGGTCATCGTTGCTGCCGTAAGAATTGCAAGCGCCGCGTTTTTTGCTCCCCCGATTTCCACTTCGCCCACAAGAGGATTTCCACCTCTGATGACATACTGTTCCATATATTCACCTCAAATTTTCTTTCTCATACTTAACGAGTGTGTTTTATCCAATATCTAACGAATCAAAGTCTTTTTCCTGTTTTTTTACACACTCCAGATACGCTGAAACGCACTGCTCCCCGCAGTTATTTTTCAGTCTCCCCTTATCTTAACTCAAATCTAATACTTTGTAAATCAATTTTAATACATTCTGTGCTATTTCCGTCTTTTTCCATCGTTTCCGGTCAGGAATATTCAGAGAAACGTTATATGTAATTTCTAACTATCAGAACATTTCCCTTATTATGATATAATCGTATGTTTTCAAAATTTCCCTGAATATTCCACCAATTCTGTTTTACATGCCGATCTGCTCGCGGAGCGCCAGGATCGTGCCCTGGATATCCCTTCCGCTCTCGTCAACCGTAATCTCGGCATACTGCTCATATAATTTACTTCTCTCATCGTAAAGATCCTTCAGCGTCTGGCCCTCTTTCAGCACGACGCCGCGTCCCTTCAGGTTTCCGAGACGTTTCGCCAGATCCTCATACGACAGCTTCAGGTAAACGATGGTTCCAATTTCTTTAAAATGCTCCATCGCCTCTTTTCCGTAAATGGCACTGCCGCCCGGCGCGATGACGCTTTTGTTGGCTTCCAGTGTCGCATTGACTTCATTCTCAATCGCAAGAAAGCCTTCATTTCCTTCATCCGCAATGATCTCGCGCAGAAGACGTTTCTCCCGATGCTGGATCACAAGATCCGTATCAATAAACTCATATCCCAACACCTTTGCAAGAATAACACCAACGCTGCTTTTGCCGGCTCCCGGCATTCCTATTAAGATAATATTCCGTTTATTCAAGATTTATTCCTCCTGCTGTCTCGTAAATTTTTCTCTATCCTATCTCTGCAGATTCGTTCCTCCCTGCTTCATGATCTGCTCGATCTCTGTTTCGCTCGCCACATTGGCATCGTGCTGGATCATCAGCTTTAAGACACTTGCGGAAATCGCAAAGTCGATGGCTTTCTGCGGCTCAAAATCATGAAGCATCGCATGGATCAGTCCCGCGCCAAATGCATCACCGGCTCCGACTGCCTCAAAGCTGTGTACTTTACGAACCGGGCTCTCGTAGAATTTTCCGTCTTTCAGGTAAATTCCCATCCAGTCGCCGTCCTCCACGGTGTAGAGATTGCGCAGCACACTCGCAACCGCTTTGCAGTTCGGGAACTGCTTCTGGATTTCCAGCATGCCCTCTTTGTAAGACTCGATCTGCTCAATGCCGCGCGACATATCTCCGTCGTACGCCGGAATGCCAAGTGATGATTCAAAATCCTCATCGTTTGCAATGCAGACATCCACATACGCCATCAGACGGCGCATAACGCGCTGTGCGTCCTTCGTGGACCACATTTTTCCGCGGTAGTTCAGATCACATACCACCTGGATTTTTTTCTCTCTGCAGAGCGCCAGAGCGTTCTCCAGCGCTTTTTCAATCTCTGTGCTGATGGCAGGCGTGATACCGGAAAAATAAAAGAGATCTACGCCATCAAGCAGTTTTTCCCAGTCAAATTCCTCTGCCTTTGCCATTGCAATTGCGCTGTAAGCGCGGTCATAAACCACGCTCGTCGGGCGGATATTCGTTCCCTTTTCAAAATAGTAAATGCCAAGACGTTTTCCGTCTCTTAAAATATGAGTGGTATCCGTTCCGTAACGGCGAAGCTCATTTAATGCTGCCTGACCAACTGGATTATCGGGAAGCTTCGTAACCAATGCTGCTTCTTCTTTTAACATGGCAAGTCCTGCCGCCACATTTGCCTCTGCCCCACCATAACTTGCTTCAAAATTCTGTGCCTGCACAATACGAAGATATTCAGGTGTCTTAAGGCGCAGCATGATTTCTCCAAACGTTACCGCTTTCATTATAAAATTTACTCCTTCCCATCTTCATTTTATATAAGTATACCACCTATCTGATTATTTTTCAACACAAGAAAAATTGCTTTATCACTTTCTTCTCATGCGTATTTGCATTCTTATATCGCAGCTTTACAAATTTTATTATCATTTCTGGTGCATCTGCAAAATATTTTCGCACTTCTAACTCATGCAAAACCAAAACAATTGGATTACTTGCCAGATTTATCAGATCCATATAGGTGCTGGGACTTTTTTCTTTTCTCAAAATTTCGTAGTTCAAAAATCTCTCTGCTTCCGAATCTGAGATTGCTATGCCATCACGCAGGTTCTTGCGTACTTCTTCTTGCTTTGTCTCTGTCCAACTACTCTGCTCATCCCCCATCAAGGTATTCAGTTCTTCCAACTCCTGCCGTGTCTTTTGAGGTATCTTCAAAATGTAGAAATAGCCGTATGTGCCTTTAATCTCTTTTGACATCAGTATTTCTGAATCAAGCATCTCTGTTACCATGTCTGAAACCTCATCTGCACTGTATACGCTGTAGAATCCATGCCCACGTGATTCAAGAACGTTGGCATTCAATGTCACTTTGGTACCGCGCATTAACTGCACCACTGCATTTTGTGTAATATAAGTTTCATTTTTGGAAACACACTCAAAAATATCGCGTGCAAGATAA
>OGJI01003239.1_pt1 | contig 12923 bp, 11 predicted proteins | sample 1572031 | NCBI WGS metagenome assembly OGJI01 (sample SAMEA2582119, study PRJEB24529) | metagenome | biome: Human gut stool | place: China | collected 2011
ATCCGACTAGGCGAGTGGTTTGACGTTTACTTTAGATTAAAAGAGCGGTCTGACATTTACGTTTCTGCTTGTAAGAAAAAGGATTAATCAGTTTCTTAACTGACCAATCCTTTTTCGCAAGAATCCATTGTCCATATGTGATCCTATATTCTTAGAAGGTACGGTTTCTTACAAGATTATCCGTTCTCACTTATGCTGTGGTCTCTTTCTAATCTTAATACCATAAACTTATTCTCTTTCCGATAACCAAAACACCTCATTTTACTACTAAATCGAAATTTCATAATCGTCTGTCCTGAGTATTTTAATCCTCTAAACCAGTTTTTTCGTCATTTTTTGGTGTGTATTTTTTGTATTCCAACCCATCATCCAAGGCAATACTTTCCCAGGACTCATGCTCTACGAATTTTTTTAACGATTTTATAAGACCATCAAATTCTTCTCTTTCAAGAATATCCGCACCATATTTATCTTCTATTGTACTACAATCTATTCTGGTATTTTCAAAAATTATTTGAAGTAATTTTTTTCGATTTACATTCAAGTAAGTATTATAATTTTGTACCAGATACTTCGGTGTATTCACCGAATCAACTATGTAATTTGTATCGCCGCTCAAAATTGTTAGTTTTTTATCATTGAATGGTTCCAAATCAAAGGATAATAACGAACCTTCTTTTACCGCAGCCTCCGCTAAAGATGTAGCTGATACATCCTCTTCATTCCAAAAGAACTTTTGTGACACATCATGTACAGGTTCTTGATCCCAGTAGGGTTTTTCATATATTTCCCTATCCAAACTTGATTTAAAACGCAACAATTCATCTGTAAGCCCATAACATTTCAAATCACATAAAGTTTCATCTTTTGTCACATTACAATTATAAAAATTCATAGTCTTATATATAGGGATATCCGTATTTTCATGAATCAGCTTTATACATCTGACAATAGATTTTGTTGCATATAAAAAAGAGCTGACATTCTGAAATTGACCACATAAAGACTTTTCATTTAGCAAAAATTCCATATTACCACCCTAAAATTACGTCTAAATCTTTATTTATCTGATCAAAAAAACCTTCCGCATTTTTCAATGCCTTACCATTCGCATTGATTGGTATACTTATTGGAATACTGCATCCTCTTTCATCCTGTTCAAAAGAATATATGCTTACTTTATCATCGTCTATCTGATCCAAACGAATACTTTTTCTTATTCCATTGTAGATATGATCACTATGAGTCTCTACAATAATCTGTACTCCACATTGTGCCAAAAAGGCAAGAAATTCCACCAATTCCGATTGACCTGACGGATGCAGATGAATCTCAGGATTTTCTATCACCAATAAATCATTAGCTTTACACGCCAAAGCTGCAATGATAAGCTCCGTAATGTATGTCACACCTGTACCTACATTCTTCGGGCGCATTTCAAATGGTACCTTATCGTTGCTATACAATACCTGTATAAATTCTGTTTGTTCTATCTCTCTTGCTTTAACGCGATATCCCATAATTTTATCCAGCCAATAGCTTACCTGGCCTCCAAATGTCAACTTAGAAGACTCCACATCATATACAAAATCCCTGTCAGGATCCATCTGGTCTTCATCATGAGCATTTAAATAATGAAATACATACTCGCAATTCTTTCCAATTATAATCTTGTCCCCTAAATACTTTTTATAGGTATCTTCAATGCCTATTCTATCCGAAGAACAATATATTACATTTATTAATTTGTCTATTTCCCCTGACTCACTAACTCCTTCTTTTGTTATCACCTTTGATGCTTCTATTTCTTTTTCACTCGTCTTATAACAAATCTTAAATTCTATATCACCATTTCCGGTTATTGCATTTTTTACCTCCTGTACTTTTCCGATATTCATATACTCACCACGAAATGGATTTTTCCCGTTTTGAATCATAGCAAAAATCGCCTGGATAACATTTGTCTTTCCCATAGAATTTCTGCCCGCCAGTAATGTAAAGTTTTTCAAATCAAATTCTGCATGTTCAAATGATTTAAAATTATTTATCTCTATTTTTCTTAACATGTTAAAATCTACCTCGTTCTAAAATATCAGCAGTTTTCATAATGCTTTCATAACTCATATCGCATGATTCCAATACCTTTTTTATCTTTATTTGAAATATCGACTCATCGCCATAATCTTCTACCTGCTGACGAAAGCCATTACATAAATACAAAAAACACAAAATTTTCATTCTGGTTTCCGTTGAATGCATCTTGTATCTATATCCTTTTACAAATTTTTGATGCATCAATCTGTATGCATCTTCAAATTCATTATACAAATTGTTCCACTCTACAGTTGTTAAATAGTGAAACTGCTTTATTACCTTTTCTAACAATTGGTATTTATCAATATTTTCGTATATATGCAATCCTCTCGATTTAATAAACGCAGCCATTATGAAATATATAAAATAATACTGTAAGAGCAATTCGGAAGTTCTCGTATTCTTAATTTGTTTTACAAATTCTGCTAATATTTCCATTTTATCTTCTTTATACAGAATGTTACGTACAGACTGTTCCTGAGATGGCTGCCATTCCTCAATAAATTCTCCAACTTCCATATGCATATATTTAGGGTTCATATAGTCAATCACATAAATAATTATCTGAGAGTACAAAACATCTTTAAGCATATATCTGTCCATAATATCCCTGTCGAGATTTTCATAGTTTAATTGTTCTAATAAAATTCTAAATTTTTCACTTTTATCTAATATCAGCAATTCACCCGTCTGTAATTCTGATGCATATACAGACGGAAATGGTATCCCCCTTGCCAGAGCTTTCACCGTTTCTTTTAATTTTTCCTTCGGATTCCCTTTTGTCCATCCATATCTATGATTACAAAATAAAATCTTATTTTGACTATATCGATAAACCATCTCGTCTAAGCTATATTTTCTTATATCAATTCTTACTCGTTCATTATTATACATTCAATTTCACCCATATATAAGCTTTGTTTTATTATTTAGTATACTCTACTCCTCTTATCACCGTCAATTCATACATTTGGAGGACCATGAACTTTTCTGTAACCTCTTTTTCCTTCTGCACCAATGAATATTTTTCTATACTAATGAATCAACCTCTATTTCTCTGTCACTTTCTTTACAAACTGTAACTATAACTGATCTTTCAATTCCAATATTATTTTGCTATGGTTATTGCAGAGATAATTGCTTCAGCAGTTCCATCCTGCCCTCTTCCCTGTCGAACTCTCGCTGTTTTTCTTCGTCATATTCATAAAGACACATTTTTACAACCTCCGCCCTGTTTCTCTTCAGAAAATCAGCCATCACGTCTTCTTCCATGCACTCCCGAATCGTCTGCTCCACGGCATCTTCTAAGGTTTGCTCCTGTGAATACCTTCTTACTTTATCCACAAAGATCATATAATCCCGCATCGGTCTGCATTTTTCAAAAAGTTCACGACTGTTTCCCATATTGATATTTTTTACCTTTACAATCACTTCCAGATTCGGATTCTCCTGTTTCTTCACAAATGCATCCGAAAGTCTCAGCTCCCCTTCCTCATCCATCTTCTGCTTTCCATTATAAAATACCACAAACGTAGGCGATGGAAGCGGAAGCATCTTCGTACCATAAATATTCTTGTCCTTCACCAATACCGAATACGTGTCACTTGCATAAAACAGACAGCGTAACGGCATATTTGCATTTTTTGTAGACTGTTGCTCATATAAAAACAGTTCATCATGCAGCACATAAGCCACATCATTTTTCATCGATAAATAGATCGCATTCTCCAGTGTCACCACCTGTAGTTCGCTGGCGTCTTCATAGTCCGATCCATTCATCGCATTATAAAGTTCCAGCAATTTTTCCCGGTCATTAAAGATCATACGGAATAAGCGATCTTTGTAATCTTTTGCTACATTACCATTCATACTAATCCTCCTGCTTGCAAGAGAAGGATCTGCCTTTCGCTTTCCCAGAATCCTCCTCTGCCCTTTTCTTATTTAATTTTGCATTGGAAATTTCTAAGTCCGCGAACGCGGTTGAATGAATTAGATACGGCTGTATGCCGTAAAGAAATAGAAATATAAATGCTTATGGTTATCATACTCTGAAAAAGCGGATTCGTCAAACAATATTTGTCCACCTCCACCATTATCTCCATAGCTTTTCAAGCTACTGCATCACAATAAGACTCCTGAAATCTACATATTCTGTTATGAATTACTGTCTTTCGAAGAACTGACTGGAAGAGATACTGAATACCATTCTTTCTTATAACAAACAAGACTACAGAGAGGAGTTTGCAAATGCATCCCATCCTTTCTGTAGTCTTATTCTTAGTATTCTGTTATTTTTCCAAAGACAGCAGTCTAAAAACCATGTAATCCCTCATTCTCTGCCAATGGGACATTTCCCAAAAAACTCTACTCATGCAGCATCCATTCTTCTATCCCTTCCGTTCCAAACTGGCATTCATAATTCTTCGGTAATTGGTTATCTTTCAGGTTATAATGTCTTCTGTTAACACTACTCGAAGCTTCTTCTAACGCCAGGCACGGGCTCAGGTCTCCGTCCAGGATATTCACGCTGAAACGAAAACGCTTCAGACTTTTCATCTTTCGAATAAACTGAATATCGGAGATTTTGTTATCCCCGTAAATCATCAAAGTCTGAAGATTCTCCATTTTTTCGAACACAGAATAATCTTCAATATTGGGACAATGATCGATACATAACAGCCGTAATGTTTTTTTGACTTTTTCCAGTGCGCTGATATCCTTCAGATATTTTCCATAATATAGGTATAAGCATTGCAATTTTTCACTTTTTTCAATCCCATCAAGAGAAGCAGTATTTCCCCCAATTATAGTCATTATTCGCAGTTGTTTGCTCGAAAACAATGTTTGCAGATTTTTCGTTTTGCTTTTATATCCTCTAATATAAAGGCTTTGTAATGTATCAATTTTATCAATATTCAAAGTTTTTTTATTCGCTTCTACAATCAACTCAACAAGCCCATGAACCTTTGAATAATCGATTTCCACCAATGGGTAATCGATCGGATACTCCGAAAAAATATCTGCAACATTTTGGCAGGAAAGTCCCTGAATTTCCGGTAACTCATATAACGGTGAATAATCAAAATCTTCCGTTGCATCTTCGCGTAAACTTATATTCAGACATTTTAAGGAAGGACATCTCTTCAGGAAGTTCAAATCTTTCACTTCTACCTGTGCACATGTTATCTTTCGTTTATTTATAAACTCTACATATTCTTCTATGGAATGTTTTGGTATCTTATAGCGTCTAAATTTTATATCATCCATCTCATGAATGATAATTGCATCATGGACATTCCATGGCCGCTGTATCGCCATAAATGGAAAATCATCAATCACCGTAAAATCATTATTTGTATCATATTCCACATTAACGATCTCATATTCCACATTAACTACCTCCACAATTTCCCATATTTTTTTATATAATATTTCATTCCCGGACTCCATATTTTATTGTACGAGTTCTTATTACCTCTAAGAACTTTACCAAATTTCTTACTTTGCATGCAATATTCATCTATGAAGGCTTCCCTCACTGACGGCGCACTTTTCCATCTTATTGAAACCACAGAATCAATTATTTCATTTCTCTTATTTTTAGTATGCTGTATCGCTGATTTAATTGCCCTATTAAATCCCCCTTTCCCAATATAGACTTTTCCACTTTTATAACCTATTTCGTAAGACCCAGTTGCTTTTCTTATCGGGCTACTTGCCTTCTCTGCCTTTCTTAAACTTTTCGCTACCTCTACTACATCTCCCCCCTTTTCTACTTTTTTTACAGTTTGACTCACTACCCGAGTCGCTTCTCCTATACCTGTCACAACTGGAAGTAAATCGACTACATCACCTGCCAATGTTGCCCATGCCCATGGATCAGAAGGATTTTGGCTTACCTCTACAATACTTGCCCCAAGCGATATAACATCAAAAGCAGTTTCCCAGAATCCACCACCTTTGTCTTTTCTTACCATCGGGTTATTATCACAGTACGCATACAGATTTTTATTGGTAAACCGTGTTGACGCTATTCCCAATGCACTGGTATCGTCGATGCTGATAAACCGTCCAACCTCCGGGTCATAATATCTGCTTGCCAGATAATACAGCCCTGTCTCTTCATCCCAGTAATATCCACGGTAGCGCAGCGGTTTTTTCTTTCCCAGATCCTGGTCGCCTTCGATTGCTGTTACCTTTCCCCAGCTGTCATATGCATAGCTTACCACAGTGTTCCACCCGGTGTCTACCAGTGCAATCACATCTCCCGTCGGGTTCAGGATGTAGTAGTAATCTTTTCCGTCACAGTTCATCGAAAACAGGGTTCCATCCGCATCATAGCTGAAGGTCATCTCATACAGCGGTTTCTCCTGGTCTTCCCGCACGTGCTGTTCCCCGATGATCTGTCCGTCCTGTACCTGGTACAGGACCGTTGTACCATCCGACAGATACTTCCGGTTACGCATCCCTTCTTTGTCATAGCGGTACCGGATCGTTGTCTGATCTTTTTCGATCTCTGTCAGTTCACTGCTGTTCTTCCAGCCCATCTCCATCCCGCGGTATACGGTCGGATTCCCCATGGCGTCATACGCAATGGTTTCCCCGTTATACGATGTCAGCTGGTCCTTCCAGTTTCCTTCGTAACGGTAGATCTTTGTTTCTGACGGGGTGGCGGACGCTAAGGTCTCCATAGCGGCTTCCGGCTGGTATTCGTATTGGTTTTTCTGTAACAGGTTGCCATTTTTGTCATACGCATAGGTGATCGTCTGCCTGTCTGCCTCCCGGTCTTCCCGGATCAGCTGGTTACGGGTATCGTAGGTGCACTGGATCTTTCCTTTTCCGTCTGTGATCTGCGTAATGTTTCCATTCGCATCATACTGATAATTGATCTGCACATCTTCCCACACAAACTGTTCCAGCTGGTCGGACTGGCTGCCATCTGCCCCTTCCCGGTAACCATACCGAATCCTCTGTTCAAAGATCTTTCCCAGTGCCTAAGCCATCATAAAATACTGCTTCCGTACACTCCCCGCTTGTCACACCGATCGCACGGTTGTCCCGGTCGTTCCGGTAATAGACAAGTCTTCCTGATAGGTCATAAAAATATCGGGTCTCGATGGTTTCTTCTCCCCGTTCTTCCCGGATATCCCGTACCACCGCAAGGTTTCCTTCCCGGTCATACGCATACTCATACAGCCGGTATTCCTCCCCGGACGGGTCTGTCAGACGGATCCCGGTCACCCGGTCCATATCATCGTATGTATACTGGTAGACATAGCCGTTTCCATACGTTTCCGCCAGCAGGTTTCCGTTTTTTTCCTCGTAGGTCTGTGATACCAGACATCTGTCCCCGACATAGGTTGCTTTTGCATTTCCAAACCCGTCATTTTCGAACCGGTATACCGTTCCGCTTTCCGGGTCATTGATCTGGATTTGTCTGAGTTCATCATTTTCGTAGCTATATTGGATCTGACCGGTATCGTCTGTCACACCGGTCAGCTGGTCTGCCGCATCGTAAGCATAACTTGTTACGTTGCCGCTGGGATCCGTTACTTCTGCGAGCAGTCCGATCTCCTCCTCATACTTTTCATCTTTTGTTTTTGTATATATTGCCGGTGATTTTCCTAATATGTCTGCCCACTTTTCCCTTCAAACACTGCACTCCCAAAAATGCAATATAAAAACCCTGACAAGTTCCTCCCTGTCAGGGTTCTATAATATCTCCTGTTTTCAGTTTTTTCCGGATTATCCCGTCTGCTACGAAAATTTCTTTCTCCCCAGCATACAAACCACCAGTGCCAAAAACGTCATCACGACCCAGCTTCCGATCGTCACGTTCCAGCCTTTCTGTTCTACCAGGACACCGATCGTAAAGGTGGATACTGCCGTTCCCACGTATGCCATACCGTTCATGAAACCGGACACTGTGGATACCTTTCCGATTGCCTCATAGCGAAGCGGAAAGAAGTTGACAAAGATCGTGTTGACACCCATCATAGATGCTGTTGTCATCGCAAACAGTACAATCGTCAGGATCATTGAAGTATCTTTTCCGATCCAGATGCCCGTCAGAGCCAGCACCGCGATCAGAAACAGCCAGACGGCTGCGACTGCCTCCTGTTTTTTGCATTTCTGATACAGATACTGCGCCAGATAGGCTCCTGTCAGGTTGACGATCGGAAGTACGGTGGTCACCAGAATGGAAAATGCCGGAGAAGTGAGGAAAGTCTCCGTAATATATGTCGGAACCCATGTCGTCACTCCGTCCTTTAACATGCCGTGGATGAGCACCGGGAATAATACCATCAGGATGCCGGAACCACGCCATGCCTGCTGTCCTGCATTTACCGTATTTGCAGCTGTAGACTCATCGTTATCCACATCTGCCGTTTCTTCCTCCGGATCTTTTCCACATTTTTCGATCTTTCCAAACCCGAGGATCCAGATAACTGCCATCACACACAGACAGATCGCTGCCGCGCCGAACACGGCTCTCCATCCGATCAGCCACATCACCACTGCCGCCAGCAGATACGAAGCCAGCGTTCCTACCACCTGCGAGGATACGATATTGACGCAGAACTTCATCTTCTGTTCCCGGCTTACCATCTCTGCGAAGATCCGGATCACCGGCGGCCAGATCATTGCCTGTGCGTAGCCGTTGATTCCCCAGACCACTGACATCGCTCCGAAACCGCTGACAAATCCCATACACAGATTTGCCCCTGCTGCGATCGCAAGACCGGTAAAAATCATCTTTCCGGGGTGAAACCGGTCTCCCAGCATCCCGTTACAGAACTGTCCGATCCCATAGGCAAAGAAATATACCATACTGATAAATCCCGCCTGGCTCTTCGTCAGAACTGCCTCCTGAATCATCGCCGTCATCGCTGACGAATAATTCAGCCGTCCGATATAGGAGGTAAAATAAGCAAACCAGCACAGCAAAAACAGCAGCTGCGCGACCTTCGGACTCTCAATTCTTCTCATTCGTTTCATCGTTTCTTTTCCCTTTCCCTCTCTCATGAAAGTTTTCTCTTCCATGTTCCCCACTATATCCCTTTCTGCCTTTCTCGAAAATAGAAATAACACCGTTTTTCAGTAGATAATTCTACAAAAAACGATGTTATTTTTTCCAGTGTTTTTTCTATTTTCTGCTCTCTTCCCGGTACTGTAACGGTGTCATTCCCAGGTACTTTTTAAATACCCGGAAGAAATACTGGCTGTCCTCGTATCCCACTTTTTTCGAGATATCCACCACACTCAGTTCCGAGTGATACAGCAGTTCCCTCGCCTGGTTGATCCGCAGCTCCGTAATATAATTTACCGCCGACCGGCTCATCTCTTTCTTAAACATCGACGAAAAATAATTCGGACTCATCCCATAATGTTCCGCCAGGTCATTGACCGTCAGGTTCTCCCCGAAATGCTCCTGAATATAACCGACCGCCATCTGGATCTTGCTTCTGGCATTGGCATCGGTGACGCTTTCCGTGGATACACACTCCATCACCATCTCCACGATCTTCTGCCGGATCTCCTGGATCGACTGGATCTGATCGGGAAGATTGTAACTTTGCAGCAATTTTTCGATCTCCGCCGCATTTCTTCCTCTTCGGTCATAGTGATGCAGCAAAATATTCAGAATCCGGATCCACATGATCCGCAGATAGGCGCTGCCGTATTTTTTCACCAGTTCCTCTGAAAAAATCTCCTGCACCAGATTCTTCACCTTAAAGATCTCATTGTGCTCCATATACTGTTCCAGCAGATGCAGCTGTGATACCGGAAATTCCTGTTCGTCCAGGATCCTGATATCCTCATAAAAATAAATATTTGCTTTTCCATAGATGATCTGCTGCTTTAGCGCCTGTCTCGCCTCTGCCGCTTCCTTTCCCTGCACCTGACTGCAACACCGGCTGACACCGACGGTCAGATAAATTCCCATCTTCTTTTCCAGCACGGAGCGCATCCGAAGAAAGATCCGTTCCACTTCCATCCGCAGCTTTTTCTTATCATTTAGCGTAAAGATCCCATACAGCTGCCTGCCATCCGACAGACTGTTGACCAGAAGTTTTTCACACTGTGCATCGATCTCCTCAAAAATATTGCGGATCGTAAAACGTACCAGTTCATGATCCACCGGACGAAACCTCTGATGTTCAAAGCTTTCCTTGTTGATGTGCAGCACTGCCAGATAAAATACCTGTTCCGTTCCCCACATGTTCTCATCACATCCACAGATTACACAGAGCTGTTCTCTTGTGATCACACTGGTTTCCCGGCTGGAAAAGAGTGCATTCAGTGCTTTCTCCTGCTGATACACATGTTTTTATTTATAAATCCGTTTTTTCATCTGTACTTCCTGTCGAATACTTGCCGTCTGCTCCATCTCTTTATACGCCTTATCAAACGCATCCTTCAGATCATCATTTGATACCGGTTTCAGAAGATACGCCTTTACACCCAGCCGGATCGCTGTCTCCGCATAACTGAATTCTGCATAACCGCTGAGCACAATGAACTTGATCTGGTTATTTTTCTCCTGCATCTTTTGAATCAGTTCCAGACCATCCATATCCGGCATTCGGATATCTGTGATTACCAGATCGATCGGATGCTCTTCCTGGATCCCCAATGCCATCAGACCGTTGTCCGCCTCAAAAATTTCATCCACATCAATTCCCAGATACTCGATTCGCGCCCATAATCCCTGGCGAATCAGCTGTTCATCATCCACGATCAATACATTATGTCTCATTTTTTTCTCCTTCTCTTATGATCGGCAGTTGTATGGTAAAACGACTTCCCTGATACGGAGTACTCTCAATAATGATTCCGTACTCTTCTCCACATGCCAGTTTGATTCTCTGGTTCACATTGCGGATTCCTATATTTTTCTTTCCTTCCACCGGTTTTGCAGTATTGATAAACCGTATGATCTCTGCTACTTTTTCCGGTTCCATGCCTTCTCCGTCATCCTCGATCCGGATATACAGCCGGTCTTTCTTTTCAAATGCAGAGATTTCCAGCGTTCCGACACTGGTCAGATTCCCCAGCCCGTGAGAAATCGCATTTTCCACGATCGGCTGCAGGATAAACCTTGGAATATATACATGCATCGCATCTACATCAATATTATAAAATACCTGTAATCTGCCCCCATGGCGAATCTCCTGGATAAACATATAATTTTTAATATGTGCAATCTCCTGTTCCAGCGGAACCAGCTCTCCATAATCTTTTCCCAGACTGTACCGGAAGATTTCCCCCAGCTTTCCACAGATATCGCACACGATAAATACCTGCTTCACCGCCGCGATGGAACTGATCGTTTCTAGTGTATTGTACAGAAAATGCGGATTGATCTGCAACTGCAGGTTTTTCAACTGTGCCTCTTTATTTTCCAGCTTCTGCACATAATTCGTCTTGATCAGCTGATCCAGCTTGCCAAGCATCCGATTAAACTGCTTGTCAAGCACAGCGATCTCATCGTCACCGCCGATTTCTTCACTCACAGACAGATCCCCGGTTTCCGCACGGCGGAATTTTTTTACCAGAAGTTCCACACGGGAAGAAAAGTCCTTGCTGTACCAGTAGATCAATCCGGTAACGGTCACGCTCAGAAGAAGCAGCAACGGAAGAATCGCTTCTATGATCTCCACCCGCTTCTGCCACGAATCCCGATTATCAAATAAAAACAGAAGATTCACTCCGTAATCTTCCAACGTCTGACCATCTACCGTATAAGTAGAAATCTGTCCGCTGGAATTTCCACCATCCTTTTCCGTAACTGTGTCTTCCCAGTACTTTTTTAAGATCTCGCTTCCATTATTCTTCACCGTCTGATACAGAATCTTCGCATCTTTTCCCTCGTTTTTATAAACGATGACATCATAGGTGGCACTCTCGTCCTTCTCCGTTACCGCCGGTACAAATAAACGCTTCATCGCCACATCCAGTTTTATGATTCCCAGCTGCGAGCGGCTCAGATGTTCCGTATCCAGTTCTTCGATATCCTTCACCAGTGACAGAATCGGTTCCGAATCGTTCAGGGCAAAATACGAAAACCAGTCATCTTCCATCGCCCTATCCTGTAAATACCATACTTCCCTGCTCGCCTGTTGCATCATCGATGCCCGGCTGCCATATACTTTACAATTTTGCACTCTGGAATAGACCATACAGTTTCTCACTTCGCTCTGCATCTCCAGCAAAAGAGAGTTATCTACCTCCTGGCTGACCACTTCTCCTCTGTCATACGGATTCATTGTCTCATCCGTCAGTGTTTTCAGAATCACCGTATTATTGGCGATCACTTCCAGACTGTTTCGGTACTGCTGAAGTTTTTCCTCGATATTTTTCATATACTGCGAAGTAATCTGCTCATGATAATCCTTTGTCTCCGCTTGTGCCGTACTGTCCAGCTTATAAAACAAAAATATACTGATAATCAAGATCGGAACCAGACTGGCAAGCAGCGAAAATACTACCAGCTGTACAAAAATCGATCTTGAATGTATTCCTTTTCCTTTCATCCTGTGCTCCTGTCTCTCAATCTGAATTGCCATATACATCTTAACGTAGAAAAATCCACTGTTGCAATAGAAAAAACTATCGCTCACAGTGGATTTTTCTACGATTTACTGATTCCGGATCCATAATTATTATGTAACACAATCAAAATTGGTCCACTGGACCAATTATTGATATGCAATGCAACGAAAAACACCGGAACCCTGATTTCTCAAGTGTTCCGGTGCCCCTGCCAAGGAGTCGAAGCGACGGGATTCGAACCCACGACCTCTGCGTCCCGAACGCAGCGCTCT
>OGJI01003246.1_pt1 | contig 12899 bp, 9 predicted proteins | sample 1572031 | NCBI WGS metagenome assembly OGJI01 (sample SAMEA2582119, study PRJEB24529) | metagenome | biome: Human gut stool | place: China | collected 2011
CCAGATTGACCTTGTTGTTCAGCAGCGCCAGCGGGTAGGACTTGCGGCGGCGCGGCTTGGCGGTCATCTCGCCGAAGAAGGCCCGCAACGGGGCGGTGGCCGTCTCGCCGGAGGGGTCCTCGAACATAGTAAGGATGCCGCGGTACTCATGCTCCAAGTCCACGGGGCAGTCGCGGCTGATGGCGACGAGGTAGGGCAGGTCATCGACCCGCACCCGCGGGTTGCTGCGGGTGATGCGGTCTTTGATGGTCTCGGCGTGCTTCGTGAACTCGTCCAGCAGCGTATAGTCGTCGGCATCCAGAAATTGATGGATGCTCAGCTTGCTGCCGTTGACGGTGAACTCCCGGCAGATGACCGGCTCCGCCTCGGCCCGCAGGGCGCGCTTTTTCACGTCGAGCCGCAGCGGGCGGTAGGCCAGCACGTACAGCCCCTGCCGGGTGTCAATGCTGATAAGGTTCAGCCCCAGCGTGGGCAGGCTGGGGCGGGCGGCGTTCTGGCGGCGGTCCTCGACCCGGCGCTGGAACCGGCCCACCAGCTCACGGAACTGGTCGTCGGTCAGCTCCAGCGTGTCCTCCTTATAATCGGCAAAGCAGTCGGCGTCAATTTGATGGATCAGGCTGTAGTTGGACTGGTAGGGCGTGGCGTCCAGCCGGTTGCAGGCGGCCAGATAGTCCAGCACCCGCAGGTTGGCGGCGTTGTCAAACAGCGCCGCGTACCGCCCGGGGTTGTCGCGGATGTCGTCGATGAGCGTCTGGTTGACGGGGCACCACGAGCCGTCCACGACCTCGGCGGTCTGGATGCGGTCAATGCTGATATGGTCGAGCGCCTGCACGCTTAATTTGCCCAGATGCAGCCCGTCAACGTTCAGGGTGCGGGTCCTGGGGTTCAGCCCGCGGATAGCGACCCAATATTTGGTCTGCTGGGTCTGTTGGTTTTTGTATTCAATGCTCAACCACCGCCCCTCATGAATGGCACGGAAAATCGAGCGCGTGATGTTGTTCAATTTTCCGCTCCTTTCGGGTCGTGGCTTTCTTGCCTCCCTCTGCGAGGAAGGTGGCCAAGGGGGCTACTTCGACAAGCGCCGGTATTCCAGCGGGGTCAGGCGGAACTGGTCGTAGAACGCCTGGGCAAAGCGGCCCTGGCTCTCGTAGCCGACCCGGGCGGCGATGTCCTGCACCCGTTGGGGGGTCGTGCGCAGCAGCTCGGCGGCTCTTTCGAGCCGGCGGCGGCGGAAGTAGGCGAGATACCCCTCGCCCAGCACGTTCTGGCAGTACAGTTTGAAGCCGCTCTCGCTCAAACCAAAATGGTCGGCCAGCTCCCGGGCCGGGCGGCGGACCGAGAGGTCCTGCAGGACCAGCGTCTCGGCCTCGCGCACACATTCGACCTGCCGCGCGGGGCAGCGGGCCGTGTCGGCCTCGTCGGGCAGGCGCAGCAGCTCATACAGCAGCCGCACGGCGGCATAGCGCAGCTCGCCGGGAGCGGCGTAGGCGGCGTCGTCCCAGACCTCGTCCACAATGGCCGTGATGGCGTCGCTCATCGGGCAGCAGAGGACGCCGCCGCGGCAGAAATAATCCGCGATGCCGCCTATTTCCAGCCCCATCAGCGTCAAAAAGCTCTCTGCCTGCACGGCGTCGGGGTCAATGAAAAGCTGCAGCGCCTCGTACTGGCTGCCGGGCAGGTAGAAGTCCGCACCGGGCACAGCAAAGCTGACGGCGGCATGACCCTCCGTCACGATGGCATATTGTGCGCCGTCCGGGATGGCGCGTCGTCCGCTGCGGCAGAAATCAAAGACGAGCAGCCGCGGCCAGTCCAGCGGGGGCGGGCAGAGCGGCGCGTCCAGCCGGGTGAAGCAGAGCTGCACGCCGGGTGCAAGCTCCCGCCGGTCAAGCGGGGCTGCGGGGATGAGGTTGTCAGTTTTCATGTTTGGTTATACAGTAACTAAATGTTTTAAATTTTCGAAAAACTGTGCGCAAAATTCCGATACTGAAATGCACTGAAACGGTCATACAAGCCGAAAATGTGCGGATAAAAAACTGCTAAAAAGGCAAAATGTGCGAAATCGGAAAAATGGCAAAATAAGGGAAATACGTACAAAAAACCAAAAAATCAGTCTGTGACCGGCACATCGAGCCCGAACTCCTGCGGGCGGAACCGCGGGCAGACATTCTCCGAGATGCAGATGACCGACGCGGCCAGGCGGCTGCCGATCTCGCAGGCCTCGGCCAGCGTCTTGCCGTAGGTCAGGCCGATGACCGTCCCGGCGAAGAAAGCATCCCCTGCGCCGGTGGTGTCGATGACATCGACCTTCTTGGCGGGCACCATGCCGCTCTCGCCGTCGGTGCGGGCGTAGACGGCGCCCTGCTCGCCCATCGTCACGACCATGCAGGGAATGTTGGCGCTGCGCACGTTGGCGGCCAGCGTGGTGCGCATCTCGTCTGGCGTCAGGTGGTCGTAATCGTCGGAGAACATCAGCCCGGCCTCCTGCTGGTTGCAGACAAAGCAGTCGACCTCCTGCAGGAGGCTGCGGCGCTCCATGGCAATGCTCATGTTGGAGACCGCGGCGTAGACCTTTTTGCGGTACTTTTTGGCGTAGTGCAAAATCTGCTTGACGGTGTCCTTCTCCAGATCAAACTCGATGGCGATGCCGTCGCAGTCGGAAAAGATCTCGTCGCCCTTTTCCTTTAATAATGCGGTCAGCGGCGTCGTGTCGGGCCGCTTCGAGATGGCGGCGCAGACATCGCCGTCGTTGTTGAACACGGCCAGCCAGGTGCCCATGCCGTCCGGCATGCGCTGGATGTAGCGGGTGTTGACCTTGTGCCGGGCCAGCTTGTCAATGACGTCCTGGCCGGAGCCGGTGTCGTCCACCAGACTGACGAAGGTGGGGCGCAGCTCAACATTGGCAATGTCCTCCGCCACGTTGCGGCAGACGCCGCCGTGTACCTGCTCGACCCGGCCCGCGTTGCGCCCGCCCGGAATATAGGTGGACAGCGGATACCCCTTGATGTCCACAAAAACCGCACCGATGACTACAATGCCCATAAGAGACCCCCAAAAAGCTGATTTTACCTGTATTTTACCATACATTCGACATTTGCGCAAACCCCGCCCGAACGGGCAAAATGCGTACAAAAATCCGCCCCGGATGCGGAAAGATCCGACATCCGGGGCGGTGTTGCCTTAGGGCAGCGGGAGGATCGTATCCTCCTTCTCGGTGTAGCTGCCTCCATCCATGCGGGCGCGCACGAAGGGCACGCCGTCACGCAGATAGAACGTGTTGTGCTCCAGCAGGGCGTCCGGGTTCTGGGAAGGGCTGATCGTGCCGCCGAGGTCGTCGTAGCTGACGTTGCCGCGGAAGGTGTTGTGGATGGCCTCCTCCAAACAGAACATCACGCAGCCGCCCTCGTTCATGCGGCTGTAGTTGTGCTCGTACACCGTGCCGTCGCCGGAGTCGGCATCGTAGGCCATGCCGTCCTGATTGAGCCGCGTGTCAACGGCTTCGTTGCAGCGCAGCAGCGCATCCTTGCATTTCCACGGCCAGATGGCGGCGGCCACCTTGCCCATGCGATTGCCCGGCTCCCGATAAACACGGTCGTTCATCTCGCAGGCGACGGAGTCTGCCGTGTTGTGCTCGACCAGCGGACGCAGGGCGTACATGACCGCCAGGCCGTCGCCGCCCGCCGCTTTCACGTAGTTATCACGGAGAACGACATTCTCGTGACCGTACTGCAGAAAGGCTTTTTCTGCCAGCTCGGCCCCCCGGAACTGCGCGTGGGCGTAGGTATACCCCACCGCAATTCCCCAGCGGCTGACGCGGGCCACATAGCAGCCCTCGACCAGCACGTCGGCAAAGCGTGCCGCGCCGGTAGCGGTCTCATCTGCGGGCTGCAAGGCGGTCATGTAAATGCCGCCGTTGTTCATGTGTTTGTCGTACACGTTGCCGTGTACATCATGGATCAGCAGGTTTTGCAGTGTGATGCCGCAGCGCGTGCCCCTGTCCTTCGCAACCACAGCCACGCCGGTGCGCTCCAGCTTATCCGGCTGGGAATATTGCTCGCCGATGACAGCGTCGGCGCGGTTCGTCAGTTCCAGATCACGCACCGTGACATAGGCTGCATCATACAGCAGCACGGCGGAGGATACATACCCGCGGTACACATGGGTGGGTGCGTCCAGTGCGCAGCCATAGTCCTGATACCAAAGCCCCTGCCCGTCGGCGTCAATGCGCGGCGCGGGCCCCTCGCCATAGGCGGCAATCGTGATGGGGCTGTCTTTTTTGCCGCAGCAGCGCAGGTGCAGGAACTGCTTTTCAAACACGCTGCCGCATTTCAGCAGCACCGTGTCACCGGGGGCCAGGGCCAGCCGGTTGACGGCAAACAGTGTGGCCAGCGGTTTTTCCGGCGTCAGGCCGTCGTTGGTGTCACGGCCTGTCTGCGGGTCCACGTAATAGGTCTTGCACAAGGCTGTCGTACACCTCCTCCCGCATCCGCTTTTCGATGATTTGCTTTACTTCCTCATAGGGGAAGCTGTCGCCGGCGTACCGCGTGAACAGATCAGGATTCGCGTCATACCAGGCGCGGGTCTGTGCATCGGTGAAATCCGGGCAGATACCCAGTGCACGGATCTTTTCGCACGGCTCCGCGAAATCCAGCTTGAAGCGGGTCAGCTCATATTGCAGGTAGGCAGGGGCAGAGAAGCGCCGCGTGCCGTACACGGGCTTGCCGTCCTGTTCTGCTCTTTCCGCCTGCGCGTTTTTGGCCGCCCGGCGGCGTTCCAGCGCCTCGGGGCTGTCGTCGCCGATCAGCCCCCAGCGCTTTGCCAGCGTCAGGCAGGCTTTGGCGTGACGCCACTGCTCCGGCGTCAGGCAGTAGGTCCGTTCGTCCATCACTTGACTGCACCCGTGATGCCGTTGGCAAAGCTCTTCTGCAGGCAGAGGAAGATGATCGCGGTGGGCAGTGTGCAGATCAGAACGCCCAGCATCAGCATACCGTAGTCCACACTGTAGCCGCTCTTGAGGTTTGCGACCAGCATCGGCATGGTGATGGATGCGTTGCTTTGGAATACGATCTTCGGCCAGAGGTAGCTGTTCCATGCGTTCATAAACGTGACAGTCATCGCCGCGCCGTAGGTAGAGCGCATGATGGGGACAAACATCCGAAAGAAGATGCCGATCTCGCTCAAACCGTCGAGACGCGCCGCCTCAATAATGTCATTGGGGAAGGAACGCGATGCCTGCCGGAACAGCATGATCATAAACGGCGTCGAGATGGACGGCAGCACGAACGCCGCCCAGCTGTTGACAAGCCCCCAGTGGGACATCATCTTGAACAGGGGGATCATAATGGCCACGAACGGCAGCATCATCGCCAGCAGCAGGACGCTCATCAGCGCGTCCTTCGCCTTATCGTGGTAAATTTCAAAGCCGTAGCCCGCGATGGAGCAGACCAGCAGCGTGATGAGTGTCATCAGGATGGCGTTGCGGAAGGAGTTTGCCATTGCCAGCCCGAGATTCTGGTTGGCAACCAGCGACTTGAAGTTTTCTACCAGATAGGTGCCGGGGATCAGCTTGCCGCGCACAACATCAATGCTGGTGTTCGTCGCGCCGCACAGCATATAGTACAGCGGGAACACAGACAGGAAGCTGGCCAAAATCAGCACAGCGTGCGCCAGAATCTTTTTACCCTTAGTCACGCTTATCACCTACTTTCATCTGGATGGCAGACAGCACTGCCACGACCACAAGGATAAACACCGACAGCGCCGCCGCATAGTTGAACTTGGGCGTCTCGACAAACGAGATGTTATAAATATAGTGGGTCAGTGTCATGGTCGCCTTGCCGGGACCGCCTGCCGTCAGGTTGACGGACTCATCAAACAGCTGCAGCGTGCCGGAGGTGGACATGATGGCAGTCAGCAGGATGGTGGGCTTCAGCAGGGGGATCGTCAGGTGAACAAACTGCTGGAGCGGGGAAGCGCCGTCGATGCGGGCCGCTTCGTAGATCGAGTAGTCGATGTTCTGCAAACCGGCAAGATAAAAGACCATGTTGTAGCCGGTCCAGCGCCAGACCAGCGCAATGACGATGACCCAGCGTGCCGCCCATGCGTTCTGGAACCAATCCACTGTGGGGATGCCCACGGTGGACAGCACCCGGTTGACCAGACCATCGTTGGCAAACAGGGATTTGAAAATCATCGAGTAGGAGACAAGCGACGTGGCGCAGGGCAGGAAAATCATCGTGCGGTAGATGCCCTTGCCCTTGATGTCCGGGCTGTTGAGCAGCTGCGCCAGGATCAATGCCAGGATCAGCATAATGGGCACCTGGATCACGAAATAGAAAATCGTGTTAAACAGGCACTGCTGGAACGTGGCATCCTTTAAAATGCGCACGTAGTTGGCAAAGCCCGCAGGCTGTACAGCGCTGCCGGTGCCTTTCTGGAACGAAAGGATCAGCGCCTGCACCATGGGGTAAAAGCAGAATACAAATATCAGGAGTGCTGCCGGCAGCAGGAAGGCCCAACCCGTCAGGCTGCGCTTCTGCTCCATATTCAGTCCTTTTTTCTTCATCGTAGTGTCTCCTATTTTGCCACAAAAGCAAGGGCGCGGCTTGCAGCGGACGTATCAGATGCAAACCGTGCCCTTGGCAAATTCTCAGTTGTAACCGGACACAGTGTGTGTCATGTTTTGCTTAGCCAGCGATGTTGAACTCCACGGTATCCTGGGCGTTCTGCATCTCGCTGTCAATGTCGGCGTTGTTCTGGACGATGTTGGTGACGGCATCGGTCAGGGCGCTGCGCACGTCAGAGTAGTAAGCGCCGCAGTCGAATGCGGGGACCTTGCCTGCAAACTCAACGATGTCCTTGTAAACGGTCTGGCCGCCGTAGAACTCGGAGGGCTGGTTGTAGACGTCGCTCTCGGCAGCGGGCAGGTAGCTGGAGATCGCACCGGCGTTGGGCAGCAGATCGTCATACAGCTCGACGCTGGAACCGAAGGTACTCTTCAGGAAGTCGAAGGCCAGCTCGGTGTTCTTGCAGTTGGAGGAAACGGCCCAGCTTGCGCCGCCGCAGTTTGCGTAGTTGGTGGCACCGTCGATACCGTCCAGCTTGGGCATATTCACGATAGCCCACTTGCCGGACTGATCCGCGGCAGCCTGCACGCTGGACATGATCCAGCAGCCGTTGATGACGCCGGCAGCCTTGCCGTCATTCATGGAAGCAATGTACTGGTCCCAGTCGGTGTACTCGGCCAGAATGCCCTTGTCGACCATGTCCTTGTAGACGGTCAGGGACTCTTTCAGCGCGGCATTGTCGGCGATCTTGACCTCGCCGTCCACCACGGGGGAGGCACCGGCAGACTGCATCATCTCGATGATCAGCTCGGAACCGCCGGAGGAGGTCAGCATCGGCACGCCGTTGGCGTCCACGACCTTCTGCGCCTTCTCCTCGAACTCGCTCCAGGTCAGATCCTTGAAGTCGTCGACGGTCAGACCGGCATTCTCGATCATATCGGAACGAACCGCCATGACGGAAGCGCCGTTGTCGAAGGGCAGACCGTAGTGGTGGCCATCGACGGTAGAATCAGCCAGCTTGCCGCCGGAGAACTTGTCCCAATCCAAGCCGGAGTCGGTCAGGTCGGTGTAGATACCGGGGAAGTTGGCGACCATCTTATGGTAGGAGTAGTCCTGCATCAGGAAAAGATCAGGCAGGGTGCTGTAATCCTCGCTGGTGGCAGCGGTGATGAGCTTGGTCTCGATGTCGCTGTAGACGTTTTCTTCAATGTTCAGCTTGAAGTTGGGGTGGTCCTTCTGGTAGATGGCCTCCGCCTGCTTCAGGGCGTAGATGTTGAAGTTGGGGTCCCAGGCCCATACGGTCAGGGTCTCGTCGCCGTCAGCGGTGGTGTCGGCGGCAGTGGATTCTGCGGTGGATTCGGCAGGGGTGCTCTCGGTGGTAGAGGCAGCTGCGCTGCCGGAAGCGGCCCCGCCGCCGCAGCCGACCAGCAGGGATGCTGCCATAGCTGCCGCCATAAGGGCTGCTGCATTCTTCTTTTTCATGGGGGTTTCCTCCTTAAAAATGTTTCTCCATTCTTTGGCTGTATAACGTATGTCCCACGGCGGGGCATAAATTATCGGGTGTTATTCGGCATCGTCTACCCAGCGCATCTCGCGCGGGGCCAGCGTCAGGCTGTCGATCAGATGCCCCTTGATGTACAGGTCTGTCTTTTCCTCGGCATCTGCGTTGTTGATGACCGCGATGCGCTTCGTTTCGGGGAATACCGTGACCTCGGTATCGACGTTGGTCACGTAGTAGTGCTTCATCTCCTCCGGCATACCGGCGGCGTAGTAGATGGCGCGCAGCAAAATGCGGCAGTTCTGCGGGGAGTAGGGCAGCCCGGCAAAGTAGACGCTGTGGCCCTTGCCGTACTCGTTGACGACCAACTGGCTGTACTCGCCGTCCTGCGCCAGGATCTGATAGTGCTTGCCCTGCGCGTAGATGCGGCTCGTGCCCTCGCCGAAATCAACGGCGGTGTCAATATCCTCCAGGATAAAGTGGTGCGGGTCGCAGGTGTTGTATTTGTCGGTGCTTAACGAGAAGCCCATCTCGCGGTCCACGCCCATCACGTCGGACAGCTGGAAGTACCGCCCCTGATGCTGGCAGGCGGTGGGCTCGCCCACGCCGATGAAGCCGCCGCCCTCGTCCACAAATTTGCGGATGGCGGTCACGACCTTTTCGTCGATCCAGTTCTCGGCACCGCTGAAGGCTGTGTACGCATCGCCGACGTTGATGATGACGCCGATGTCCTTGGGAATGCCGCTGCGAATGTCATCGAAGTCGATGAACTCCACGTCAAACGGCATGCCGCTCAGGCATTCGAGAACACCCTCGGCGGAGTAGGTCTCGCGGTGGTAAATGGAGTGATGCACCTGATTGCTCATCCACTTGCGCAGGCCGCCCCAGCAGTTGAGGATGGCCACCTTGAACGGGGCAACGTAGGACTTTGTGCCCTGCATATTTTCGTGGATCTGGCGGAACTCGCCGACCACGTTTTGAATCTCGTCGATAAAGCCGGGCCAATTGCTGGCGAGCTTTAAGTAACCGCCGTAGCCGATGCGGTCCAGCGGGCTGCGCAGGATCGCGCGGCGGGCCTTCATCCAGTTGGTGCGGGCCTCACCGATCGGGTCGCCGCCCTCGGTGAACACATCGGGGAAGAAGTAGGGCAGCAGACGGCCTTCGGTGTACTTGACGCCCTTGATGTCGGAAATCATCCGCAGCGTAACGCCGCTGCCGACAGAGCCGACCACGGCGTCCAGCCCGATGGAGGCAAAATACTTGCCGTAGGGCTCGGTGCCGATCCAGTGGTCGCCGAGGAACATCATCGCTTCCTTGCCGTAGGAGTGGACGATGTCGACCATCTCTTTGGCAAGAGCGCAGACCTCCTGCTGCTGGAACTCGATGAAGTCGCGGAACTCCTTGCTGGGCACGCGGAACATCGTGTTGTGGTAGCCCTGATCCACAATGAACTCGGGGCGGAACTTGTACCCTGCCCACTTTTCAAATTTTTCCAGAATGTAGGGGCTGACGCTGGCGCTGTAGCCGAACCATTCGACAAATTTCTCGCGCTTCTGGTCGTCAAAGGTCAGCGTGAACTGGTGGAAGAAGGTCGTGAACCGCACCACATCAATGTGGGGGTTGGCCTCGCACCAGCGGCGCAGCTTTTCTTTTACATAGGCCTGCGTCTTGGGCTGGCGCACATCGTAGGTCAGCTGGTGGGGCGTATCCTTCCAGTCGTTGGTCAGGAAGTTGTACATGTGTACGGGGTCCCAGATCAGGAACGCCAGAAAGCTGACGGTGTACTCGTGATAGGGGACGGTTTCGATCTCGACCTCGCCTGTCGGCTCGTCGAAGAACCATCTGTCGGTGGGGACGACCTCGCCCGTCGTGCGGTCAATGACCTCCCACCAGCGCTTGGGGTCATCCAGCGTGTTGACCTTGAGCTGCTGGGTGTGGAAGCCGTCCATCAGATGAACGCGCAGCTTCGTGCCGCGCGCCGTGTGTCGGTCACTGATAAGATACTCCTGCTGGACCTCGTCGGGGTTTGCCTCCGCCCAAGCGTTGTCCTTGCGGGTCGTATAATAGGTAGCGTACTTTTTGGCGGGGTCCGTCAGCAGCTCCTTCGGCATTTCGGTGCCGTCGCAGTCGCGCAGGGCATCCGCGCCCAACAGATTCTTCAGCCGCAGGGTCTCCGCAACCACATCTGCGTCTGTGGGAAGTGTCAATCTTCCGGTCTGCTCCATCTTCATAATCCCTTCTCTGTCCGCTTTGTCTGCCACGGCAGGCATCGTTTCATTGACATCATCATACTTGTTTCTGCCCTCTTTGAACAGTAGGTATATTGTTGCGCATTTGTACTATCTTGCTTTGTTTTCGAATGTCGGCGGCAACATCAGAAAATAAAGAAAAAGCTGCACAAAAAGTAAGATTTTTCTTTGTGCAGCTTGCTGGCTTTGGGCCTGTTTGCAGCGAAACGTGCCGATATTCTGTTTTACATCGTGATTTTTTATGGAAAGCTCTTGCCATGCGCCCCAAATGCGTATATAATAGGGACGGAACCGGAAACGGCCCACGGCTTTTTACTTTTCCGTTCTTGCTTAATTGTGTAACGATATTGCTCCGCATACTTTGGATTTTTTGTATATATTTTGTCATTCGGAGGCGCACCGCCTATGAACACACGGTATGAATTCAATATGGACGTTCCCCCGCGGGAGGCCATCCGCCTGATGTACGTGAGCAAGAGCCGCTTCGGCGGCGACTGGAACTCGGTGCCGCATACCCACTCCTGCACCGAAGTGTTCTACTGCGTGGATGGACGCGGTCAGTTCAACGTCGAGGGCAAAATGTTGGACGTTGCCCCGGACGACATGGTCATTGTGAATCCCCGCACCCTGCATACCGAGTTGAGCTACCGGGCAAACCCGCTGGAATATATTGTGCTGGGCATCGAGGGCATTGAAATTTTGTTTGACCAGAAGGACCACGGCTACACGATGCTGAAATGCGGTCCCCAGCGGGAGGAGCTGCTGAGCCTGATGCAGCTGCTGCTGCGGGAAATCGACGCGCGGGAGGACGGCTGCGAGATGGTCTGCCAGGACCTGACCGAAGTGCTGCTTGTCAGGATCGTGCGTATGGCGTCGGTTTCGCTGCGTCTCACCGCGCCGCCCGCCGAGAGCAAGGAATGTGCCACTGCAAAACGATATATCGATGAAAATTACAGTGAAAGCATTACCCTGGACAAGCTGGCGGAGATTGCCCACGTAAACAAATATTACCTGTCCCACTCGTTCAAGAACGAGTATAAGGTCTCCCCCATCGACTACCTGATGAAGCGCCGCATTACCGAGGCCAAAGCGCTGCTTACCAGCACCGATTTCAGCCTGACCCAGATCGCCGAGCAGATCGGCTTCGGCTCTTTGGCCTATTTTTCCAAATGCTTCCGCAAGGTCGAAGGCACCAGACCCAATGAGTACCGCAAAAGTGCCCGGCAGAAATCCGCACAGGCTACCCGCTGAGCCTGTCCTGCCTATATTAAATAGGTAGGGGCGGCCATTGGCCGCCCCTGGACTGTCGAAAAACTTAATGGGAATATTGCAAACTTTCGGTAGATTTGTAGGGAACGGTCTTGACCGTTCCGTGCTGCCTCGCCAAAAGCACGACGCGACGAGAAAACCGCGCGCCATTCGGCGCGATTTTATGCGCTGCGCGCGGCCAGATGTGCGGATGGGTCAAGACCCATCCCTACAAATCTTCCGGTAACAGGCTTTTTCTACAAGCAAAGGGATGCCGCGAATGCGGCATCCCTTTTTGCGTTTTGAAAGAGTGCATTGTAGGGGCGAGCATTGCTCGCCCGTGCCCGTTTGTTTTGCAAGAAAACTGTCCCGGGAAATGCGTTGCTGCGCCGAGTCGGCGGGCGACCAAGGGTCGCCCCTACACATGCAACAGGCAAGAGGGTGTAGGGGGGCCAAGGGGCGGCAGTCCGGGACATCCGTCGCAGGAATGCGGTGCTCAGTTCAGCGTCACGGTGATGGTGCCGATTTTGGTGTTGTCGGCGGTGGTGCTGCCCAATGCGCCGTTCAGAGACAGTGAGGCCGTGGCCTTGGGGGCTGCCTCCACAGTCGTGCCGACGGCGGTTTCCAGATTGAGCGATGCGTTGTCGAAGCTGCCGCTGATGCCCTCAAAGCCGGAGGCTGCCGCATAGCTGAACGCTGCCGTAACGCCCGTGTTGGAGTGGTTGGTCACGGTGATCGTGTTGCCGCCATCATTGTCTACCTTCCAGACACCGCCTTCGGCGTCGGTGGTTTTGTGGGTGGAAGGGTCCCAAATACCGGCTTCCGCCGTATAGGTAAACGCCATATCGCCCCAGGTGATGTCCACGCTGTACACCGGGCCGCCCGCGCCGCCGGACGAATCTGCCCTATAGGTTGCCTTTACATCGTGGCTGGCTGTGCCGCCGCCTGTGGTGATCGTTTCCGCGTAGGCAGACAGGGGTGCCAGAGAGAACACCATGGCAAGGGTAAGTACCAGAGCTGTTTTTTTCTTCATCATTGTTTTTCATCCTTCCTGAAAAATTGTACGGGCATTGCCCTATGTCGTCCGTGCGGGGGTCAGCCCGTTACGGTGACGGTTACGGGAATTTCGGCGTCCAGCATAGCCTTGGCGCCGGTTTGCGGGTGGTAGAACGATACCTTCAGCGTGCCGCTGCAGCTGCCTGCCGTCAGGTCTTTTTCGGCACCGTCCAAAAGCGGCAGCTGGGTGACCTGCTCGCCGGGGGCCAGCAGGTCGGATCGTGCCGCCTCACGCTCCCCGACGACCAGGCAGACCGTGGCGTCCCAGCCGGACTTTTCGGGGTT
>OGJI01003305.1_pt1 | contig 12625 bp, 10 predicted proteins | sample 1572031 | NCBI WGS metagenome assembly OGJI01 (sample SAMEA2582119, study PRJEB24529) | metagenome | biome: Human gut stool | place: China | collected 2011
CGAACGGCACCGCCTCACCCCGGAAGAGCGTGTTTTTGGACGCCATCGCGGTGAGAATCCCCATCAGAATGCCGCCGAAGTAAAGCACGATCATCACGAGGCCGCCCGACTTCGGGAAAAAGGCCGCCGTAAAGAAGGCGTAGATCGGCATCTTCGCGGAGCAGCTCATGAACGGGGTCAGCATGATCGTCATCTTGCGGTCTCGTCTGAAGGAAGCGTCCGGGTTGACATCACAGCAGGCACCGTACAGCCAAACCCGATCAGCATCGGCACGATGCTGCGGCCCGAGAGCCCGATCTTCCGCAGCAGCTTATCCATAAAGAACGCGACACGCGCCATGTACCCCGAGTCTTCGAGAAGCGAGAGGAAGAAGAAGAGCACGACGATGATCGGAATGAAGCTCAGCACGCTTCCGACACCGGTAAAGATGCCATCCACAATGAGTGACTGCATCGCGTCATTGACGCCGGATGACGCGAGCGCCGTCTTCACGACTTCTGTCAACGCGTCGATCCCGTCCGCAAGCCAGTCCTGGAGCGCCGCGCCGATCACGTTGAACGTGAGCCAGAAGACAAGCGCCATGATCAGGATGAAGGCTGGAATCGCGGTGTACTTCCCCGTGAGAATCCGGTCAATCCGGCGGCTTCTCACATGTTCCCGGCTTTCATGAGGCTTCACCACAGTTTTGCGGCAGAGCCTGTCAATAAAGAGGTAACGCATATCGGCGATCGCGGCCGCGCGGTCAAGCCCTCGCTCAGTCTCCATCTGCTGCGCGATGCGGTCGATCGTCTCAATTTCTGCCGGGTCGAGCTTCAGTTCCTCCTGAATCAGGTGATCCCCCTCCAGGAGCTTTGCCGCGGCGAACCGGATCGGGATCGCAGCCGCTTTCGCGTGATCCTCAATCAGATGCATGACGCCATGCAGCGCGCGGTGCACCGCGCCCCCATGATCATTCTTGCCGCAGAAATCCTGAAGCCCGGGGCGCTCCTGGTAGCGCGCGATATGGACCGCGTGGCGGACGAGTTCTTCCACACCCTGATTCTTCACAGCCGAAATCGGAACCACCGGCATCTGCAGAATCTGTTCCATTTCGTTGATATGGATCGAGCCGCCGTTTCCCTCCATCTCGTCCATCATGTTGAGGGCGAGCACCATCGGGATGTCGAGCTCCATCAGCTGCATCGTGAGGTAGAGGTTCCGTTCGATATTGGTCGCGTCGACAATATTGATGATCGCGCTCGGCCGCTCATCGAGAATGAATTCCCGGGAAACGATTTCCTCACTCGTATAGGGAGAGAGCACTGTGACGCCCGGGAAATTGCCCTCATGCTGATTGGATCCCGTCAGCTGATTGAAGAGCGTGGTTTTGCCGCAGTTCTGATTGCCGGCAAGCGCGAAAGTGAGCTTCCCCTTCACCGGGCGGAGATGCGCCTCGGGGTCATCGATCAGGCCTTTTTCCTCACCGAGTCCCGGGTGCGGGAGCTCAAGCTGCCGCTCCTCCTCATCAAACGTTTCCACATGCTCTGGCTCCCCCTCACGGCTGATATTGCGGATACCGATCTTCCCGGCGTCCTCAAGCCTCAGCGTGAGTTCATAGCCATGCAGCCTCACTTCGACGGGGTCTCCCATCGGCGCATATTTCACGAGCGTCCCCCGGACACCCGGGATGAGCCCCATATCGAGAAAGTGCTGCCGCAGCTGCCCCTTCCCGCCGACGGAATTCACCGTCGCACTCATCCCGACCGGGAGATCCCTCAGGGTCTCGGATGCCGGACCATTCGGGCTTTTAATTTTTGTCATTGGTAATTTTTATCTTTATGTGAGTTCCGAGGCTCCGGGATGATGAGATTGATACTGGCCGCCGCGGACTCTTTCATGCGTCTCCCGCCTGAAAAACACTGGACAGAAAGCGGAGAGGCGCATACTTTGCTTTGAATGTTAATGATAGCTAGTTTCACTTCGATCTGTGACGCAAAGCGCTGGATTATCCAGCGGAAAATCATTAATCTCTCAAAGCAGTTTTTCCGCCCGGCGGGCCGCCCGCGCGTTTTCACCCAACCCCGCCTTTTTCCCTCCGAAACATCAAGCCCCAACGGGAGCCTCTGCAGCATGGATCAGAAACCTGGTTTCGATATCATCGGCGACGTGCATGGGCACGCCGCGCTTCTTGAAAAGCTTCTCAGAAAGCTGGGCTACGTGAAGTATGGGAAGACCTGGGGACACCCGGACGGCCGGATCGCGGTGTTTACGGGAGACCTCATCAACCGGGGGCCGGAACAGGTGGAAACCGTGAAACTCGTGCGCCGCATGGTGAGGCACGAAACCGCGTACTGCGTTGCCGGAAATCACGAGTACGCCGCTCTCTGCCGGTTCTGCGGCATCGGCCACGTTCACGGAACGGATTCCCGCATCACTTTCTTTGACTCCGCCGTGAAAGACCCGAAGACGCTTCAGAAACTGATGAAGTGGATCCGGACGCTCCCGCTTTGGCTTAATCTCGGTGAAATCCGTGTGGTGCACGCGTGCTGGGACCCGGACGCGATCCAGTCGATACTCGACGCCTGTGTCCGGGAAGGCGCGCTTCCGACACTCGGACTCTATGAGGATGTTTTGCGGAGTTCGGGAGAGGAGTCAGATGCCGGACAGTCTCTCATCGCGGCGCTTGATCAGACGCTTAAGGGGCCTGAGGTCTGGCTTCCAAAGACACTTTCATACAAAAACGCGGAAGGCAAAGCGGTGACCCGAGTCCGCGTCAAATGGTGGGACCGCGGAATCACGACATACGAAGCCGCTGTGATTTCGGACCCATCGCGCTCCTTCCCGCTTGAGGATCTCCGGGAAAATCCTTTTGTGTTCAAACCCACCGTGCCCACGTTTATCGGCCACTATTCGCTTTCCGACACCGGGAATTTCGCCCCGCTTGACACTGCGGTCGCCTGCGTGGACTACGGAGCCGGAAAAGGCGGCCCCCTCACCGCCTACCGCTGGAACCGGGGTGACCGGCTGCCGCTGGATAAAAAACGGTTCACGGTGGTCTATCCGTAGACTGCGGCCCTCCTTCTCCCATCTCTCAGACATCTGCCATGCAGCACTTTCTCAGCACCTTTCTCTACGTGATCGCCGCGCTGATCCCGATGGTGAATCCGCTTTCGGGCTCCATTTTCTTTCTCTCGCTCACTTCTGACCTCGGTCCGCGGGAACGCGCGTGGCTTGCGGCCCGGGTCGCTATTTACTCCTTCATCCTGATCGAGATCTCGGTTTATGCGGGCGTCTTCATCCTGAACTTTTTCGGGATTTCGATTGATGTGCTTCGGGTGGCGGGCGGCCTCGTGCTCGCGTCTGCCGGCTGGAAAGCGATTTCGAGCTTCGGGGGCGGAGAGAAGAAAAGTGAAAGCCGCGGCTCAGACGAACCGCTTGAGAAAGAACATTTTGAGCAGCGGGCTTTCTTCCCGCTGACGCTTCCCCTCATGGTGGGACCTGGCGCCATGTCAGTCTGCACCGCGATCGGCACCACGCTCCCGACGACGTTCGCGAATACGCTCGGACTTAATCTCGCGTCAGCCGCGCTCTGCATCGGTATCTGGGTCTGCTTCCGCTATGCCGGCCAGATTTCAAAGCGCCTCGGCGCCGCGGGGGCGGACGCGATCGTCAAGGTGTTCTCTTTCATCCTGATCTGCATCGGCATTCAGGTCCTCTGGGCCGGATTCAGCGGTCTCTGGACCGAGCTCGCACGGACAAGTCTCGCCTTCCTCGCGAAGTAATTCCGATAAGGAAAGAGCGCTGGAATAAATCCGCGCTCTTCCTCTTTTACCAAAACGTGAGGTGTTCCGGCATCCTGTCGGACTGCCTCGAATTTTTAATCCGATAAAGATTAATTTATTAAACAGAATCAGTTTACTTATATTCCATCAGGAGGCTGGTTTCCCGCCATCTTCACCGCAGCAGGATCCTGAATCGGGGTACGGCGGATCTCCAGAAATTCGGCATTATCCTTCCAGAGCGCGATCCACCCGTCGATCTGCGTCGTGTCGTCCAGCACCACATCGAGATGGAACACCCCATCCGCGTCTTTCTCCAGTTTCTGCTCCCGGTTAAACGGCGTCTCCTTCAGATTCAGCGCGAGCACCGGGCTCCGGAAAGCGATTTCAAGCCGGCATTTCTTTCCCGTGCCGAAATTGAAGTTGGAGTGCCGGATATAGTCCGCGAGCCTGAAATCCTTCGGGCGGTCTGCTTCGATATCAAGAAGCCGGATATCCATGATGCGGTGAAGCGCGAGGTTTCGGAGATCCTCATACCCGTCGTAACGGCAGACGAGATAAATACGGAGATCCTGCTGCACGAGCGCGATCGGCGAAACAACAGAAACTTTCTGCTTACCGTTCTTATTTGAATAGTTGATTTCCAGCTTCCGGTTCCGATAGAGCCCCTCCGTCGCGATGGAGAAAATCCGGGGCTTGATTTCCGGGGGAAGCGTCGGGATGCTCGTGAAAACAAGCGCTACCTTGTTCAGCCAGGAAGCCGCCGGGGTCGCCGCGGGATGACTGAAGAGCTGGTCCCTCGCGGCATCAAACACCTGAGAGAGCGAGGTCGAGATCGTGGTGGGAAGCAGATACTGCAGATACTGACCGGCAAGCGAGAGCAGCAGGCTTTCCTCAGGTGTCAGCTTCAGATCCGCGAATTCCGACTTCGGACTCGACCTCCGGTATCCGTAGGGCTTTGAGCGGCTGTCGCACTCCACATGCAGGCTCTCGGTTTCCGAGATTGACTTCAGGTAGCGCTGCAGAGTCCGGATCGGGATGTCGTACCCCGCCGAGAAGAGGCTGTTCCTGATTTCAGACGCTGTGATCAGCCGGTTTCTCGGAATCAGCTTCAGAATTTCAATAATGAGCAGAGCTTCCTGCGAAATAGAACTGACCCTGGCCATGAGTGCTCCCGGAATAAGAAAACTGAAAAAAGTGTAGGACTTTTATCTCTCCGATGCGGCGAGAAAAGCGCCTCCTGATGGCATGCGTCAAAAACTGACGCATGCGGAGGTACCTTAATAACATAACAAAGGAGGAGTTATGAACACCACAGATTTCAGTATCAAAGTTCTGGGCAAAACGATGCCCCTCACCGTCCTTGAGGCTCTTGGCCTTCTGGAAGCCGGCATCAAGACCGGTTTTGAACCGATTGCTGTAGCGCTTTCAACGCATCAGTCGCATAAGATCCGTACGCGGCTCGCCTCCTCCCCGGGGCTTCCGCTTGAGGCGCTTGAGAACCTCGCGACGGATCCGGCGTCTGACGTCCGGGAAATGCTCTGCTTGAACTCCGACGCGGTCTCGCGCCTTCCGTTCAGCTATCTTGCGGAACTGATCGGCGACGACCCCTATCTCTTTGAACTCGTGTCTCAGAGCGACCGGTTCAGCGAAAGGAAGGACCTCGATGAGATAGCGGAGTACTATCAGGGGAACGAGGATCCAGCGGTGCGACGTGTGGTGCAGGCAATTTTCGACCACACAATGCCGCTTAAAGGACAGAATAAAAAAGACTCCGAAGAGAATTTATAACAAAGGCAAAACCCGGGTCGCAGTGATGCGATACCAGAGTTAATAAAAAGGAGAAGGCGGATCAGCTTCAGAGCTGATCCGCCTTTCTTCATTCCGCGCCTCGCGTTTATTCCTTCACTGAGGCGTCGTGTGATGCCGCGAGTTCGCGCCTCGTGGTTTCGAGGTGCGCCTTCATGATCGCGGCCGCTTTATCGCCGTCCCGCATCCGAAGCGCCCGGAGGAGCTCCTCATGCTCTTCGTACGACTGAGTTTTCTCAGCCTCTGTCAGATGCACAACGCTTCGCGATATTTTCAGAAGCTCATCAAAGAAGTGCCAGAGAATCACCGCGATCTGGTTATCGCCGATCTCCGCGATTTTCAGATGAAACTGCCGCCCGGCGTCCTCTTTTTCCTTCTCACTCGCCTCACTTCTCAGCACGGCAATCAGCCGGGAGAGCTCATCAAAGTCTTCCGGAGTTCCCTTCCGGGCAGCCTCCCGCACCGATACCTGCTCGACCGCGATCCGGATATCAAGGAGATCAATCAGGGTTTTGAGTCCCGGGGACGCGAGGAACGGTCCCACTTTCGCGAGTACCTGACCCGGGTCAAGCTTCTGAACCACAACGCCCTTCCCCTTCACCTGATTCACGATTCCGATGTACTGAAGCGACTTGATGGCGTCCCGGATCGGAATCCGGCTGATGCCGAGACTGTTTCCGAGCTCGCGCTCTGAGGGGATCATGGTCCCGGGAGGATATTCCCCTTTCAGAATCCGGTCCCGGAGGATTTCAGCTGCCTGGCGATAAAGCGGCTCGCTTTCGCGGCTGAGCGGCTCTTCCGGCTCGGTTTTCTTTCCGTTCATCATGGCTTCAACTCTCTAAATAGACTGGCTCTCTTAGGTGCTGCCCCTGGGGCGGTCTGAAACTCTGCCGGTTTCTGCTCCGCTCTCTTTATATTTCCTTCCGCGACAAATATCTGATTCCATGGGAAACCCCTGAAGAAGCCCATTCCATGCACCAATCCAGAGCTTGGCGGAACCTCTTAGGAATCAGCGGATACCGCAAAGATAAGAATATTCTATTCGTGGTATACCAAAATATCACTCTCTCCATTACTTTTAATTCCGGATTCTTTGTGATACTCTTTGTTGCCTAGGTTAAATAGCTTAGTTAATAAATAATAAGAACTAGGCAAAACCTAGGTAAATCACCTTATTTTTAATTGGAGAGTTACATCATGCATTTCGGTCACAAACTGATCACTTTCGCGGTCGGCCTTGCCATTGCTGTTGGCGCTCAGGCACTGCCCCAGGTCAAGATTCTTGCCACGGGCGGCACGATTGCCGGTACGGCTTCCAGCAGCACTCAGATGACGGGCTATAAGGCCGGCAACCTGGGTGTTCAGGTTCTGATCAACGCGGTCCCGCAGATCAAGCAGTACGCTGAAGTGTCCGGTGAGCAGGTTTCCAACATCGGCTCTGAAAACATGACGGACAAAATCTGGCTGAAGCTTGCCAAGCGCTGCAACGAGCTGCTCGCCGATCCGAACGTGTCCGGAATCGTGATTACGCACGGCACGGATACGCTGGAAGAAACCGCTTACTTCCTGAACCTCACGGTTCACAGCGATAAGCCGATCGTGATTGTCGGCGCCATGCGTCCGGCTACCGCCATTTCGGCTGACGGCCCGATCAACCTCCTGAACGCCGTGAAGCTCGCAGCGGATCCTCAGTCGAAGGGCCGCGGCGTTCTGATCGCCATGAATGACATGATTAACGGCGCGCGCGACACGACGAAGACCGTCGCGACCTTCATGTCGCCTGAACTCGGTGCCTTCGGCTTCATCGCTTCGGGCCACAATTACTTCGTCCGTCAGACGACGAAGCGTCATACGTCGGGTTCTGAATTCGATGTGTCGAAGCTCGACTCTCTCCCCCGCGTCGATATCGTCTACTCTCACTCGAACGCGGACCGCGTGCCGATTGACGCTTTCGTCAAGGCGGGCGCCAAGGGCATCATCATGGCCGGCACCGGTGACGGTTCTGTGCATGAATGGGAAGAACCCGGGATTGTTGACGCCACGAAGAAAGGCGTAATCGTAATCCGTTCCTCCCGCGTGCCGAACGGCCCGGTAACGGAATCTCTCCAGCGCTACGCGGATGAAGGCATGCTGCAGAGCGGCACGCTGAATCCCCAGAAGTCCCGTGTTCTGCTTCAGCTCGCTCTGACGAAGACGAACGACCCGAAGAAGATCCAGGAATACTTCGAAGAGTACTGATCAAGGGTTAAGCGCCCGACAAGAGTTTCAGTCCCCGGGCGCTTTGCTCTTCCCTCAGTCTCTCCAGAGAAAAAAATCCCCGGATGGCTTCTGCAGAGTCATCCGGGGCTAGGAGAGAAGATCAATAAAAATCTAGGCGGTTATTCTCTCTTATCAAGACGTTGCAAGTCTGTATCCGGAGATGCAGTTCTGCCGGATTTTTTCAGTTTTCCCCGCCACAACCCTTTCCGTACTCCTCAAAAAGTGACCTCAGCTCAGGGATCAGTTTCCTCGCCGCAGGGTTCGCCTCTGCCGCAATCTGCAGCTCAATTCCTTTAAAAAACGGCACCACCGTGAGTTCATTCCGCCGGATTTCCCGCTCGATCACTCCCGGATCCGCGCCGAAAAAGATCCCGGCCCCCGATTTCGCGAGCATGATCCCGGTTTCCATATCCGGAACAAAATGCGTCCGGGCGGTTTTTCCAGCGAGTTCGAGCGACTTCAGCATCGCGCGGTCAGCCTGAAGAAAAATGACAGGGATACGGCTGAAATCCTCAGGGCTGTAAGGCACTCCGGTTCGCCGGATCAGGCCGGGGGACGCGGTGAGCACCCAGGGCACAGACGCGATCCGGTTTCGGGGCGATGTTCCGTCAGCGATCCGGGCCGTAATCGCAAGATCCGCGGATTCCCGATCGGCCTCAGACACGGTGAGGGAGAACGACACTGCCCCCTCCTCCGCCGCTTTGGAGAAGAGCGGAAGTATCCGGGCTGCCGCGACTCTCGGGTCACGGAAGACCGTCAGTGTCACGGGTTCAGGCTTCTCATCAGATTCAAGGAGTGTCTTGACAGATGTCCGGATACCGGCGGCAAGCCTCGTTCCAAACGCGGTGAAGAAAACACCGGTCGGCTCCGCCCGGTATATCGGCTGATCAAACCGGCTCTGAAGATCATCCAGCCGCCGTTTGACAGAGGAAGGCGCGATCCCGCGCCGTTCCCCAACCTTCGAAAAACTCCCCAGCTCCTCAAGCTGAAGGAGCATCAGCCACGTATCCGGAATAAGCGATTTTTTCATTCGATCGGCTCGATAAAAGGATTCTGCCGGCAGGCCTCTTCGAGAAACCGCAAAAGACCCAGGCGCACCACGGGAGCAGTTTCTTTCGCGATAAACGCGCGAAGCGGAAGCGGGAGAGAGTGCCACTGCGGGAGCACATGAACGAGGTTCCCCGAGTCGAGATAGGGAGCCGCGAGGTACGCGGGAACGAGCACACCGATACCCTCTCCCGAGAGCGCGCAGAAAAGCGCTGAGAGATGACTTCGGAGCGAAACTCTCGACTCCGCCTGAACCCGCCTGACCGATTTTCCCCGGGTGAAGGTGAGAAATCCGGGATCCACCGCGTCTTTCGGCCCGAAAAAGAGATGCCTCTCCAGATCCTCCGGATTTTCAGGCGTCCCATTCGCCTCAAGATACTCCGGGGCCGCGACACAGATCCGCGTGAGCGCTCCAAGCGGATGTGTTTCCACGTCTTCCATAAAGTATTCGCCGTGGCCCACCCGCAGATCGACCCCCTCCCAGAGCGGGTGGTACGTGCCGTGTGTCAGCCGGATATCGATCCGGAGTCCGGGGCGGCTTTCCGCGAACCGGACGATCAGAGGAGAGAGCAGCGTGGCACCGGTCGTCGTAGGTACCGAGACCGCAAGGCTCTCATACCCGGGCTCTTCCTCTGATACGGGATCTGCCTGGTAAAGGCTTGAAGCCGGTTCCTTCCATTTCCGGAACCGCTGGATGCCGGCCTCAGTCAGCGTAAAGACGCCATTTGTCACCCGAAAAAGCGGCTCCGCCGCTTCCCGCGTGAGGGCGTTAAGGAGCGTTTCCGCTTCTTCCGCGTGAAGCCCCAGCGTCTTCCGCCCCTTTGTGAGACTCCGCGCCTCCGCGCAGGCGCAGAAAAGCACCCGTGCGAGAAGCCTTTTCCCCGCGTCTTCCTTCATCACACTCTCCTCCGAAACCGGCGTCTCTATTTTAGAGGAGCGCCTCTCGGGCACCGCTTCAGCCGCTTCAGACAACAGGTTTTCTCCTGCCAATAAAAAAGGCTTCCGGTGAACCACGTTCGGAAGCCCCTGAAAAAGCTCTTCCGGGAGCCGAAAGAGTGAGAGAGAAAAATTAAAAATGACCCTCGCCCGGCAGCCGCCCATGACTGCCGCCAGGCGGGGAGGAGAGAACTTTTTTACGCGGCTTTCGCGCGGGCTGCCGCCTCATCTGCGCCGACCCGGCCCCAGATCACCGCGGCTCCGAGCTGGGAACCTGAGAGATAGTCGTCATAGAAGAGACCGCCGATCGCGTTCCCCGCGGCGTAGAGTCCGGGGACCGGCTTCGACTCTGTATTCAGCACTTCGCCCTTCAGGCTGATCTTCGGGCCGCCGAAGGTGGCTGTCATACCGCCGGAGAAAGGAACCGCGAGGAACGGCCCCTTTTCGATGGTGTACGGCTTCTTCATCGTGGCAGGCACCTTAAGAGACGCGCCGCGCCCGGCGTGAACCGCGTCGTTATATTCAGAAACCGTCTTTTCCAGCGCTTTCGCGGGGACACCGATCTTCGACGCGAGCTCTCCGATCGAATTGGCTTCAAAAATCGGAGCCTTGGCAGCCTTGTAGCGATCGATTCGCATAGCCACAATCGGAAGCTTCACCACAGCCAAGTCGAGAATAATGAAGGCCGAATTCCGGATCGTGTCCTTTGCCGTATGGCGGGCGATTTCGACGTAGGTCGACGCTTCATCCACGTACCGGTTCCCGAGCGTATTCACGCAGATTCCGAAATTCACCATCTGCGACGGATTCGCCTTGGTGGGTCCATGGATCGGACCGGCATGGAACTGGTCCATATTCACGTACATCGGGAAGAAGGGAGCCGTGAGAAGAATGTTTTCGCCGGTGAGAGTCATCGAGCCCCGAATCGGCATCCAGGCCACTTCGCCTCCCATGAACTGGGTGACCAGCGCCTTATTCGCGTGGAAACCGCCGGTCGCGAGAATCACGCCGCCCTTCGCGTGAATCACGAGCGGCCCCTCGGGCGACACCGCCTTAACGCCCGTGCAGCGAAGCATATCGTCATGCAGCAGCTCAACCACCTTGGTATTGAACATCATCGGAACGTGCAGTTTCTCCACTTCCGCCATCATGTTCTCCACCATCTGGGAGCCGCCGGGACCGGCCTTTGAATCCACCTGATGGCTGCGGCCAAGCATCGGCTTGATCTGCATCGGGATCTTTTTCCAGCTGAGGTGGCAGCGGTCAGTAAGCCACTGCACAGCGCCGGCAGACTGCTCACAGTACATCTTCGTGAGTTCCGGGTCGCCGCGGCCTTTCGACACCATCATCATGTCCTGATAGAAGGAGTCAAGATCGTCCGTAATGCCGTCACGCTTCTGAACCCAGGTGCAGGCCGCATTGACGAAGCCGCCCGCGTAAATCGTGTTACCCATCGGAACAGCGGACTTCTCAATGAGAAGCACCTTCGCGCCCCGGTCCGCGGCTTCGATTGTCGCCGCAAGCCCGGCGCAGCCCGCGCCGACCACGATCACGTCATAGGTAAGCTCCTTCGCTTTCGGAGCCTTGGCCGCGTGAGCGGCAGCAGGAACCGCGGCGGCCGCGGCAGCAGCGGTACCCGCGAGTCCCGCTTTGAGAAAATTTCTTCTGGATGCAAAAGCCATGATTCATCTCCTTAGGCTGAGATCTTCCTGAAGAAGATCTCCTCTTTTTGGCTGAGAGGAATCTTATGAGGCTTATCCGGAAAACTTAATTACGCAAAACTCTGTTATTTATTAATTTATTGATTTTAAATCGATAAATTAAATTATAAAAATTTATATCCGAAAGTATTATCAGAATGCTTTGCGCAAAACCGCCGGGAACCGTTCCGTGATACTCAATAAAAAAGCTGATTCCGGAGCAGGTTCCGGGAATCAGCTTTCGTTCTCCGACTTTTCAGAAAAAGGCTTTGAACTCTCAGTTCTTTTCGACGAGGCACTTCACGAGTTTCCGAGCCTCACTCAGCGCGTGAGTCGGATAGTCGCGGTCCCAGGCCGAGCGTTCCGCCTGCGTCATCAGGCGGCCCCGGGTAAATGTCGGATCGTAAGGATCCGCTGCCCAGGGCTCTGAGAGAATTCTCCGAAGGCTGTAGACCGCGCGCTCACGCTTCTTCCCGTCCCCGGTTTCGTTAAAGAATCCCTGCACGTTGAGAGCCCGGTCTTCGAGCGCGATCTGAAGCGTGAGGGTGTATTGCAGGACGCCCTCTTCCGTCACGTTCTTAATGATGGTGTAGATAAAGGGGCGGCCCGATGCCGTGCTGCCGCTTCCGACACGGATCAGCCCCTGGGTTTCTTCCAGAATCTCGTGGACATTCTCGATCACGGAATCCACGTCTCCGAAGGGAAGCGCGTCTTCGCGCGGGATCAGGCTGAAAAACGCGACACCGTCAGACTCTTCTCCGTTAAAGCCATAGATCTCAGCGTCTTCCGGGTCTCCCTCCATCCGCTCCATGCCGAGGTACTCGGCCGGAATCACAAGGGGGACGCCGGATGCTGTGATCTCCCGGGCTGACTCTGTCTCCACAGCCTTTTCGTCATAGGCCGCCTGAATGAGAAAATTCTCCATGTCCTTCACTTCCCTCAATGCGGCTCCTGCCGCGTAGCTCTCAGCTTTATAGCATCAGACTGACTTCTCTGCGATAGAGGATTTATCAAAAACTTGAGAAAATCCGTGCGATTTTCAGAATTCCTCTTTCTATGATGGCGAATTATCACTTCAAGTGCAAAGCCTGAGAAAAGAATAGTGGCCCATAAAGC
>OGJI01003312.1_pt1 | contig 12608 bp, 7 predicted proteins | sample 1572031 | NCBI WGS metagenome assembly OGJI01 (sample SAMEA2582119, study PRJEB24529) | metagenome | biome: Human gut stool | place: China | collected 2011
TATTCATCATGCAGCAAAGTCTTATTAACTTCATCCTGTAATTTAATAACAGGTTTCAAGTCTCTTTTTGGTTTCTTTATCTCAATCCTTCTTATTGATAAATCAAAATATTGACTCATATGAAACCTCCATTTACTCCGGCTTTTTTACTCGTATTTTTCCAGATAGAAGGAATACAGGATCCTCTCCTTCACGGGCAGCTGCATCAGCTTCGTCAGTGCCTCCTCATAGTATTGGATCTGGACGCTGTAGCGGTTCCAGAGGGCTTGCAGGGAATCGATCACATCGGTCTTGTAGTCCAACAGGACGATCTCTCCGTTTTCTATAAAGAAGACATCGATGATACCCTGAATGAGAACCTTTTCCCCTTCAGGAAGGTCCTGATCCAGGCGCTTCGCATCAATGCCCAGCACGAAGGGCTGCTCTCTGTACAAAAGGCCCTGTTCGAAAGCTCTCCACATGCGGTAGGCCAGCTCCTGTTCCAGAAAATGCCGGATTTTGGGAAGGCTTACGGCCTGCGCATACTCCTCTGTCAGTCGTAGGGAAGCTGTCTCCCGCTGCAGGAATTCCTTCAGACGTACCTGTAACCGGTCCGTATCCAGGCCCTGACGGTATTCCTCATAAGTCCCAGGGCATCCGGCAAATAGTCCGGATTCCATAAACAGATAAGAAAAGTCCAACAGTTCCATGGTCCGGTGGAACGCGTTACCGCGGACGGCTCCGCTGACCTTTTCCTGTTCTCTGCGGAAAGCCGGGATATAAGGCACCACTTCTTTTTCTTCGAAGGTATGAAATGCCGCTTCATCCTTCTCCGCCATGGCCGCAATCTTCAGTTCCGATACCGTTGTCTTGGTATAGAGCTTCTGCAGGCCGGGATACGGATAGGCATAGGCAAATCGCTCCCGCAGTTTCGCAAGCTTTCGTTCGTTCTCCTCCGGGTCCCCAGGCAAAGGAGTCTCGCCGTCCGTCACACGCTGCAACAGTTCCCTGCGGTCTCCCATGCGCAGTTGTTCCCTGATCTCCTCTGCCACCAGGTCTTCTGTTCCCAGCGTTGTTACTGCAATTCCTGTCTTAGGCAGGATCGGCAGCAGAAAATCCATATAGCTCCCCGCCTCACAGAAATCCAGATAGGTCAGCTTCTCCTGTCCTGTCATCCGGGACAGCTCCCATTTTTCCTCCGCCTTATCCAACACCGCTGTCAGGATCAGTTTTTCTCTGGCACGGGTCAGTGCCACGTAAAGCACACGCAGTTCCTCCGCCAGATTGTCCTCCTTCATTTTCGCTGACAGAACGGCCCGGCGGAGGGTCTTATTTTTAATGCGGCGGCCGGAATCCACATAGTCCACCGCTACTCCCAGATCCATATCCACGATCAGGGACTGGTTCGCATCCTGCATGTTGAAACGCTTCGACAGCCCGGAGACAAATACCACGGGGAATTCCAGACCTTTACTCTTGTGGATGCTCATGATCCGCACCACATCGGCATTTTCGTCCAGGGTATCCGCCTCACCGTAATCCACATCGTATTTTTCCAACTGTTCCATATAACGGATGAAATGGAACAGTCCAAAATAACTGGTCTTCTCAAAAGCAGAAGCCTTCGTCAGCAGCATCTCCACGTTGGCCCGGCGCTTGCTGCCAGCAGGAAGTGCCGTCACATAGTTCAGATAATCGTAATCGTCCAGGATCCGCTGCAGCAGGTCGCGGATGGAGGTGAAAGGGGTCAGATCACGGTAATGATCAATACGTTGTAAGAAAGTATCTGCCTTTTGGGAAAGTTCTGTCTCCGGTTCCATATCCTCCGGTACTGTTGCAGCTTCCAATGCGCGCTGCCAGTGCTGTCCGGCCCCGGCGGTTTCTTCTCCGGCGCTTTCGCCCGCTGATGCCTCTTCTCCCGCTTCCGCCATCCGTCCACTCTGCGCCACTTCTTTCAATGCCTCATACAGTGTCATTCTCTTCCGGGAATGCCCTTTGCTTCCGCTGCGGATCCGGGCGATTTCTTCCTGGGTAAAGCCTCCGAAGATCGACTGCATCACGCCGAACAGCGGAATATCCTGTCTCGGGTTGTCCAGCACTCGTAAAAACTGCAGCAGTTCCTGTACTTCCAGGGCCCCGAAATATCCGGTCTTGGATGTAATGTAGACAGGGATTCCCTGCTGTTCCAGTACTTTCTTGAATTCCTCATCCCAGCCACTGGTGGTACGAAGCAAAATCACCATATCCGAGTACCGCACCGGGCGCAATTCTCCCGTAGCCTTCTCCATGACTTTCAAACTGCCCTTCAGCTGCTTGATACGTGCCGCAATAGCCAGTGCTTCCAACTGTCTTACGTTGTCATAGTCCACGGGACCTCTTGCCCCGTCGGGACGCTGTTCTCCGCTGCCGCCTTCCGCACCATCCCCCTTCTCCGGCTTACGGATCAGTAATAGTTCACTGCCGTATGCAGGATCCTCTGTGGCGGGATATGTGGCCCCGGGATACAATGCTGCCTTATCATCATAGGCAATGCCGCCGATCTCCTGGCTCATGATGCGGGAAAACACATCGTTTACCGCATCCACCACCTGCACACGGCTTCGGAAGTTCTTCGCCAGGTCGATCCGGCACAGATCCCCACTCTCCTGATAGGTGTCGTATTTTTCCAGGAAAAGTTCCGGTCTGGCCAGACGGAATTTATAAATACTCTGCTTCACATCACCTACCATGAAGCGGTTATAATGTCCCTCCACTTCCCCGGAGATGGCACTTAACAGATATTCCTGTACCAGATTACTGTCCTGGTATTCGTCAATGAGGATCTCCTGAAAATACTGGCGATACTCCAATGCCACGTCACTTGGCACAATGTCATATTTCACACCGGTGCTATCCATTCCTGTATCACCGGTGCTGTCCGTCCCTGCATCGCCGGTCTCTTCCACTTTTTCCCGTTTTAGCAGAATCTGTAACGCATAGTGCTCCATGTCGGAAAAGTCGATCAGATGTCGCTCCTGTTTGGCCGCAAGAAGCCTTCTATCGAATTCCAGCACCAGGTTAAGCAGCATCCGGAGCGGCTCTCTGCAGGCTTTCCCCTGTTCCACCACCAACTCTAACGGTGTCTTGAAATATTGTTCCGTCAGATCCGCCAGCGTGTCTTTTACGCTATTACGGATGGATTTCGCCAGCTCCCGTTTGGCGGGATCCACGCTCTCATCCTTCTTGGAAGAAAGACGGCCGAAAGTCACTGCTGGAACCTTTGCTGCCTGTTCCTTCAAATCCTTGCAGGCCGCCAGGCGTTCCAGCTGTTCGCTCTCCGCTTCTGCCAGTTCTCCATACATATATGGACCGTCCGGCAGCTCACACAGCTTTTTCACTTCCACCAGTTTTTCCAGACACCCTTGCAGGACACGGCTCACACGCTCTGCCAGATATTGTCCGTAATCACTGTGCAGCAGGGCATCCAGATCTCCCGCCGCATAATCGTTTTTACGCTCTTCCAGCCATTCTGCGGGCCAGGGAAAACTTCCGGCATAGCGGGACAGGTTCAGGATATGCTGTTCCAGCACGCTCTCTCTGCCGCCGGGGCAGAAATATTCCACACAGGCGTGGAAACGTTCCCGTGCCTCCCGGGATGGGTCCCCGCTGTCACGTTTTCCCGGAACCTCTTCCGCAAAATCATTCCCTGACGCTTCCTTCGGTATCATCGCTCCGCTGTCACGGTTTTCCCGGGACGTCGGAACATCATCCGGAACAAATTTCCCCGCATAGGCATCCTCCAGCAGCTGTCCCAGCACCTCCTGCTGCAACAGCTTGATCTCACCCTCGTCTGCCACACGGAAATCCGGATCCAGACCGATCTCATTAAAATGATTCCGGATCAGGAACAGGCTGAAGCTGTCGATCGTGGTGATCTGGGCATTGTGTAACAGGGCGGACTGCTTCTGGATATGGTCGTTCCCCGGATCCGCTTCCAGTCTGGCGGCGATCCCGGCTGCGATACGCTCCCGCATCTCCGCAGCCGCCGCATTGGTGAAAGTCACGATCAACAGGCGGTCAATGTCCGCCGGATGCTCCCCCTCACAGATCATACGGATGATACGCTCTACCAGTACCGCCGTCTTACCGCTTCCCGCGGCCGCCGATACCAGAATGTTGCTGTTATGCAGTTCGATTACCTTTTGCTGTTCCGGGGTAAAATTCATTCCCATACGCTACCTCTGTTCCTGTTTCTTTTCTCCTGTTGCCATCCTATTCCTCCGGGCAGCGGGCGCTTTCTCTTCGAGCTTCCTGTCAGGCACACACTCCCGCCGGGCACCCTTTGCCCTAAGCTTCCACGGTCTCCTGCATCCGCTGCATCAGCGCCTGCTTATCCAGATCTTCCAGCTGTCTCTTCTCATAGCCCGGAATACTGCCATCGAAACCGCAGACCTTTTTATAGGCGCAATAAGTACAAGCCTCTTCATTGCCTTTCTCATAGGGATTGGCTGCTATTTTTCCGTCCAGGATCTCCCGCCCGATGCTGCGGATCTTGGCATCTACATAAGAAGATATCAGCTGCATCTCCTCCCGGCTTAAGACACCGGATCTGGCACTGAAGCTTCCATCCTTTTTCTTCTCCACCGGAATTACCACAGACTTATCCTGCATATAGCGGTCCAGCCGCTCCACGACCTCAGGATCACTGTTTACTACACCGTTCATACGAAGCTTTGCAAGGATCTGTTCATTGATCTGCTCATCCGTGAGTTCCACCGGTGTCTCTATGGTGGGATCATCGATGTGATAATACAGAAGTGCCGCCGGAACGATCTCCTTGTCCGGATGCTTTCGGCTCTCCATCTCCATGGCTGCATTCATATATACCACCAGCTGCAACTGCAGACCGTAATACAATGCCGCCAGATCAAATTTCCGGTTGCCGGACTTATAATCAATGACCTTGACGTAGACATGCTCTGCATCTTCCGACACATCGATACGATCGATCCGTCCCTGCAAATGCATCTTCTCGTCCTCAGACAGATCCACATGAATGCTGTCCAGATCCTCCGCAAACCGGAAAGAAAGTTCATAATCATCTGGCTGGAAACTGCCCTGTTTCAAATGTTTCTGCAAGGTCAGCACTGTGCGGGTCAGGATCCTGCTCATGCGGGTAATGGCATATTCATTCCGCGCAGAGCTGTATAATACCGTCTCCCCGTAGGTTGCCGCATAGGCTTCCACGGATTCTTTGACGGCTTTGGCTGCAAAATCCTCCGTAAAATCCCACCATGTCAGGTTGGATTCTGCAAGTTTTCCTGCAAAGTTTTCCAGTACTGCATGATATACCGTACCCATATCCGAAGCCTCGAAGCCGAATTCTTCCCGTTCCTGCAGGGAAAGACCATATTGCAAAAAGTGTCTGCAGGCACAGGCAGCATAAGTTTCCAGACGGCTGACACTGTTTTCCAGCTGCTGTCCGTACAATGCTCTGGCCACGATCCGGGACAGACCGCTCTCCCTGTATCTGCGAAATGCCGCCCGGGTCAGCAGATCTCTGCCCGCCGCATCCGCCTCGTAGGCACGGTACATGAGATAGAAGTCCTGCCTCTCTTCTTCCGGCAGGGTTCCTTCCACATATTCCCGCAGTTCCTCCGCCAGATATCTGGCACCTTCCTGTCTGCCCTCGATCTGTTCCAGACGGCTGCGGTTCTGGGGATACTCCACGCTCATTGCCGGGAACAGCTTCCGCACCGTATCGATCAGGTAGGACGGTCTTATGCCCTTTCCTTCACTGTTTACCTTGGCATAGGACAGATACAGCTGTTCTGAGGGCTTGGTCATATTCAGATACAGATATAATCTCTGGATATACATCTGCTGTCTCGGGCTGGGTGCCATCTCTGTCCCGGATTCAATCAGGAATTCCCGATCCATATCCGAAATGATCCCGCCCTTGGAAGCATTTTTCGGAATATTTCCGTCATTGACTCCCAGGAAAAACAATACCTTCACCTGTTTCAGACGGGTTCGCTCCATATCGCCCACCACGATACGATCCACGTTCTGAGGGATCGTACCGACAGTGATCTCGCCGAAACCGGCCTCTAAAATATCCGCAAATTCCTGTCTGGAGATTTCTTCCTCTCCCAACAGTTCATAGACCTGATCCAGCAGATCCATGACCAGCCGGTAAATCTGTGCATACTCTCTGGCTCTGGATAAGTCTCCCTCTTTCTCAAACTGCTGCTGATAGTTCAAAAGCTTTTGCTGCACCTGATTCTGTTCCAGGAAATCGTACAGATGGCTGACATAGTCTCCAGCCTTTTCCTGGCTTCCCATGTGCAGAATCTCCACCGCATCCATGAACTGTTGCCGGATAAGATTCAGACGCTCCATGGTCTTCTCTTCCGCCTGTTCGCTCTCCTCCGCATTTCCCTGCAGTTCTTCTGTTCTGCGGGTAAACAGACGGCTATAGGTCCGATAGCCTCTCGCCCCGGTGCAGATCACATAGTTTTCCAGCTCATCAATCTCTTCTCTGGAAATATTCGCCATGCCGCTGCGCAGAAAATGAAACACCGTATCATAGGAAAAATCCTTAATATACAGCTGCAATGCGCTCTTGATATATTCGATCATGGGATTCAGCACGATCCCTCTGGTACGGTCCAGGAAACATGGGATCTCCAGCTGTCCGAATTCTGTTTCCACATAGGAAGCGTATCCTTCCAGATCTCCGATGACCACGGCAATGTCCCGGTAGGTCATCCCCTGCTCTCTGATCAGGTGCCGGATGTACAGCGCTGTCTGGTGGACTTCCTCTCTGGGGGAAAGGGCTTCAAACATATGGATCTCTTGCTGTTCTCCCGCATACGGTTCATACTGATACCGGAACAGATTCTGTTCCAGATAGTGTAATGCCGGTGCCTTGGCGAAGCGATTGGGCCCCCCCTTGACAAAGAGATCCTCTCCCCGCTCTACCTCTGCCTCCGCTGCCAGCTTTTCCAGATCCGCCACCGTCTTCTTGCTCAGATGGAACAGCTTCTGTTCACCATCCATTTTATACGGATCCTCTCCCACTCCAATGGTCACGGTAACGATGGTCTCTGCGCACACGCGCATCAGTTCCTGGATCAGCCGGTTCTGTATGGGAGTAAATCCCGTAAAGCCGTCAAACACCACTACACTGCCCTTTAAGATCTTTGATTTGGACAGGGATCTGCGCAGTACATCCAGTGTCTCCTCGGTGGTGATAAAATGATCCCTGATATAATCCTGAAAGCCCCGGTACAGAGTCTTTAAGTCTTTCAGTTTCATGGCCAGCGCGCCACGCTTCTGTGCACTGGTGATCAGCTTGTCCATATCCTGTGTGCTGATACCGTATTGCATGAACTCGGAGATCGCACTTTTCACCTCATGGATATAGCCCTGCTTGTGCAGGAGACTTCCCATGGCCGGAAGCTGTTCCTTCAGATCCGCCGCCACTTTTTGCAGCACCAGGCTTTTGCCGGTGTCATCCAGTACCGGCATCTCTTTGGTCCCCACTTCCTCCAGAATGCGGTGGCTGAGTCGGCCAAAGCTCAGGACATCGATATTCAGGATGCCATCCCGGTCACTGCGCATGACCAGATCCTTCTGGGTCTGCATGGTGAACTGATCCGGCACAATGATCAGGAAATTCCTGCCCGGTTCCTCTGCCGCCCGCTGCATGATCTCTTCATAGATTCTGTGGCTTTTGCCCGACCCGGAAGGGCCAAAACAGAAACGTAAGCTCATAAGTCTCCTCCGTTATGCTGTCCGTTTATTTCAGATCCAGTTCAATGGGACAATGATCCGATCCCAAAATTTCCGTGTGGATCTTCGCATCCGCCAGCCGGTCTTTCAGACACTCCGATACCACGAAATAATCAATTCTCCATCCGGCATTTTTTGCTCTCGCCTGGAACATATAAGACCACCAGGAATACACCCCGGTCAGGTCCGGATAAAAATAGCGGAACGTATCGATAAATCCGTTCTCCAGTACCTTCGAAAAGCAGGCTCTCTCTTCATCAGTGAAGCCCGCATTGCCACGGTTGGTCTTCGCATTTTTCAGGTCGATTTCCTGATGCGCCACGTTCAGGTCTCCCGCATAGATCACCGGCTTTTTCTCTTCCAGCTTCTTAAGATACGCCAGGAAATCCGCTTCCCACTGCATGCGGTATTCCAGTCTCGTCAGCTCTCTCTGGGCGTTCGGTACATAGACTGTCACAAAATAGAACTCCGAATACTCTGCAGTGATCACCCGGCCCTCATGGTCGTGTTCCTCCACGCCGATGCCGTAAGTCACCTGTATGGGCTCTTCCTTTGTAAAAATTGCAGTGCCGGAATAGCCCTTTTTCTCTGCGTAATTCCAATACTGATGATATCCGGGCAGATCCAGTGCGATCTGTCCCTCCTGCAATTTTGTCTCCTGTAAGCAGAAAATATCTGCATCCGTTTCCTGAAAGAAATCCAGAAATCCCTTCTGCATGCAGGCTCTCAGCCCGTTCACATTCCATGAGATCAGTTTCATATTTTCCCTACCTCTTTCCTGATTTGTCTTATGCCATCTTATCCCGGTCATAATTTTTATCCGCTTTTCTGTCATCTATTCGTTCTATCCGCCGTGCTTTTCCATCCATTCACATTCCTTCCGGGCAGCCTTCAGAGACGCTTCGTACCCTTTCAGGATCTCCATAAGTCTCTGTACATCGATGATGCCGCTGACTTTATTTTCCGGGTGATCCATCCATGGATGCTGTTTTTCCGGCGGATAAATATTTTCTATGGTATTTTCCCCGATCCGATACCATTTCTTCTGATAGCAGATCGTGTTGTCCGCCGGGTTTAAAAAGGTTTTCAGTTCCGTCAGTGGATAGATCTCTGCCGGTGTCCGGGGATTACCTTCCAGACCTCTCACGGCAGTGACCTTCACAGTTCCACCCTCCGGTACTACACACAGCCACATGGGCTCTGCAGGTTTTTTCCATAATTTATCCAGTATAAAGTTCAACGGTCCCAGTAACAGGATCGTCATGAAAACCGCCAGCGCTCCCGTCAGTTCCGGAATCCAGTCACCCCACAACAGCATCTGGAACAGCAGATGGTCACTCTCCCGCACACCCCAGACCTTCATCACTACTAGCACGGTTGCTACCATATAGATCAGTATAGTGATCAGGGCAAACGGCATCAGTACTTTTTCTTTTTTCATGCCCCATGCGGCATAAGCCTTGCATTCATCGTCCGTAAAAAGCACGGGCAGTTCATAGCTCTCTGTCATGCTCCGCTTCTCCCTCTTTTGCTATTCTCCGAGAATAATATGCAGGAACCGCTTGTCCAGCATCAACGTCCGGTTCCAGGGATTCAGGATCACACCCTCGATACCATCGGCAGTCAACGTCATGCGGAACAGCTGCTCCATATCCGTGAGAAAAGTGGACATTACGCTGCCGCTTCCCTTTAATTCTTCCTCAAATCCGGTGAAGGCCGACCACCATTTTTTCCCATCGGAGGTCTGCACCGCCTGCAGGCGCATGGCAGTTCCGGCGGCCTGTGTCACCGCTTCCTGCACATCTGCTGAGGGCGGTTCCACCGCCACGATAAGCTGTCCCTGCTCCCGCATACGTCTGCGCACCACCGTCAGAGCATGCGCCAGAAGTTCTTCTGTCGGCTCCTGCTGTAATGCCAGAATTGCCTCCTCTATTTTCTCATTTCCCTGTAAACCTTTATCTTTCTTTTCGTCCATAACCGTAATGTTGTCCTTTTTAATTGTAGTCGTTAAATCACTTCATCCTATTTCCCATGTCCCTTGCGCAATCTTGTATGCAATCTGTCGAATTCCATAAGAGCCCCAGGCAACACAGCTCATGCCTATGCCTATCATACCATAAATGCCTCCGCAATTCCACTCACGTTTCCCTCCAGAAGCTGTCTTTTCCTTGACAGTGGGGATATTCGTTGCTAACATGAACCTGAGCGTTTGATGCTTAGAAATGAGGATAATTATGGATACTTTTGACCCGAAGCACATTTACAGCGATGCCGCAAAGCTGGCTCGTCTGAAAGATAAAAAGCTTTTCCTGTTCGATATCGACGGCACCATTGCCGTAGGCGATACCTTGTATGAGGGAAGTGCGGATCTTTTCCGCTACATTCAGGCCATCGGCGGCAGGGCTTATTACATTACCAACAATTCCACAAAAAGCGGACTGGACTATGTGAAAAAATTCCACGATGCATTTCACCTGGACAGCACGGAGGATCAGTTCATCACCTCCGGCTATATGACGCTGCGTTTTTTGAAGGAGAATTATGCAGACAAGAAAATCTTCGTTCTGGGAACCGCTTCCTTTGTGGCGGAACTGCGAAAGAATGGCCTCTGGGTAACCGAGGTCTGCGAGGACAGCATTGACTGCGTGGTCGTTGCCTATGACAGTGAATTAAATTATGCAAAGCTTACCGAAGTCTGCAAGATTTTATTCACCCAGGATGTTCCTTTCTACGGCACCAACCCGGATCTGCGCTGCCCCATCGACTTCGGCTTTATCCCCGATTGCGGTGCCATCTGCGACATGATCACCGCCACCACAGACAAACAGCCCATCTATCTGGGCAAGCCCAGCAAAGAGGTCGTAAAGCTTTGCCTTGAAGTCTCCGGCTTCACTCCCGAGGAGACTCTGGTGGTTGGCGATCGTCTGTACACCGATATTGCCTGCGGCATCAACGGTGGTGTGGACACCTGTGTTCTCTTCACCGGCGAGGCACAAAAAAAGGATATTCTGACTCCCGAGGGGGAGCCGAATACCCAATATCTGCCGGACTATGCTTTTGAAAATGTGCAGGAATTATTAAATGCCTGCCAGGGTGAAATAAATTTTAAATAGCTCTCTTCACGACACCGATTCCCAACGGATAAGGTCCGGTGTGTACGCCAATGGTGGCACCGATCTGGATGATGGGAATGGTGTCGATGTCGTATCCCTTTTCTTTCAGTCTGCCTGCCAGTCTGTCGCGGAACTCTACGGCTTCTTCATAATCGTAGCCATATCCCACGCAGACGCTGTAATTGGCAATATCTGCCTTTTCCTCTGCAAAATATGCTAACAGCAGATCGATATTTTTATCTACCGTCTTGCGACGGCTTCTGCCGATACCGGAGGGGAAGATTTCTCCCTCTTTTAAGGTAATGATGGGCTTGATGCCAAGCAGGCTGCCGGCCACGCTGGCTACTTTGCCGATACGTCCGCCGTGCTTTAAATATTCCATATTTCCTACGGTGAAAAAGATTCTGCCGGAGCTCTTGATCTCATTCAGGCGATCGATACTCTCCTGGTAACTCTTCCCCGCATCTCTAAGGCGTACCGCTTCCAATACATAGATGCCCTGCAATACGGTATTCACAGTAGAGTCGCAGACATAAATCTGTGCATTGGGATATTCCTCTTCCAGGATCGCTTTTGCATTCAGAGCAGACTGCATGGAGCCGCTGAACTTGGTGGTGATACAGATGCAGATGATGGGAGTTCCCGCCTTGACAAAAGGAAGAAATGCATCTACATAATCCTGCACGGAAGGCATGGAAGACTTCGGATATACATCCGGGTGATCCACCATTTCCTGATAGAACTCACGGACACCGATCTCTATCATTTCCTTCTGGTATTTCCCCTCTTCAAAAGATACATAAAAGGGAACTACCGTAATGTCTTTTTCTTTGGTCAGCTCCATGGGAAGATCACAGGAACCGTCTGATATAATATGAAATGCTTCGCTCATTATCGCATACACCTTTCTACTTGTTTGCAGAGTTTAGCTTACCACGTTGTGGAGTAAAAAGCAATGAGTTTTTGCTATTATATTTCATTTCGTGGTGTTTTATGTTGTTTTATGTAGTTTTTATTACTATATGTATGGAAAATCCGAATTACGCGATATTTGTCGATGAAAGTTTGTCAACCAACATACAACATTCGTTGACAATGGGCAGTTCTCTCGATATACTTGAGTTGTTAACCATTCATTCCCCCCAGTTAACATTTTCTGCAGGAATGACCCCCTTTCATTCTCTGCAAACCCAAAAAACAGCCCGGCAGGATCTCCTGTCGGGCTGCGTTATTGTCTTCTATTATTCCTATCTTTATATGGAGTAATCCAGATTCTCCAGGCGCTTGTTCCGTCGTTCCACCAGATCCGCAATGGTGACTCCGTCCACTACCTTGTTCACTGCATCATACAATTCCTGCCATACCTCCAGAGTCTCACAGGTATCACATCGTTCGCAGATATCAGCGCCTTCCTCCAGACATGCCACCGGAGCCAGTGAGCCTTCCGTCAGTCGTAAGATCATTCCTACAGTAAAATCTGCCGGATCCTTGGCAATACGATAACCGCCCTGGGCACCACGGACGCTTTTTACATAACCTGCCTTGTTCAAAACAGCAATGATCTGCTCCAGATACTTTTCGGAAATCCCCTGTCTGGCAGCAATTTCTTTTACCTTGATACACTCTCCGTTGTTGTTCAATGCCAGATCCAGCATGACACGTACTGCATATCTTCCTTTGGTTGAAATTTTCATCCTATCCTCATTTCCGAGCATCTTCCTGCTCTGTTTCACTTTTAAT
>OGJI01003317.1_pt1 | contig 12580 bp, 7 predicted proteins | sample 1572031 | NCBI WGS metagenome assembly OGJI01 (sample SAMEA2582119, study PRJEB24529) | metagenome | biome: Human gut stool | place: China | collected 2011
CTCACCCGTTCCCTGACGCCGACGCTTCCTTTTATGGGAAAGGTGATTGTTATTCTGGTTATGTTTATGGGAAGAATCGGGCCGGTGACGCTGGCTGTCGCACTGCGCCGCAGAACAGGAAGAAAAGATGTCGATATTCAGAGACCGGAGCAGCGGATTCTGATTGGATAGTTGGGAAAATAAAAAACAGGACAGATTTCAGAAAACGAGGAAAAGAAATGAGTAAACAGTATGCAGTCATTGGACTTGGAAAGTTTGGTTTTTCTGTAGCAACGACACTTGCGCAGGCAGGAAAAGAAGTGCTTGCCGTTGATAAAGACGCTGAGCCGGTACAGGAAATTGCCGATCTTGTTACCTATGCGGCGCGCGCGGACATCACCGACAGCCGTGTTTTTGCATCGCTTGGCATCAGCAACATGGATGTCGTGATCGTCGGCATCTCTGAAAATATGGAGTCGAGCATCCTCGCCACCCTGCAGGCAAAAGAGGCGGGCGTGCCGCTCGTCATCGCAAAGGGCATGAGCCAGATGCATGCCAATATTTTGAAAAAAGTCGGCGCGGACCGCGTCGTGATGGCGGAGAGTGAGACGGGCATCCGCCTCGGAAAAAGCCTGATTTCCGGTGGCTTCCAGGACTTCTTCATGCTGTCGGATTCGTTCTCCATGGTAGAGCTTCCCGTGCCGGAAGCGTGGACGGGGCATAACCTCGAGGAGCTGGATCTGCGGAAGAAATACAGTATCAACGTAATCGCCGTCAAGGACGGGGAAGACATCCGTGTCACGGTCAATCCGAAGACGCTGCTCCGCGCAGAGGAAGTGCTGATTCTGATTGGCGAAAACAAAGAACTTGCCAAATTGATGAAAAACAGGAAATGAGGGGACCATTCATGATTACAAGCAGCAGCAATGCACAGGTAAAAAACATTATTGCGCTGAACAAAAAAGCAAAAGAACGCCGGGAGCAGGACGTTTTCGTGGCGGAGGGCTGGAAAATGTTCCAGGAAGCGCCGCGGGAATGGCTGAAAAAAGTATATGTGTCTGAGAGCGGCAGCAAAATGCATGAAATGCCGTCCGACGGGACAGAATACGAAGTAGTGGACGACCGCGTGTTCCAGTCCATGTGCGACACGAAGACGCCGCAGGGTGTTTTAAGTGTGATCCGCATGCCGCATTACACCGAAGAGGAGGTGATGGACAACGGAAAGACACCGCTTCTGATGGTACTTGAGGATCTGCAGGACCCTGGAAATGTCGGAACAATCATCCGCACCGCAGAGGGCGCAGGAGTCACCGGCATCATCATGAGCCGCGGTACCGCGGATATCTTCAATCCGAAAACGATCCGTTCGACGATGGGCTCGATCTACCGTATGCCGTTTCTGATCGTCGACGATGCGGTCGGATTTGTAAAAGGCTTAAAAGCGCGGAAGATCTGTACGTACGCGGCACATCTGCACGGCGTGCATTCCTACCGCGAGGAGGATTACACAAAAGGAACGGCATTCCTGATCGGAAATGAGGGAAACGGCCTGACCGATGCAATGGCAGAGGCCGCCGAGTGCCTGATCCGTATTCCGATGGAAGGAAAAGTGGAGTCGTTAAACGCAGCGATTGCATCCGCCGTTCTCATGTATGAGGCACACGGCCAGCGCGCATAAAAGAAAGAGCGTTACCGGTTTTCTTACATTTCTCTTAACCTGCCGGAAACCTACTCGACAGAACCGGTATTTTGAGCTAAAATAGAAAGAGCAGAGTCCGGGCTGAATTTCTGTCAGTCCGGTAAAACTGTAATATTTGCCAGAAAAGCAAAAGCTGTTTTGGGAGGAAGGAAAAATGAGTGAGAAAAAAAACATCAGTAAAAAGGAGCTCCGAAGAAGAAAGCGGAAGCGTGCGCTGATGATCAAAACAGGAATTCTATGTGTTCTGCTTGTCATCTTCGGCATTGGAATCTGGGCTTTGGCCGGAGGAACAGAAAAAATCCAGCAGAAAGCACAGGAAAAAGAGGATCAGAAAACAGCAGAGGTGGACGGTTCCGTATCGTCGAACAGCACGGGAAGTGCTGAAGCGCCGACAACGAAAGCACAGATTATGGCGGAAGCCGATGCACTTGCGCAGACATACGATTACGATGGAGCCATTGAAAAGCTCCAGAGCGTAGAGGGCGCAGCGACCGACGCGGATATCATCACAAAAGTAGCAGAGTACACCAGCACGAGAGATGCCTGTGTGCGCGTCAACGTCAACGAAGTAACCCACATTTTCTATCATTCTCTTGTAGTCGATCCGCAGAAAGCGTTCTATCAGGACAACGCACAGACCGCAGGCTTCTGCCAGTGGATGACCACCGTGGATGAGTTCAACGCGATCACCCAGCAGATGTACGACAGAGGATATGTCATGGTTTCGATCAACGATCTCGTGAAAAAGACCGTAGATGATGACGGAACCGTTCATTACGAGGAAGGGGACATTTACCTGCCGGAGGGCAAGAAAGCATTCGTTCTTTCTCTGGATGACCTTTCCTATTACCACTCTTACGACGGACGCGGCATTGCCAGCAAGATGGTAGTCGGCGACGACGGAAAACCGACCTGCGAATATATTCAGGATGACGGAACTGTTGTGACCGGTGCTTACGACTGCATCCCGCTGATGGATCAGTTTATCGAAGCGCATCCGGATGCCGTATACCACAATGCGCGCGGAACCGTAGCACTGACCGGCTACGATGGAATCCTCGGATACCGCACCGACGGTGATTACAAGACGAGAGAAGATCTGACGGATGATCAGGTAGCATGGCTTGATGCACACCCGGATTTCGACTGGGATAAAGAGTGCGAGGAGGCGAAAAAAGTAGCCGATGCGATCAAAGCAGACGGCTGGACATTCGCAAGCCATACCTGGGGCCATATCCGCGTCGGCGACAAACCGATCGAGACGATCCAGGCGGATACCGAGAAATGGCTGACGTATGTTGCACCGCTCATCGGCGGAAGCGATATCATCATCTTTGCACATGGACAGGATCTTTCCGACTGGCACGATTACACGATGGACAATGAGAAGTTTGCTTACTTAAAGAGTCAGGGCTTCAACATCTACTGCAACGTAGATTCCTCCCAGTATTTCGTTCAGGTAAGAGACAATTACCTGCGTATGGGACGAAGAAACCTGGATGGATACCGTCTGTACCAGAACCTCTACGGAGGCGGCGAGGACAGAACAAGCGATCTGTTTGATTCTGCCTCTGTTATTGATCCGCAGCGGCCGACAGATCCATCTCTTTACAATTTAGGTTAAAGAATTTTGAAAATGAAAAAGATCTCACAGAACTTTCTATTATTTATAGAAGAAAGTCTGTGGGATCTTTTTTTCAGCAGGGCGAACCGTTTACAGATATTTTTCTACGAGCGGAAACGGCAGAGGCCCGAGACGGAGCAGTTTTTCATGGAAACCGATCAATGAGAATGAGTCACCTTCCTGTTCCCGCACTTCCGAGAGGAGCTGCGAAAACGAGAGCGATCCGACACAGTATTTCAGATAGTTCGCCGGTGTCTCGAGAATATACTGATATAAAGAGGCAGCGGCCGACGCATCCGTGATGCCGAACTGCGCCAGAAAGGCTGACGCATCCGAGAGGAGCCATCCCTGGCTGTGGATTCCGAGATCCAGCAGCGAGCAGAGGGTAAGATGCACCGAGCGGTTCAGATACCAGAGACGGCAGAGCGCCTGCGTGTTTGCATCGAGATTACGTGCGGCGTAGCGGCAGGCATATGATTCAACGTAGGTTGCCCATCCTTCCACATAACCCGACGGCGCGTAGAGATGGCGGATCAGAAGCGGGTCGGAGCGCGAGAACGAGACGGTCTGGTACAGATGGCCGGGAAAGCCCTCGTGGGCAAGTGTGGAATACAGTTCGATGCCGGTCATCTCATCCGCGGGATTCAGGTAAATGGAGTTGGGTGAATTGACATCGGCGGGCGGTGTGAGATAAAAGGCGGGGCTTAAAAAATCCTTGAGGGAGTCATCCACGGTCTTTACTTCGTATGCGATACCCGAAAGAACGGGAAAATCTTCAGAAACGGCATTCTGCAGATCGGCAAGCATTTCCTCCGGCGTGGAGAACGGCAGCACGAGCGCCTGCTCGGAGAGGGAGAGCGACGGATTCTGATCGAGAATGATCTGCATTTCGGCACACTGGTCCGCAAGCTGCTGTGTTAAAAGGCGGGTCAGCTCCTCCGGTGAAGCGTTAACACCGACGCGGCTGCGGAGAAGATACGCATAGTAGGAAAGTCCGTCTTCCTGCCGGGAAAGACCGCCGGCGTTCTGTGTTCCTTTGCCGCGGAGTGAAGAAAGCGCATCGGAAAGAGAGCGGTAGGCGGGAAAAACACAGGAGGTAAGGAGTTTTTTATGCGTCTGCAGACAGAGATTCCTTTCCGCCTCAGAAAACAGTGAAGACGCCTGCAGTTTATTCTGAAAAACGGTGTGGAGCAGATGGCTTTCCGGTGTATCCGCGTCGGCGAGAAAAGCACTGCACTGGCGGATAATGCCATCGACCGCAAGGTCATTCTGAAACACGCCCTGCCGGGATTTTTCCTGCTCGAGTGCGATGAGGTCGGAGAAATAGCGCGGTAGATCCTGCAGGAGATGGAGGTAGTCGGCGATATCCTGCTGTGTGCGGAACGGGTACTCTGCGAGCAGAATGGGAAGCTGTGCCTGAATCCCGAGCGACGGACCGAGCGGTTCCGCAAGAAGGCTGGTGCTGCCCGGCATTTTCTCGCAGTCCAGCTCGTAGAGCAGAAGATCGAGCGTGATCTGATTTTCCGCGGAGAGGCGGTTGCGATGAAAGGATGTGAGCGTTGTTTCCACACTCTGCAGCAGGGCATCATACGAGGTGCGGTCAGGGATGGAAACCGTGCCGAACGAGGCGGTGCCGGGGGCAATTCCGCGGGAAGCCGGATCGGCGAGGGTATAGTGGAGCGTGATGGCAGAAGAGGTTACCTCGGAGTGGAACCGTTCCTCCACATACGCGGAAAACCGGCGGTTCTCACCAGGGGAAAAGAACGGGGAAAAATACCAGAACAGCAGGGCGAAAAGAAGTCCGCCGCACAGAAGCAGAGGGAACAGGATGCGGCGGTGCAGAGAAGCTGGTTTCATAGAATAGGCTCCGGTGCGGACAGTTATCATAAAGTATGTAAAAAATGCTGATTTTATGCGCTTTTTCCGTGGCCTTTCATTTGACTTTCCAAAACGGCTTTGCTATAATCAGTAACGAATGAAATAAGGGACTTTTCAGTGCAGAACGGATTTGAAAAAGAATCCGCGAAGGTAAAAGAGAATCAGGTGGAAATCCTGAGCGATCCGGTCACTGTAAGCAGGGAGTGTTAGCTGCAGAAATGCCATTGTGCGAAACGCATGAGAAGGCGCGGCTGCCGTGAAGATCTGCGAGTCAGGAAACCTGCTGGAAAGGTTAGTGAATCGCTTCCGATGAAAGCATATATTCATGGAAAGATGTACGAAGCAAAATCGGACATCTGCTTTTTTGTCGCCATGCGTCCGAAAAAGAGCTTCGGTGGAGAAACTCTTTTGCAGAAAAAGCAGATGTCTGTTTGTCTTTTCGCAGAAAAAATGTGTCCTCAAAAACAAGATTACTTGCAGGGAGACATCATTGACGGGGACAGGCACCGCCCAGTTGCCTGAAAAAGTCAGACGGAATCCGGAGCAGATGCGCGAAGGAGATCCGAAGAAAAGGAGAAGTTATGAAAGGAAATTCAAGCAAATTTCTGGCACTGCTGCTGTCGGCGTCCATGATCATGAGCCCGACTGCCAGCGTATTAGCAGATACGCAGGAAAAAGCAGCACAGACAGAAAGCAGCGCAGCCGCAGAGGAAGCGCCGCAGAGCGAAGAAACAGCAGAGACGGCAGAACCGGAAACAACACCGGCAGAAACCGAGAGCAGTGAAAGCACTGCAGAGACTCCGGCAGAAGAGCCGACGGAAACACCGGCTGCGCCTGCAGAGGATCAGACACCGGCAGGATCTGACGAGACCGAGACACCATCCGCAGATGAGGATGCTTCGGAAGATACTGCAGAGGACACTGCAAAAGACGGTGAAGAGACTGCCGATACCACAGAAAAAGAGCCGGAAGCAGCAGATGAGACTTCCCAGGATGCTGAAAAAGAAACACCGGCAAAAGAAGAAACCAAAGATGCTGTAAAAGAGAATACCAGTCCGGCGGCAGAACAGCCGAAAACGGAAGTAAAAGAAACAACCAAAAATGAGGCATCCAATACAGCCGAGGAGAAAGAAACAAAAGCAGCGGAAGCAGCAAAACCGGCAGATGGTGAGTATGAGACTTCTGCAGAAGCAACCGGAAGCATGTTCCGTGTGATTTCTTCCAGACTCATCGTAAAAGATGGAAAACTGAAAGCATCCATTCTGCTGAGTGGAACCGGCTATGATTACCTGTATACGGGAACAGCAGCAGAAGCTGCCGCAGCAGATGAAAAGAGCTGGATTGCTCCGACAGGAAGCGAAACCTATACGGATACGAAGACTGGTGCAGAAAAGACCGGATATCGTTTTGAAATTCCGGTGGAAGAGCTTGACAAACAGATGGATGTTGCCGTTCGCTCAGCCAAGAAAAAAACATGGGCTGATAAAACCGTTACGATCCACAGCACCGATGCAATCCCGACGGTAACACCGGAACCAACCGAGACTCCAAGCGAAAATCCAGGTGAGGATTCCTCGAATAAGCCAGCCAGTGTAGAAGCACCGGTTACCAAAGAGGACGGCAGCGTATTCAAAATGTTCGTCATCTCCGAGGCAACAATGATCAACAAGGGCGATAAACTCGTTCTTACACTGAAAACAAACAACGTATCATTTGATAAACTGTATCTTGGAAAGAACGATGACCTTGCAAAAACACCGGCTATCCAGGGAATGCAGGAAGCAAACGGCGGTTATTCCTTTACATTTGAAGTAGATGCGGACAAAGCCGGCACAACCGTTCCGATCGTTCTTGGAAAGAAAGACGGAACCTGGTACACCAAACAGCAGCTTTATCTTGCAGTTCCGGGAAGCAAAACACCGGAAGTAACTCCGATACCGGAGCCGACCGAGACTCCGGTCCCGACTGCAACCCCGACTCCGAGTGAGACTCCGGTTCCAACCGCAACTCCAACTCCGGAACCGGCGAAAGTAGAAAACGGTATCTACAGCGGAACCGCGGAGACCGGCGCAGCTATGTTCAAAGTAGTCGGCGTAGAGCTGACCGTAAAAGACGGCGACATGAAAGCACGCATCACGTTAAGTGGTGTTGCCTACGATTATCTGTACATGGGAACACCGGAAGAGGCAGCTGCCACAGACAAGAGTGCATGGATTGCAGGCGTCGGCACCGTTGATTACACAACAGCAGACGGCGAGACGAAAACAGGAATGCAGTATGATATTCCGGTAGCAGCACTCGATCAGGCACTTGTTGTTTCTTCCCATTCTGCAAAACGGGATAAATGGTATGCAAGAACCATTACTATTGCATCTTCCAGTCTGAAAAAGACCGCAGATCTTCCGGCAGATGAGACCAATAAAGTAGCAGATGGTATTTACAGTGCAGAGGCAACAACTAATGCAGCAATGTTCAAGGTAGTCGGCGTAAAACTGACCGCGAAAAACGGAAAAATGACAGCAGTTATCACCTTAAGCGGAAGCGGCTATGATTATCTGTATATGGGAACCGGAAAAGATGCGGCAGCAGAGAGCGGCGCATGGATCGCTTCCACCGGAAAAGTGGACTACACCTTAGACGGTGAAACCAAAACCGGAATGCAGTTTGAAATCCCGGTAGAGGCACTTGATCAGGAACTTGCTGTAGCAGCTCATGCAGTAAAGAGCGGCAAATGGTACGACAGAGCCATCACGATTGCATCTTCCAGCCTGAAAAAGACCGGAGATCTGCCGTCGGATGATTCCAACGATCCGAAACCAACCATCGTTCCGACCAAGACCCCAACCGTATCTCCATCTGAGACACCGGTTGTAAAACCGACCAGCACCCCGGCTCCGGCACCGACCCAGAAACCGGCCGATACCAAACCGGAGCAGGAATCCAAATATGAGTCTGACTTAAGCGGCGGCACATCCAAAGTAGACAGTGCAACCACACTGGCAGACGGCGTTTACACACCAGACGGATTCTCCTTCTCCGGCGGATCCGGAAAGGTAACCATCTCCTGCAGCAAGATTACTGTAACGAACGGACAGGCTTATGCAACGATCGCATTCAGCAGTCCGTACTACGGATATGTAAAAGCAAACGGAAATAAATACATGGCAAATGTCAGCGGCGGAAGCAGCATCTTCACCATTCCGGTTGAGCTGAACAAGAACAATACCATCATCGGTATGACCACCAGAATGTCCGTTGCCCATGAGATTTCCTACAACATCTTCATCTCCCTGGCAGCAGCAAAGAAGGGCGGCAGCACTTCTTCCAGCACAGGATTTGTAAAAGCAGACGGAACAATCTCCACGATCAGCACCGATAACTCCAAGCTGGATACCACCGCTCCAGAGATCATGGGACTGGAATACAAAGCAGAGACAAAACTTGCTTACGCAGAGTACTTCAAGATGTATCATTACGACGAAGGCATCACCCTGCTGGAGATCGATATGACAAAAGATACCGAGCGTGATCCGGAGAAACAGAACGAGGACGACAAGAAAGCAGAAGATACCGATACCGCAGCAGCGGAGGATACCGCAGCAGCAACCGACGAGGAAGAAGCGGCAGCAGCATCCGATTCCAAAAAGACCAGCACTGAGAAAGCGAAAGATCTGACCGAAAAGACAAAAGAGCTGTACGAAGGCAATGTTGTCAAATATCTGATCGTTCCGAAAGATGTTGAGATTCCGGCAGGACTGGACAAAGATATGATCGTGATCCAGCTTCCGGTTGAGAAAACATACGTAGCATCTGAGGATGCCCTGAAACTTCTCGATGAGCAGTTAGACGCAGCAGAGAGCATCAAAGCAGTCGGCATGGAGCAGAAAGACTGCCAGATCGAAAACATTGCAAAAGCAATGGAAAACAAAAAAATCTCCTTCGACGGAGCATTCGATGATCTGGACTACAAAGCTCTGGTAAAAGACGAAATCGATTTTGCAATTCTTCCGTCTGAGTTCCTTCCGGGAAATGCAAAAGATGAGGAAGATGCTGATGCAGCCGACGAGACCGCAGATACCAAAGCTGAGGATCAGAAGGACGATAAAGACGATAAGACAACGGATGAGAAAGCAGACGAAGACAAGACTCCGGAAGAACTTCTGAAAGAGGAAAATGAGCGTCTGTCCGACACCGCAGAGCGTCTGGCAACCCTGACCATTCCGATGCTGGTTGACCGTTCCGCAGACGAGAAGACCGATCTTGCGAAAGCAGAGTGGCTGAAAGTCTACGGCGTGATCTTCGGATGCGAGGATCAGGCAAACGAGTTGTTCAAGCAGATGGTAAAGGCAGAAGAGAATAAATAAGTACAATAATTTGCAGCAAAAAATGAGAAAGGGCTGCTGCCGTATGGCAGCGGCTTTTTCTTTAAGAAAGGAATATCAAATGACAGGAAAAAACGAAAGAAAGCTGAAAAAATGGGCTGCACTTTTTCTTGCAGCAGCGATGTCACTGACGGCCTGCGGCAGCACCGCATCAACGGGAAGCAGCACATCGTCCGCGTCGGGCACTTCGGCAGTTTCTGAGAGCAGCACATCCACAGCATCCGCAGCAGACGTTTCCGAAAGCCAGACGGAGAGCACATCCGTCTCGGAAAGTACGGCTGAAAGTGAAAGCACCTCCGAAGCCACTGCTGCGAGCAGCACCTCCGGGAGTGATACCGCATCCGCGGATGGTTTCGCAACGACAGACGATGTCAGCGACGCACCGGACATCACCGGAATCACCATCGAGAGCAAGATGGTCCTGAATTACGCCGAGTGCTTTAACGTATACTACTGCACAGACGGCTATAAACTGATCGATGTCAAAGACGGCGCGCAGTATCTGCTCGTCCCGGACGGAAAAGAGGCGCCGGATGACCTCGATTCCGACGTAATTGTAATCCATCAGCCGCTGGAACGCATCTACATGGCAGCAACCTCTCCGATGGCGCTGTTCGATGCCATCGACTCCCTCGATACGATTCGTCTCTCCGGTGAAACCGCAGACAACTGGTACGTACAGGATGCCGTTGACGCGATGAATGCCGGAACGATGATCTTCGCCGGAAAATACAGTGAGCCGGATTACGAACTTCTGGTCAGTGAGAACTGTGATCTGGCCATTGAATCCACGATGATCCTCCATTCCCCGAAGGTACAGGAGATGATCGAGATGCTCGATATTCCGGTCTTCATCGACCGTTCCAGCTACGAATCCCAGCCTCTTGGCAGAACCGAATGGATCAAACTCTACGGTGCCATGCTGGACAAAGAGGAGGAGGCAGCCGACTTCTTTGCAAGTCAGGCAAGTGTTGTGGAAAATCTGAAGGATTTCCAGAATACCGAAAAAACGGTCGCTTTCTTCTATATTAATACGAGCGGAGCTGCCGTTGTGCGGAACCCGGAGGACTATATTTCCAACATGATCGAGCTTGGCGGTGCGCGCAACGCCTTCCGTGATCTCCAGGACGACAGCGGAAAAACATCCGTGCCGATCACGATGGAGCAGTTCTACGATACGGCCGAAGATGCGGACTACCTGATCTACAACGCAAGCATCGATTCCACCGTCAAAACCCTGGACGACCTGCTGGCAAAGGATTCTATGTTTGCCGATTACAAAGCAGTCAAAGAGGGCAATGTCTGGACAACCGAGAAATCGATGTATCAGGCAACCGATAAAATTGCACAGTTTACCAACGACATTAACCTTCTGGTAACGGGCGGCGATCCGGATCAGATGGTATTCTTAAGAAAATTATCCTGATGGAGGAACGTATGTCAGAGAAAAAAAATATGACAGGAAAAGAGAACAGTTTCCATATGGAAAACTTCCGGCGCCGTTCGCGGTATGCCGCTGTGTTTCTGGTGCTGATTCTGGCGTTCGCCGCCATCACCGTGCTGAATATCAATTCCGGAAACGTAAATATTTCGATTCCGGAAATTTTCCGGATTCTGCTGCGGCGGACCGGAGAGGGGAAAGAGTACAATATTATCTGGAAAATCCGCCTTCCGCGTATTCTGATGGCGGCAATCCTGGGCGGTGCTCTGTCCCTGTCGGGCTTCCTTTTACAGACTTTCTTTGAAAACCCGATTGCCGGTCCGTTTGTTCTTGGAATTTCCTCGGGAGCCAAAATGGTCGTGGCGCTGACCATGATCTTTTATCTGGAGTGGGCGCGCAATATCACATCTTACACGATGATTGTTGCAGCATTCTTAGGATCCCTTCTCTCCGTCGGCTTCATTCTGCTGATGTCCCGACGGATCAAAAATATGGCAGGACTTCTCGTCGGCGGTATTATGATCGGTTACATCTGCTCGGCGGTCACGGATTTTGTTGTCACTTTCGCGGAGGATTCCGATATCGTCAACCTCCACGGCTGGTCACAGGGAAGCTTCTCCGGCATGAGCTGGAGCAACGTAGCGATCTCTGCGGCTGTGATCGGCATCACCTTTGTCATCACGTTCCTGATGGCAAAACCGATCGGTGCATACCAGCTCGGTGAGGCGTATGCGCAGAGCATGGGTGTCAACATCAAAGTATTCCGCATCGCGCTGATTCTGCTTTCGAGTATTCTCTCCGCATGCGTCACCGCATTTGCCGGTCCGATTTCGTTTGTCGGCATTGCCGTCCCGTTCCTCGTTAAACAGAGCCTCGGCACATCGCGTCCGCTCGTCGTAATCCCGGGAACGTTCCTCGGCGGAGCCGTCTTCTGTATGATGTGCGACCTGATCGCGCGTATGGCGTTTGCACCGCTGGAGCTGTCCATCAGTACGGTCACATCGATCTTTGGTGCGCCGGTCGTCATTTTCATGATGCTGCGCCGGAAAAGGGGGTAAGAGAATATGAATGAATATTATTTTCATCTGGACCACCTGACGGTCGGCTATGATAAGAAGCCGCTGATCAAAGATATCTGCATCGGCATCGAAAAAGGCGAGATCGTTACGCTGATCGGACCGAACGGTTCCGGTAAATCAACGATTCTGAAAAGCATCACCCGCCAGTTAAAGCTGGTCGGCGGAAATGTGGAGTTTGACGGGAAAAACCTGCATGAGCTTTCGTTCCGCGAGTTGTCCACGAAGATGGCCGTTGTGCTGACGGAGCGCATGAAGCCGGAGCTGATGACCTGCCACGATATTGTGGCAACGGGCCGCTATCCGTACACCGGACGGCTCGGCATGCTGACTCGCGAGGATGAGGAGAAGGTCGAGAAGGCGATGCGCGCCGTTCATGCCGAAGAGCTCGGCGGCCGCGATTTCAACGCCATCAGCGACGGCCAGCGCCAGAGAGTGCTTCTTGCGCGTGCGATCTGTCAGGAGCCGGAGGTCATCATCCTCGACGAGCCAACTTCTTTC
>OGJI01003334.1_pt1 | contig 12534 bp, 10 predicted proteins | sample 1572031 | NCBI WGS metagenome assembly OGJI01 (sample SAMEA2582119, study PRJEB24529) | metagenome | biome: Human gut stool | place: China | collected 2011
GGCATCGATGATGTATGTGCAGCACCGATTTTCACTTATATTATGTCGTCAGTTCACCAACCGAATGTGTGTTAAACAACAATTATCCTATCTCACTTCCAGCCACAATATCCTTATCTACTGTCATAACTGAAAGATTATCCTTATCATCCATAGCTGCAAGTATCATACCCTGTGATTCAACGCCGCATATCTTACGTGGTGCAAGGTTTGTTACTACTGCAACCTTCTTTCCAACCATCTCTTCTGGCTTATAGTACTGTGATATTCCAGATACTATCTGGCGCACTTCATCACCTACACGTATCTGCGAGCAAAGAAGCTTCTTAGCCTTCTTTACTGGTTCACACTTAAGCACTTCTCCAACCTGAATCTGTATCTTTGAGAAATCATCATATGTTATCTCTGGTTTTTTCTCAACTACTGGATACTCTGTAGCTCCGTTAGCCTTTCTCTGAGCCTCCTGAAGCTTCTCAACCTCTTCCATAACTACATTTATATCAAGTCTTGCAAAGAGAATCTCTGGCTTATCTGTAACCTTTTCTCCTGACTTTCTAAGTCCGAACTTATCAAGGTCATCAAAATCTCTTTCACCCTCTGATGGGGCAGCTGGATAAAGCTGCTTTAATATACTTTCAGTTGTGTTTGGCATAAATGACTTAAGAAGATTAGCACCGATAGTAATACTTTCAACAAGGTTATAAAGAACCTCTTCAAGTCTGTCTTTCTTAGACTCATCCTTGGCAAGTGCCCAAGGCATAGTCTCATCTATATACTTATTACATCTCTTGAATAAAGAGAATACCTCTGTCATGGCATCTGCAACATGAAGTGTAGACATCTTATCCTGAACCTTATCTCTTGTAGCTGTTACAACCGACTTAAGGTCTGCATCAAAGTCTAAGCTTGTACCATTCTCATCAACACCTGCGCCCTCACTTGTCGCACCTGTCTTAGTAACAACACCACCAAAATACTTGTTAGACATGGCGATAGTTCTGTTAACAAGATTTCCAAGTGTATTGGCAAGATCTGAGTTCATACGCTCAACTAAAAGCTCCCATGATATAACACCATCATTCTCAAATGGCATTTCATGAAGAACGAAGTATCTTACAGCATCTACACCAAACATATCTACAAGGTCATCTGCATATATAACATTTCCCTTTGACTTACTCATCTTACCATCGTTCTGTAAAAGCCAAGGATGACCAAACACCTGCTTAGGAAGTGGTTCACCAAGTGCCATAAGGAATATAGGCCAGTATATTGTATGGAATCTGATAATATCCTTTCCTATAAGATGAAGGTCTGCTGGCCAGTACTTCTTGTACTGTTCACTTGAGCTGCCATCTGCATCATATCCAATACCTGTGATATAGTTAGTAAGTGCATCAAGCCATACATAAACTACATGCTTAGGATCGAAATCTACCGGAATACCCCACTTGAAGGATGTTCTTGATACACACAGATCCTGAAGTCCTGGAAGAAGGAAGTTGTTCATCATCTCATTCTTTCTTGATACAGGCTGTATGAATTCTGGATGAGTGTTAATATGCTCAATAAGTCTGTTTGCATACTTGCTCATTTTGAAGAAATAAGCTTCTTCCTTTGCTGGTTTAACTTCACGTCCACAGTCCGGACATTTGCCATCAACAAGCTGTGACTCTGTCCAGAAGGATTCACAAGGTGTGCAATACATACCTTCATATGAGCCTTTGTATATATCTCCCTGATCATATAGCTTCTTGAATATCTTCTGTACCTGTTTTTCATGATAATCATCAGTTGTTCTTATGAACTTATCATATGATGTATTCATAAGATCCCATATTCTCTTAATCTCTGCTGATGTCTTATCAACAAACTCCTTAGGTGTGATTCCTGCTTCTTCTGCTTTTAGCTCTATCTTCTGACCATGCTCATCAGTACCAGTCTGGAAGAACACATCATATCCCTCCTGACGTCTGAATCTTGCGATACTGTCAGCAAGTACTATCTCATATGTATTGCCAATATGTGGCTTGCCTGATGTATATGCAATAGCTGTTGTCATATAAAATGGACCCTTACTCTGTGGCATATCTATAACCTCCATTTTCCTTGTTTTCTCTAATTAATCCTGATTATTTGTACAGGTTTTCCAATCATTTAATGATAGTTAACTTTTGATGATATGTCAAGTTTTGCAAATCCCTAAATTTTGTGTATGCAAATCCCTAAAATTCTGTGGCTTTTGACCACGACATCTTATAATGTTATGATATGAATAATCATCCTTTGACATTCCAGCACTTATATTGACATATAATATAACATGCTTCAATATGAGCATAAAAGTGGGATGATAATCCAACGATGTGCGAATGGCGGGTGCTATGTACCCGTGACACATGTTTAGCACGGACCGAAGCGAAGCTAAGACGTGTGAGTGCGTAGCACAAAACAACCTGTATATATCAAAATCGGGGGCTTTTAACCACGACATCATAATGTACAGATATATAAAAATCAACAGAATCGTTAAAATAGGCTTAAAAGCCGGTGGAATATATGAAAATCCGCCTGATATCAACTTTATATCAACTTTATACCAGCTTTCCATATGCGGGATTTTTGTGTCCGCGCACACCTGACACAAACCCGATACGCCCTAAAAACGTGCGAAGCACAAACTTGAGATGCGCAAAGAAGCAGCGCAAGAATGGAGGATTATTATGTTTAAAACATTCAAAAAAACAATTAGTCTTGCAATGTCTTTAATCCTGTCAGCTGCAAGTATATCACTTTACGGCTGCAGCACACAGGATATACACAATATAACAGAAAAAAACGACTCTTCAATAACACAGGAATACTCCTATAGCCAGACAGGCAATACCGCCTTTAACGAATATACCGATAACTTATTTCGCGAAATAGTTACCGATGATACTCTTTCTCTTCACACATTACTTGAACATCCAGAGAACTATGGGATTAACGATTATAATATCACTCTCGGAAGAATAGACACAGAATCTCTTTATGATACGTCTGATATAACACAATATATAACTGAACTTAAAGCCTTTGACAAAAACTCCCTGTCACAAACCCAGGCTGTAACTTATGATTATCTTCTTTCGTATCTTGAATCACGCCTGTGTTATAGTGACCTCGACCTGTATGACTCTCAGCTCACTCCGACAATAGGCATACAGATAGAGCTTCCTCTTGTATTTTCTGAATACTCATTCCTTGAGCAAAAGGATGTCGAGGAATATCTTGAATTACTATGTGATGTTGATGGTTATTTTGAAAATATGCTTGAATACGAAAGATTGCGTGCAGACAAGGGCTTCACTCTCAAAGACTCCTTACTTGAGGATGTCATAAGCTCATGCCAGTCAGTTATAGATTCCATAAAACAGGAGAATTCCACTAACCGTCTTTTTATAGATGATTTTAATTCACGCATCGATGCTCTTGACTTTATATCTGACAGTGACCGACAGGACTATAAAAAACGTAATATAGAAGCTGTACAAAAGCACGTAATACCGGGCTATGAAGCATTAAGAGACGGTCTTACCCTGCTAAAAGGAACATGCCGTTATCAAGATGGAATAAGCAGCTATCCTGATGGTCAGAGGTACTTTGAAGGTCTTCTTGAGCAGACACTTGGATGGAGCAAATCTATTGATGAATACTCTTCCCTTCTTGAAAGCTATATGAGAAACTATCTGATCGTCATGAGAAAGCTCATACAAAAAAATCCTTCTCTCACCGATGCTTTCAGTTCTTATTCCTTTGGCACTTCCAACCCACAGGATATTATAGAAGAGCTTAAACAGAAAATGTCTGATGACTATCCTGCCCTTGATGATATTGACTATTCTATTAAATACGTGTCAGAAGCACTTTGTGATTATGCAAGTCCTGCCATGTACTTTATGCCACAGCTTGATAACCCTGATATCAACTCCATATATATCAACAAAACTGGCACAACAGACAGTTATATATATCCAACACTTGCACATGAGGGTTATCCTGGCCATATGTATCAGACACAGTACTTTCTTAAAACCAACCCATGTCTTATCCGTTCACTTATAAAACCAGGCGGCTATGTAGAAGGCTGGGCTTCGTATATAGAAGTACATTCATACGAATATGGCAAAGAAAGCCCCGAACTAAACACACTCGCAAAATGCAACTACGCATTAATACTTTGTCTGCATGCCATGGGTGATATAGGTGTCAACTACTATGGATGGGATGAGGCCCGTCTTTCCTCATTCTTAAGCAACTGGGGCTACTCTGATGTGGACACTGCACATTCCATTTATACAGCACTTATTGCAAATCCTGGCAACTACTGTAAATATGTACTTGGATTTATAGGCTTTGAAGAACTAAAAAAACAGGCCCAGAATGACCTTGGCAGCAACTTTTCTTTAAAAGAATTCCACCGTTACATTCTTGAAATGGGACCTGTCCAGTTCGATATTCTGTTTTCTTATCTTAAGCAGTGGGAAAACAGCCTAGTAGTAGTATCTTCCAGGGCAGCATAATCCACCACCGCCAAGACAACAGTTGCAGGCAAGATTAAGGACTATCAGTTTCATACACCAGCTTCCCATGCTGCTGCCTGGATTCTGATATGTCTGCTGTCTTCCTGTATACCACTCACCACCGCTGTTCATCCGCTGGTAGAACATCCTGTACTGCATATTATCAGGAGCAAGTTCAACAGCCCTCCTTGCATGTTCCATGGCAGTCGCCTGATTGCCTTTTCCTGCATTGGCCTGGGCACTGTAATAATACCATCTTGCATCTCTGTCCTCCATGCTGTTAAGAACATTAAGTGCTTCGTCAAAGCTTCCATTGTTTATATAGTTAGCTGCAGCTCTAAGATGTATGGTAGTCTGATCGTTCCCATTCATGTCAGAGGCACCATTGGCATTTCCGCCTCCTCCATAATATCCGCCAAAGCCAAATGGTCCATATCCCCAGAAATCTCCACCAAAGTTACCATAACCGCCATTCTGGTTGTTATTCTGGTAATCACCATCATAGCCATAACTTCCTGTACCTCCGCGATTCTGGCTGTAGGATGATGTATAGCCACCTTCCTTTTCTTTCATTATCTGGTTATATGCCTGCTGTACAGTCTTAAACATTTCCTCAGCCTTATCCTTGTTTGGATTATTGATGTTGGCATCCGGATGATATTTTCTGCTTAATGTTCTGTATGCCTTTTTTATTTCTTCGTCCGAAGCATCCCTTGACACTCCCAATACTGAATACGGATCAGTCATAATTCCTCCAATATATATGTTATATAGTCTATCCTCTGCCATAGTTAACTAAGCTTAGTTAATATGTTTTACCAGGATTTTCACTTTGACTTTCATTTTTTGTTTTCAATTCTCTTTTATTCCTGCACAGCTCGAATCTTGTCCATACTCCTGAATATATTATGTTTCGTAAAAGATTAGCATTTTCTATAACAGGAAGCCTCTCAAAGGCTGCTGCACACTGTGCCATAAGTGATTTTAATATATTTTCAACAAAGGCATCATAATCAGGTCTTTGTGAATACGCCCTGAGTCCATTATATCTGCCCTTTTTATTATCCTCTTCAAGATCCTCATATGCATCTAATATATATATGAACCTTCCAAGTGCGCCGCCTGTCTTGATAAGTGTATCTTTCCACTCATCATCTTTCATAAGCAATATCTGTGACATTATAATCCCAAACTGCTCCGCAGGCATATCGACATTTCCCTCGCCTGCCTTTTCAAGCCCGCTTATTTTATCCAGCGCTTTTTTTATAATATCAGCTTTTTCAGGATATGCTGCCTCTATACGCTTTACTTTGCCTGACAATGTATCTGCAAGCACCTTCCTTGTGACTTTCTTTTCATCATTCCAGTCGTCTATGCATTTGTAATATGTCATAAGCACATTCATATCTGCCACATAGCCTGATATATCATTCCTGCTGACTGGATGTCTGTGTAGTGGATGTGCTATGCATCTTGTCTCATACTTTCTTGTTTCCGGCTCGTATAAGCCAGTAAGAAGCAGAAGAAGAAATGTCATATCATAGCTTATGCATAACTGTCCGTTAACCCCATACCGCTCTTTAAGTTCATCACATAGTCCACAATAATATGAACGGTATATATCATATTCTTTAATCTTAAGCTCTGGCTTGTTTACTACAACATATCCGTACACTGGCACTATCTCCCTATCTTGTTAAGTCTGAGGCTTCTGTTATAAAAATATAACAGCATAAAAACGAAAGCATATATCTGTACACAACAAATACTGCTTTCGCTTATCATATAACATATTTAAAACTCACGTCAATCAATGCCTGAAAGATTAATAAATCTTTTAGATTATTTAGAAATACTGGTCACGGTAATCCGTCCCCCATATAAGAAAATCCTCATAATCTGCCATGGAATTAAATCTCATCTCATCTGTATACACATCTTGACCACTGTCAGAAGCTTTATCTGCCTCAACATCATAAGTTTTTCTGTGAGGAAATGTATACTTGTGTATATCTGTTCCATCATAACCTTCACCATCATAACCTTCACCATCATACTCTGGGTACACATTAATCACCTCCATAATGGAAGTATCCCCTTTGTGTGATGATTTATTCTAATATATAACTATCGCCTGTCTTCCCATATCCTTGTATCTTTGTTCTACAACTTCTTTATCATATTCATAGATACCTCTTAGCGGATCAGCCATAATATATGTATCAGCTGTATAACCAATAAGCACCATGGCATGCTCATGTGATTTCCACACTATTGTTTCTCCATCAACATTCCACTCAGCTGCTATATGTGGCTTTGCCATCCACATTGTTTCCCATACCAACACAGGATGTCCATTATCTACATAGTCAACAAGCTCACTATAATCAGCTCCTGTAACATTATAAACATTCATATCCGAATTCTCGCTGTATAGATATCTTTTTGCAGAATTCACAATTACTGGTGCAAATGCCCCACATGCATCCTCATCTCTTGGATTACCTACAAATGCTTTGTATGGTGATGTTTCACCTACCCTTCCCTTATCAAGGAAGTTATCAGCCAGAGTAAGCTTGTCTACATCATAACCAAGATAGTTAAGTACTATTGTTAATGCTGTTATCTCGCACCCTGTTGGCAGTTCAGGATTCTGAAGCACACACTTAACATCCAACTTCTTATATGACTTACTCCTTGCAGCAGCTGCTTTAAATGCCTCTTTTTCATCCGATTTCTCTTTTTCAAATGATTCCTCTCTCTCAAACGATTCCTCTTTTTCCGCTACTTTAACAGTTCCTGCACCAGTCTTTTCCTCTTCTGCATTTTCATTATTTTCTTTCTCATATATTTCTGTCTGTTCAATCATGCTTTCTTTTAATAACATCTGTTCTTCTGTCTGCCATACAGTATCTTCATCATAAACAGCATCCACACTGCTTACAGCTTCTATTTCACCCTTCATATAATCAGCTCTCTGAATAAATCCTGTAATATGCCCATTTTTTGTCCTGGCTGCAACTGCCACCATAACTATAACTGCTATCATGCCAGCCAGTATAAATGCTGCAGCAATATTTCTTTTTTTACTGATTTTTTTACTAATTCTTTTCTGTCTATTCCTCTTTTTCTCCATACTTACCTCTTTTCCAGCAGAACACACTGCCGTTCCCCTTTTTTGTTTACCATGCCGATTTATACCTTTATTCTTCGTCCATGACATAATTCTTTTCTTTAATACTAATATAAATCATTAACCTTACAATATTCTTACAGAACAGTGTTTTATCATGGAAATTTCAGAAAAAGAGAAGAGTAATTTTGAGGAAATGTTTTTAGAAAAAGATTTTTAGAGAAATATTTAAAGAAAAAAGGGTAGGGAATTTAAGGAAATAGAAAGTTGATTTTTCAAATTGATTTTTCAGGATGAGTGGGGGTTTTAGAAGATTGATTTTTAAGAAGGTTGAATAAAAAACAAAAAATAAAAGCCCCTCAACCTGACTCCATCGATCAAATCAAAAGACTTTCCTAAATGCACCGCCAGGGGTTCGAACCCTGGACACCCTGATTAAGAGTCAGGTGCTCTACCAACTGAGCTAGCGGTGCGTATATTAAATTATTGCAAGTATTAAACTTACAAGTGCACCGCCAGGGGTTCGAACCCTGGACACCCTGATTAAGAGTCAGGTGCTCTACCAACTGAGCTAGCGGTGCATATATAATAATTTGTTGCCGTAACAACAAAAGATATATTATATTCTTTTATGGAAAAAATCAAGTCTTTTTTTGTATTTATTTAGATACAATCTACTTTTTTTATTTTTTCCAGCATATTTTAGCCTTTTTTTACGAAAAAAGGGTTTTTTTACTTATTGATATAGAGTATCATATGTATAAAGCTTTTAAAATTTATAAAGATTTTAAAATGTTATACAAGTGGTGTAACCGCCGCTTGCAATAACCACTTACAATAACAGCACACAAGGAGTAAATATATGTCTGTATATAACAGCAGCAATACTGATGACAATATGTCTATGAATAACAACAGTAATACTGATGACAATATATCTATGCATAACAACAGTAATACTGATGACAATATATCTATGCATAACAACGGTAATACTGATGACAATATATCTATGAATAACAATAGTACTGCTAATAACGATAATACCAGCGATGATAATGCATATACCATCATTAAACACAACCGTTTTCAGCCTAACAGCAAGTATTTTACTATTATGCTATATGGGCTGGCTTTCGTACTTGGTTCAATCCTTCTTGTAAGAATCGTAGGAAGCTTCAACAACACAGTAAAACTTTTAGGACAGGCTATTGAGGTTATAGCACCTTTTCTTGTTGGTGCATTTATAGCATTTATACTATATCCTCTTGTCAGATTCTTTTACAGAAGACTGTTTAAGGAAAAGTGCCATATGAAATCTGACAGGCTTGCCAAATGGCTGTCTATACTTGTTACCTATGCTATAGCAATCGGCATAATCGCAGTACTGCTTGTATTCATACTGCCACAACTGTACACAAGTATAACTGATATACTGGATAAACTGCCTGTATGGTACAACAATGTTACTATATTTATAACTGATTTCGAGAAGAATCATAAAGACCTTGGCTTCATAGATTATAATATTATCAATGAACACCTTACATCTTTATATCCTAAGATATTGTCGTATCTTACAGATATACTGACTAATATTCTGCCATATGTTGTAAACACTTCTATGGCTATTATAAAAGGTTTAATTAACCTTATTATTTCTGTTATGGTTTCTGTATACATGATATCAGACCATAAAAATATCTTTTATCAATTTAAAAGACTTTTATATGCTGTATTTCCTAAACAGGCGGCTGACACCGCAAGAACAATATGTCGTGAAAGTGCAAACATTTTCATTAAATTCATGTATGGAAAAGCTATCGATTCATTAATAATAGGAATCATCTGTTTTATATGTATGACAATATTCAGGTTTCCATACACAGTGCTTATCAGTGTCATAGTAGGTATTACCAATATGATTCCATACTTTGGACCTTATATTGGCGGAGTTCTTGGCGGCATTATTATAGTGATCATCAACCCTCTGCAGGTTATATTTTTCGCGATCATGATACTTATTATCCAGCAGTTTGACGGTCTCTTCCTTGGACCTAAGATTCTTGGCAATAGTACCGGCCTTAAGCCTTTATGGGTTATATTCGCTATAGTTGTCGGTGGTGCTATGTTTGGTGTACTTGGTATGTTCCTTGGTGTTCCTACTATGGCAGTTATATGCTATATCCTTAATATTATTATTGAACATTTCTTAAAGAAGCGTAATATTACGGTACAGCCTTATGATTCACCTGATAAAATGTAGATATCATTACCTGCAATTTATTATTTTATATATCTCATTCCAGGAGTGTCTGAATCGTACTATTCTTTGATTCAGGCTGCGATGATAATAAAAGAATTCGTTAAGACGTTTTAATGAAAAACAACGATTACAACGATTACAATGGTTACAACGCATAAAACACACCTTCCATATAATAATGTTTCTGATGCATCCGGATTGTTATGTTGCTGCACAATTTGCGCAATTCATGCCATTCATGCAATCCTTACATCATATGATTATTATATTAAAGGTGTGTTTATTTGTTACACTATGAATACGTTTATATGCTATTTTCTGTCAGCTATAAGCTTGCATATCGGATTTCCCAGCTCGGAGAATTTCTTTTCATACTCTGTCATGACATTGCCCTCATTAAGTCTTGTGTCGTTATGAAGGTCATATGTGCACTCTTCAAGTATCCACCCTGCTTCCTTTACTTCTTCTACTGAAAAATCAAACAATGCTTTATTATCTGTCTTAAACTCAACTCTGCCTTCCTTTTTTAACATCTGGTCATATCTTGCAAAGAACTGTCTTGATGTGAGTCTTCTTTTTGCATGTCTGTCCTTAGGCCATGGATCAGAAAAGTTAAGATATATTCTGTCAACCTCATCTTTACCGAACACCTCGTTGATATTCTCTGCATCCATACGGATAAATCTTAAGTTAGGAAGCTGCAGCTCATCCTGCTTCTCAACAGCTCTTAACAGCACGCTGGAATATTTTTCTATTCCTACATAGTTAATATCAGGATTCTGTGATGCAAGTGTTGTAATAAATACTCCCTTTCCCATACCAATCTCTATATGAACAGGATTACTGTTTCCAAACACATCCTTCCATGTCCCTTTCATTCCTTCTGGCTCAGTGAACACATACTTATTCTCAATCATCACTTCTCTTGCACCTGGTACATTTCTTAAACGCATATTTCCTCCATCTCAGGCTCTTATATTATTTGTTTTACCTGCTTCTTATAATAACATTCTATATGATAATGCTGTCAAAAGTCAAAATATAGTTGTTTAATTACTAAAAAATATATGTTATAGTACTAAGTAACATGATAATTATATAACTAATATCTACAGAAATGAGGAATTTAATATGTTTAATTCATTTAGAAAATATATAAAACGTACTCTTGGCACTATTGCCACAGTTTCTATCATAGCAGTTACTACATTTTCCGTTACTGCCAATGTATCTGCGGCAGCTTCCGATAGCAGTACAGCTCCTAAAGCTGCATGGCCTGATGCCCCTTCAATAACCTGCGAAAGCGCAATACTTATAGATGCAGATACTGGTTCAATATTGTATGAAAAGGATTCCCACCGGAAAGCATATCCGGCATCTACAACCAAAATCCTGACTGGACTTCTTACCATTGAAAACTGTAACCTTAATGATACCATGACATTTTCAAGCAAGGCTGCTAATTCAGTCAATCCTTACGAGGATGCCAATCTTAGTATGAAAGCTGGCGAACAGATCACTGTCGAACAGGCTTTATATGGACTCCTTTTATATTCTGCTAACGAAATAGCATATGGACTTGCTGAACAGGTTGCAGGGTCGGCAGATGCATTTATTGATATGATGAATAACAAGGCTAAAGAGCTTGGTGCCATAAATACTCACTTTGCTAATCCAAGTGGATTATATAATCCAAACCATTACACAACGGCTTATGATATGGCTATGATAGCAAGAGGCTGCTATAACAACGCTTCATTTGTCAATATTGACTCAACCTCTTCATCATACACTATTCCAGCTACCAACATGTCTGCACAGCGTACTATAAAGCATAGACATAAAATGCTTAAAGGCCGTGAGTTCTACTATGAATACTGCAAGGGTGGAAAAACAGGATTTACTGATGAGTCGCTTATGACTCTTGTAACATTTGCAGAAAAAGACGGAATGCGTCTTATATGTGTTGTTTTCAGATCTCCTGATGATTCAACACGATATATAGATACAAGGGCTCTTTTTGACTGGGGATTTGGTAACTTTAAGAAATCAACTACTTCTAATTCACAGATAAGCTCATTATTCTCAACTGATAATTATTATTCATCAGATGTTTTTGGCAAAAGCAAGCTTGGTTTTAACCTTAATGCCTCATTTATAACTATTCCTGCTAACGGCAGTACATCTGATGTTACTATGGATATAAATACTGACTATGATGTATCAAACAGTAATGATAAGCTTACTGCAAAGCTTAACTACAAATATGGTGATAATGTAGTAGGCACAACAACTCTTACTATATCATCGGGCAATGCTGTCAAGGACAGCCAGCTTCCATATCTTAGCAACGAAATAAAAGTCACAGAGCTCACTCCTAAGAAGTGTCTTAAAGTAAATATATGGATAATAGCTGGTATCGTCGCTGTGATACTTATTATTATCACTATTATCAACAACAGGAAGCTTTCTAATAATAGAAAACATCATTATTCAAAAAGAAATCTAAGATTCTAGATAATTGTTGTTTAATTGAATATTAGTTGGTGACGAACGGACGACAAATATAA